>Ga0302171_10000025_pt1 | contig 26214 bp, 20 predicted proteins | sample I_Fen_N2_2_FD_193495 | JGI IMG/M metagenome (GOLD analysis project Ga0302171, IMG submission 193495) | Peat permafrost microbial communities from Stordalen Mire near Abisko, Sweden - I_Fen_N2_2 | ecosystem: Environmental > Terrestrial > Soil > Wetlands > Permafrost | place: Sweden: Abisko... | reverse complement strand
GGATTGTATTATTTCTCGAAAAATCACTAAATTTGTGCTTTATAACACTGTTGTCAAACATATTTCTAACGAATTCTATGGCGAAAAAGCATGTTTCCGATCTTAAGCCGTTGGAAGAGATTCTTACTGTGTGGGATGTTTTAACTCCCGACGAAAGGCAATTCCTGCGAAATAGTTACACCGTTCATTATTTCAAGAAAAATGAAATGATCCATTGTGAAGGTGAACAGCCTACACACATGATGATATTGGCTAGCGGTAAGGTCAAGGTCTTTAAAGAAGGTGTCGGAAGTCGTTCGCAAATTATTCGAATGCTTAAGCCCGGTGAACATTTCGGTTATCGGGCAATTATTGCCAATGAAACATACAATACGACTGTAACTGCTTTTGAGGCATCCACCGTTTATATGCTTAAAGCAGCAACATTTTTGTCGATACTCCGGCATAATAATGCTTTTTGTTATCGTTTTCTCGAAGAAATGGCTACTGACCTCGGAGCGTCCGATGCGCGTACAGTAAACTTAACGCAGAAGCATATCCGTGGCCGTTTAGCTGAAGCTCTTTTGATTTTACGAAAAAATTATGGTCTGGAAGAGGACGGAGCCACTATTAGTATTTATCTTTCCCGTGAAGATTTGGCTAATCTTTCTAATATGACAACTTCCAATGCTATTCGTACGCTTTCCAACTTTGTGAACGACCATATTATAGCTATGGATGGTCGTAAACTTAAAATCATTGACGAAGAGCAACTTATAAAAATAAGTAAAATGGGCTAAGAGCATCATGGTTTGCCGAAGTTGCTACTGTCTTTTTTAGATTCATCCTTGTTGGAACGTTTTTTGTATTAAATAGTTTTTTTTCATTGCTTCTCAGTGATTCTTTACCAACTAACTGTCCAAATATATGAATACTTCTCAGATTCAGGCTACCTATAAATCTTCATTGCACTTTTTGGTTTTACGAAAAATCAAGAATGCTTTTGGTAAAACCGAAGAATTGGTCAATGAGTTGCAGCTTGGCGATTATTCTGACAGGTTGGCAGATTTGCAACAAAATTATAGCTATCTACTTCAATATTATGTTTCGGGTGTAGACGATCCTCAGCGGAAATCGGTATATAATAAACTAGTAGCAAAAATGTTTGTACTGAATTCGGAATTAAGAGAAGAGCTGCTGATGCGCAATTCATCTAACTTTGAATATGCTCAGAAACGATATTTCCCCCATACCAAACGACACAATTCCGCTCCTGAATTATTTACAGCCATGCAATATTTCTACAGCCAATCCGAATTGCTGAAAAGCGACGATGGAAATCATGACACCGAATTGAAACGCATACGGACAAACTATGAATCATTATTGGTTGAATTGTTTGGCCTGTTTTGGTTAACAACTATCTATCGTGCCGAAGAAAAAGTGCTGTTCAATCAGTTGATAGGTGATAAATACTTAGGAACTAACGAAAAATCAATAGTTATTTCGGCACTTACGCTTAACCTTTGGCGAATGTTCGACGAAAGTAAGTTGGCTCTGCTTTTTGATGCTTGTTTGGTTGCCGATGAGCAAGTAAGGCAGCGTGCCTTGGTTGGTTTATGCTTTGTGCTGGCAAAACATAACCGTTTTTTACCCTATTTTCCGTCGGTGCGAAACAGATTGGTGCTACTGGCTGATGATAATCATATTGTAGAAAATTTTCAGAATATTATTATTCAGATAATTGCTACGGTGGAGACGGAAAAGATCACGCGGAAAATGCAGGAGGAAATTCTACCGGAGGTGATGAAAATAAGCCCAATGCTTAAAGATAAAATGGATCCGGACAGTTTGTTGGCTACTGATGAATGGAATGAAGAAAATCCAGAATGGCAGGAGATGCTTGACAAAAGTGGTGTTTCCGATAAATTAAAAGAATTGAGCGAATTGCAAATGGAAGGCGCTGATGTGTATATGAGTACCTTCTCTTTGCTTAAAAATTTTCCATTTTTTTCTGAGTTCTCTCATTGGTTTTTACCATTTGATCCTCATTATTCTGAAATAAATGAGTTGTTTGTAACCAATGATAAAAGTTTGTTGACGGCGTTCATGGGCAATAACCTGATGTGTAATTCAGACAAGTATTCATTTTGTTTGAGTATACTTCAAATGCCTGAATCGCAGCGTGGCATGCTAAAGCAATCATTTAAGATGGAAGCCGAACAGTTGGATGAAATGTCCAAAGATGAGGCAATATTGACTCCGGGCTCTGTTTCTAAAAATATTTCGAAGCAATATGTTCAGGATTTATTCCGATTTTTTAAGCTTAATCCTGAACGTGCTGATTTCTCTGATATGTTTACTTTTTCGCTTTTTATGCATCGTTCTTATTTGTTCGATATCCTCGCTACTGATAATGAGTTTAAATCCAATATTGCTGAATATTATTTTTTAAAGAACCATTATTCACAAGCGTTGGAACTGTTCGAAGATATTCAGCTAAGTTCTACTGCAACGGCAGCTCTTTATCAGAAAATAGGTTATCTGTATCAACAAACATCTCAGTTTTCTAAAGCTCTGGACGCTTATTTGAAGGCAGATCTGATTCAGCCGGATGATATTTGGACGATAAAAAAAATGGCATTTTGTTATCGCTTATCGGGAAACTTTCAAAAAGCATTGGAGTATTATCAGCATGCCGAGCATCTAAAGCCTAATCAATCATATATTTTGATGCAGATTGGGCATTGCTTTGTGGAATTGAAAAAATTCAAAGAAGCTTTAAGTATTTATTTCCGGCTTGATGCCCTCGAAGATGAAAATATTAAAGTGTGGAGGGCAATTTCTTGGTGTTCATTTATTGCTGGAAATATACAACAAGCCGAATACTATTCGTCTAAATTGATTGAAAGAGAACCAAATGCTCAGGATTATTTGAATGCAGGACATGTAGCTTGGTGCCAGCGTAAAATAGCAGAAGCAATAGAGTTTTATAAGCAGAGTCTGAATTTACAACAGAATAATTTGGATATTTTTATGGAACAGTTTAATAGTGATAAATCGTATTTGCTTGCCAACGGGATTGATGAAGATGAAATATCGCTGCTGGTTGATTCCTTATGAGCTTAAAATTTGTATCCTAATCCCCATTCAATGAATTCAGCTTTTTGGAGGTGGGTTTTCAGCCCTATGGAGAAAAAGTAATGTTTACTCAGTCTGTATTTCAAAGCGGCTCGTGTGTATAGCCAGCCATCTTCGTTTTCTATGTTATAATCATAAATCAAGGGTTTATGTAGAGTCTTGTTTTTTGCAACATTATACGGTGAAAGATTTTTTAGAGGATCATAAAGGTATAACCCGAACCCAAACCCTGCCGTTAAGTGTCCTAGTAAAATTTCGTGCTGCCATGAAGCACCTACCCTGATTTTGTTTTTTAATTCGTTTGTGGTTATATAAGTCCGTTCAAGAAGCGTTTTTCCATCGTACACACCGTCATAGAAAGCATCAACTCCTATTCCCATGCGATAAGAATTGCTTAGAGGCCTGTAAAGTCCTAGTGAGAGAGAACCGATCGGATAAGTTTTATTGTCTTTGTAGTACAGCTGTCTTACGCCACCTGCTGCAATAAGCTCTAAACTGAATTTTCGGGGAATGCCTTCGATGTAACGTTTTATTGGTCTATGAGCGTTTTTGTAATTTGGACAATACTTTAGTCCAACAAATGCATTCAGTAAATTTAATCCTGAATTTGGAGTAACGACGCTTCCGTTCGACATGTGATTCCATGTGTATTCAGCCATCAGACTAAGTCCTTTTGTGACTGGAATTTCGAGACTTCCACCCCCTGAAAAATAAACATTTATGGCTGATCCGATGGCTCCATTAGTTCCTGTTAATGATGGTAGGGTGTTTCCGAGTGTGTCTTTGTTTGTATTGTAGTACGTTTTAGTGAGGTAGCTAACTCCTGCGCCGGCTTTTAAATTTAGCTTGAAATGATTTGTCCGTATTAATGGAAAGCTAATATAGGGATAAAGGGCCAGGGCATTACCCAACTTTTGTGGATTACCCAGATTGAGGCACACTGCAGCAACTCCGACAATTGGGAATGCATTGAACTGATGCCAGGGCTTTTTGCCCATTGTTTGAAATTCAATAGATAATTCGCTTCCGGTAACTGGATTTTTGATAAGTTCTTTAACGTGTGTATCACAGCCTAAAATGTTACCATAAATTCCTTCAAGCTTTATACTGTATTGCTCTGTTATCTGCGCTTTTAATGAGGCTGAAAAAAAAAATAATATGATGACAAAAAGGGTCTTGTTTATAAAAGCAAGATGAATTGTCATTTTCCATTCAATTTTTTTGGCTACCTTTGACAGCATAAATAGAGCAAGTGAATTAATGGTTTTGCTGCGATATTTTACTACAACAGAGTAGTGCCAAATACCCTTGTTTGCAATTTTTAATACAATGCAAATGTAGCAATAAATACTAATTAATTGTGTAATAAAAAATGTTTTCTATCTTTAAAAAAGAGTTACGCACCTTTTTCAGCAATGCGACAGGTTATATTGTTATTGGAATATTTCTGATCCTTAGTGGACTATTCCTCTGGGTTATTCCTGGAGAATATAATATTTTGGATAATGGTTATGCAAATGTTGATGGGCTCTTTTATTTAGCACCCTGGTTATTTTTATTCTTATGTCCTGCTGTAACTATGCGCTTTTTTGCAGAAGAAAAGCAAACAGGAACCTGGGAGTTACTGGTGACAAAACCTTTGAGTAAGTTGCAGATTGCATTGGGTAAGTACTTGTCGGGTTTAGTGTTGGTGACGCTTGCATTAGTACCTACACTGCTGTATTATTTTTCTGTTTCTTATTTGGCTGAGCCGGTTGGGAATGTTGATTCCGGAGCATTTTGGGGATCGTTTATAGGATTGTTTTTTCTCGCAGCAGTGTATGTAGCAATTGGTACTTTTTCATCGTCGCTTTCAAACAATCAAATTATTTCATTTGTTGTGGCTGTAGTGCTTTCTTTCTTTTTCTATTATGGTTTCGAAGTATTAGCCAGCTTTTTCACTTCAGGTAAGTCAATTCAACTTTTAGAAATATTGGGTATTCATTCTCATTATAAATCCATGAGTCGAGGAGTGATAGATTCTCGCGATTTGCTTTACTTTGTATTGTTGAGTAGTGCTTTCATTTTTGCAACAGTTTGTAAAATAAGAAAGTAGTTTGTTTTGTTGAATAATAATGTGTAGTAAATTATGAAATTTGAATTAGAAAGGCCTTTGATTTTAATCACCAATGATGATGGTGCTGATGCAAAAGGTATAGAAGTGTTGACTGAACTTATGACTCAAATAGGTGATGTGGTAGTGGTTGCTCCTGATGGACCCCGTTCTGCTCAGTCGAATGCATTGACAGTTACTCATCCTATTCGTTTTAAATTGTTGGAAGAAAGAGACGGACTTGTCCGATATAGCTGTACTGGTACGCCAACCGATTGCGTTAAATTGGCATTGAATGAGATATTTGACAAACAACCAAATTTGATTGTTTCCGGAATTAATCACGGTTCAAACTCAGCTATCAATGTAATTTATTCGGGAACGATGGGTGCTGTGCTCGAAGGTTGTGAAAATGGAATTTTATCAATAGGTTTTTCTCTATGCGATTACTCATTGAATGCAGATTTTAGTTCTTTTGAACCGTTTATTTTGCAGATAACCCGAGAGGCTTTAAAAAACGGATTACCTCATGCCACTTGTTTGAATGTGAATGCACCTACGGGTGAAATTGTAGGAGTTCGGGTGGTGCGTCAATGTGATGGTCGTTGGACTAAGGAGTTTGAAAAGCGTACCGACCCGCATGGAAGGGCTTATTATTGGTTGACAGGTAGTTTTGAAAATCATGAACCAACATCGGAAGATACGGATGAATGGGCATTGGCACATGGCTTTGTTTCTGTTGTTCCAACAAAGATAGATTTGACGGCTTACCAGGCTATTGAGGCTGTTGGAAAGTGGAAACTCTAATGTGATAAATAGTTTATGTCTTATACAAGTATTTATTAAGCAATGGCTCGTTTCAATCATTTCTTATACGGACTTGCTGCTGGTTTAATACTTCCGGTCATATTCATGTGGGTGTATTTGATGCGTTTTTATCCTGCAGATTTATCCTTTTTTGAAACAATAAAGCAACTTTATCCGGGTATTTTGTTGGGTAAATTGCTTTTACTCTCGGTAATGCCGAATTTGGTACTTGTATTTATATTTTACAAATCAGATAGTTTTAAAATAGCCACCGGAGTGCTTTTAGGCGCAATGCCGTACTTTATTGGTAGCATTTTTATGCTTTAAGTAGCAGTAAGTGGCAAGCAGTAAGTAGTCGGTAGTAAGCTAGTTAGGTGAGTACAACTAAATGAACCGATTAACCTGTCAATCAACCAATTAACGAATTAACAGAATAACTAATCAATCCAATATGCGTTACTTTATCATTGCTGGCGAGGCTTCGGGTGATTTGCATGCCTCTAATTTAATGCGAGAACTTCGGAAAGCTGATCCGCAAGCAGAATTCTGTTTTCTAGGAGGTGATTTGATGCAAGCTCAGGGTGGGCTAATGATTAAGCATTACCGACAAATGGCTTTCATGGGTATCGTTGCGGTGCTAAAGAATGCAAAAACAGTATTGCGGAACCTGAGCGATTGTAAAAAGGCTATAGTTGATTTTAAGCCGGATGTGTTGATTTTAGTTGATTATCCAAGTTTTAATCTGCGCATAGCACGTTTTGTGAAAGAAAGTCTGGATGTAAAGATTTACTATTACATTTCGCCTAAAATATGGGCCTGGAAGCAATTTAGAATAAGGCAAATTAGGCGTTATGTGGATAAAATGTTTACTATTTTCCCTTTTGAAACAGCTTTTTATGCAATACATGGATATCAGGTTGAATATGTAGGTAACCCAACAGTTGATTCGGTTTGCACGCGCCCGAATCAGCAACAGACTTTTACTGATTTTTGCACCGAGAATGATTTGTCGCAGAAGCCGATTATTGCTGTCCTAGCGGGAAGCAGGAAACAGGAAATTTTAGGTTGTTTGCCCAGAATGATTGAAGCAGGCTTACGTTTTCCTGATTATCAGGTAGTGATTGCTGGTGCACCCGGAATTGATGCCGAATTATATGATAGGATTCTAAAGAAAAAGCAGGTCTCAGTAGTGTTTGGTAAAACCTACGAACTATTGCAGCAAGCGCAGGCGGCTGTTGTAAATTCTGGAACTGCAACCTTGGAAACAGCACTTGTAGGTACTCCTGAAGTTGTTGTATATCATGTTCCCTGTGGTCGTTTTGGTTATCTGGTAAAAGAAATTGTAGTTCGCACCAAGTTTGTATCGCTGGTTAATATTGTGGCTGAAAAGCAGGTAGTAAAAGAATTACTGGCACATTTGTTTACAGTGGATAATATTGTTGCCGAGTTGGAGAACATTCTGAACAACAAAGATTATCGTGAGGCTATGCTGACGGACTTTTTGCTGATGAAAAAAACATTGGGTGAGCCTGGTGCTGCCGAACGTACAGCGAAAAAAATGGTTGATAGCCTGTTGGCTAACAACCAGTGAAAGACTGCTACTTTGTAATATTAGCCAAGCAAACAGGCTATGGCAATGCTGTAGAACTTGGAGTCAATACTTTCGCTCCGCGATGTAAGTACCACCGGTTTTTCGGTTCCTTGCAATAAACCACCCATCTGTGCGCCTGCAAAAAGTGACAATCCTTTGTAAAAGCAATTGGCACATTCAAAGTTTGGGAAAATAAGAATGTCAGCATCTCCAAGAACCGGCGTAGGTACATTTTTTATACTTCCACGCTCTTTGTCAAGGGCCAGAAATATGTCTAAAGGACCATCCATGATAACATCTCCAAACTCTCCATTACGCCACATTTGCATAATATCCAGATAGTCCTGCATGTAGTGAATCTTTGGATTGGCAACTTCGGTAGCATGAATTAAAGCCACTTTGGGTTTGCTGATGCCGAATTTATAAGCCGAAGCAATGGCATACTTTATCATGGCAATACGCTGGGTGATGTTGGGCGAGGGAATAACTACCGGATCGGCAAAGAAAACCAGTTTGTGATAAGTCGGGATTTGTAGAGCTGCATTATAAGTCAATATGTTGCCGGGAGGTAATAAACCTTTCTCTTTGTCCAGGATAGCGCGTAATAAAACATCGGTATTCACCAGTCCTTTCATCAAAATGTCTGCTTCTCCGCTTTTTACCATTCGCACAGCTTCCAGGGTGGCTACCTGAACATCAGGAATGTCGATGATGTGAATAAACGGAGACAGATTGTGTTCGAACAGATGTGGCGACTCAATGGACGCTACGTCGCCAATTAAAAATGCCTCTATAATTCCCATCTCCACTGCGTGTAATACAGCATCTAATGTGTGTGTGTCAACGGCATTTGCAACGGCCATACGTTTGCGACGGTTTACGCTTTTAAGGTGTGCGGTCAGTTCTGCAAATGATGAAATAGAGTCCATACGAGCTTGATTTAATTCTGTTTTCCTGACAAATGTATGAATAATATTTTACAGGGGCAATATCTTAATGTCAAATCTGACGATACAATTAATTATTTGTTTTACAAGTTTTTATAAGGCTATTCGAAAGATGAATTTCCGCTTTCTAATTCTTACTTTTTCAATCTTTATACGATTACTCTTTTACTTTTTTATCAGTATCTGATTTCAATTTGTAATAGAATGCTTTTTAGGGTTGTAGATGTGTGTTTTTATACAAAATTGTTTTTTAACTGTACTATGTAAAATCCCGGATAGAATTGAGTCCAAATGACTGTGCAAAATCACTGGGGGAGTTCTACGAATATGGAGGTAAGCCCCATTGGGAGGGAGGTAATTTGTATATCCCTATTCGATCGATTGACACTTACCTATTCGATCCGATCGAACCGAGGCTTTCTATCGGTTCGAACTTAGGCTTTCGATTGAATCGAACTTAGGCTTTCGATCGGGTCGAATCGTAGAGCGAGAAGTTATCGTGTTTGTTGTCTATTTTTAACTCTATGGAGTATTCTCTCAATGGGCTATTTGTTAATCTAATTCTCCTGTAAAACGCGTAATTGTTAACTATTACTATAAAACTAGGATAATTGGTTATTGATTTCTTAATGTCAATTAAAATTAAAAGAACTTGTATTTAAAATGGAAATTTCTTAATAACTTTGAGCTGTTTTAAGTTTAAATGCACTACATGATAAAGAACTACAACTATTTATAATTGCAATACATGAAACGATTCAAATTAACCAATAACATTTTTGGATGGCTGGCTTTTGCCATAGCCGCTTTGACGTATTTGCTAACCATGGAGCCAACCGCCAGTTTCTGGGATTGCCCGGAGTTTATTTCATCAGCCTTTAAACTCGATGTAGGGCATCCGCCCGGAGCTCCTTTTTTTATGCTTATGGGGCATTTTTTCTCCCTGTTTGCCAGTGATGCCAGTCATGTGGCTATTTGTGTAAATTCCCTTACAGCTATATGCAGTGCATTTACCATTTTGTTTCTGTTTTGGACTATTACACATCTGGCTCGCAAAATAATTATCAAATCGGACGACGATTACACTACCGGAAACATTGTGGGCATTATTGGTGCCGGGCTTGTTGGTGCGTTGGCTTATACATTTTCGGATACCTTTTGGTTTTCGGCAGTGGAAGCTGAAGTGTACGGTTTTTCGTCTTTGTTTACAGCACTGGTTTTTTGGTTGATTCTGAAATGGGAGGATGTAGCTGACGAACGGGGTTCCGACCGTTGGCTCATTCTTATTGCTTACCTGATGGGGCTTTCCATTGGTGTACACTTGCTGAATTTACTGGCTATCCCATTGCTTGTACTTGTGTATTATCTCAAAAAATACACTCCTAGGGTTAAAGGGGTCATTTCGGCTTTGGTGGCGGGTGTGGTTATTTTGGGCACCGTTCTATATGGAGTTATTCCTGGTTTTGCTGAAGTGGCCGGTTGGTTCGAGCTCCTGTTTGTAAACAGTTTTGGCTTTTCGTTTAATACGGGACTATTTGTTTACATTATGCTTATTGTCGGAGTTTTGGTATGGGCTATTTACGAATCATATGTGGCTAAAAGTAAATTGCGAATTGCCATTTCATTCATTTTGGCCATTTCGTTGTCGGGAATCCCGTTCTTTGGTAGCCATGTATTGGTTGGTTTAATTATTATTGCTGCGTTGGTTGCTTTTTTTTATTACAAACGGGGAAAAATAAGTGCACGTTGGCTAAATACGATGTTGCTCATGGTCACTATGCTTCTGGTCGGCTATTCGTCTTATGCGGTGATAGTCATTCGCTCGTCGGCCAACCCTACGATGGATCAAAACAATCCGGATAACTTGTTTTCATTGAAATACTACCTGAATCGCGAGCAGTATGAAGATCATCCGTTGCTCTATGGTCAAACCTACAATGCACCGGTAAAGCTAAAAGTAGAAGGTAATATGTGTGCCCCTGTTATGCAGGAAAAGGGGCACCCGTTTTACAGTCTCAGAACTAAAAGCTCGGATAAGGATAGTGACAGATACGTTGTCACCGGATATAAAAATGATAATATGTACGTCACGGACGAACGTTTTGATATGTTCTTTACGCGCATGTACGATCAAAAACCTCAGTCGATAGCTGCCTACAAGGCTTGGGGGAAAGTGGTTGGAGAAACGATCAATTATGACTATTGCGGTGAGCAACGAAGTGCTGTCAAGCCGACCTTTATTGAAAACATGCGCTTCTTTTTCAACTACCAGCTGAATTTCATGTATTGGCGTTATTTTATGTGGAATTTCAGTGGACGACAGAATGATTTGCAGGGTTTTGGAGAAATAGATCATGGTAACTGGATAACCGGTATCGGTTTTATTGATAACAAACTGGTGGGCGATCAGAAAAATCTGCCTTCCGAGCTTCGCGACAATAAAGGGCATAATACCTATTTTATGTTGCCTTTGTTGCTGGGAATTGTTGGAATCGTATTTCTTCTTTACGGTGGAAAACATGGTGTTGAAGGATTTTGGATGATCGCACTGCTGTTTCTGCTGACCGGAATTGCCATTGTGGTTTATCTTAATCAGACTCCTTATCAGCCCCGTGAGCGTGATTACGCGTATGCCGGATCGTTTTACGCTTTTTCTATCTGGATTGGTTTTGGTGTTTTGGGGATACTGAAAGCAGTGAACCTGCTTGTGCATAAGCTTCCCCGTACTGTCACTGCCGTTGCTGTCAGCTTGTGTTGTCTGTGCATCCCTGCTTTAATGGCACAGCAAAACTGGGATGATCATGACCGGAGTAACCGATACACCTGCCGTGATTTTGGGCAGAACTACTTAGCCTCATGTAAACCGAATGCTATTATTTTTACGATGGGCGACAATGATACCTTTCCGCTTTGGTACAATCAGGAGGTGGAAGGTTTCCGCACGGATGTAAGAGTCTGTAACCTTAGCTACCTGCAAGCCGACTGGTATATCAGTCAGATGAAACGGGGTGCTTACGAGTCGGCTCCATTGCCTATATCATGGGATGCTAAAGATTACACTCCGGGTAAAAATGAATCGGTTGGCGTTGATTCTCTGATGGCTGAAATAGATGTGGATACTGCCTTCAAGTTTATCCTGAGTGCTGATCCTCAGACTAAAATTCATGGGGAAGCCTATATACCGACAAATCATTTGTTTTTGCCAGTTGACGCTAAACAGGTAATTAAAGCCGGTGCCATGCCGGCCGCACGTGCATCCGAGATTATTCCCCGGATTGATTTTAATCTAAAATCAGGAATAAGCCGGAGCGATTTGATGGTTATTGAATTGTTGAAAGAAAATAAGTGGAAACGCCCTGTTTATTTTGCAGTTTCCATTGGAGGTGAATATCTGGGACTGACCGATCATTTTGAGCGAACAGGCTTAACTTATCAGGTTTTGCCGGTTGGTGCTGTAAAAGGTGCCGGTGCGGGAGTAAATACCGATGAGATGTATAACAACCTAATGAACAAGTTTAAATATGGAAATATTAGCGATCCCAAAGTATATCTGGATGAGACTACGATGAATATGTGTCGTACGCACCGAACTATGTTTGCTTATCTGACTCAGGCTTTGATTAATAAAGGTGAGCTGAAACGGGCTGAAAAGGCGTTGGACTATTGTAATAAAATGATTCCGGGTACTACCGTACGGTATGACAATGTTTCTGTTCAGCTAGCTGCTTTTTATTATAAGCTAAACAAACCTGCTAAAGGAAATGCCATTATGGACGCTGTAGCAAAAGACTGTGTGGAATATCTTGATTGGTATCTGAGTTTGGATAGTGATCAGCTTAATAGCGTATCAAATCAGGTTGGCGATAAAATTACCATGCTTTATCAGTTGCTTCATATCTGCGACGAGGCAAAACAAAAGGCCATTGTTGATAAATATCTTCCGCATTACATCAATTATTCTAAGAAACTTCGTATATAAATGAGTTTAAAGCGGTTCTTTTTCTTTACTGCTACAATGGGTTATTGAGCCTCTTGTGGCAGTTTTAGTTACGCACTTCTCTATTTGTAATTTCAAATGTTTAATGGTACTTGTTTTTGAGAATGACATACCCGATGTTTTTCATATAGAAACCGCCCATAATCTTGTAATAAAGTGTAGTTATTTTAATCTTAACTAAAAAGAAATTAAGTTCTAAATCGAACTGATTTTTTTTGTATCTTTGAGCGTTTTTTCAGATGTAAAAAGTTTTAAAAGAAAATCCATAAACTTCGAATAATAAACAACTAATTATAATTAGCATTCATGAAACGATTTAAATTATTTAACAACGTCTTCGGATGGGTTGCTTTTGCCATTGCCGCTCTGACGTATTTGCTTACCATGGAGCCGACAGCGAGCTTTTGGGATTGCCCGGAGTTTATTTCTTCTGCATTTAAGTTAGATGTAGGTCACCCACCGGGAGCTCCATTTTTTATGCTTATAGGGCATTTCTTCTCCTTGTTTGCTAAAGATACCAGTCATGTAGCCATTATGGTAAACTCATTGACTGCCTTGTGTAGCGCCTTTACTATCCTGTTCCTGTTTTGGACAATTACACATTTGGCTCGTAAAGTTGTTATTAAATCGGATAAAGATTACACTACTGCTAACATTCTGGGAATTGTAGGGGCCGGACTTGTAGGTGCGCTGGCTTATACGTATTCAGATACGTTTTGGTTTTCGGCTGTCGAAGCTGAGGTTTATGGCTTCTCTTCTTTGTTTACTGCTTTGGTGTTTTGGCTTATCCTTAAATGGGAAGACGTTGCTGATGAAACAGGCTCAGATCGTTGGTTGATTTTTATCGCTTATATGATGGGATTATCCATCGGAGTTCACATTCTGAACTTACTTGCCATTCCGGTGCTAGTACTTGTTTATTATTTCAAAAAATACACTCCCAGCACTAAAGGTATTATCCTGGCTCTGATTGCCGGAATAGTTATTCTTGCTGTAGTTTTGTATGGCGTAATTCCGGGTTTTGTAGAAGTAGCCGGGTGGTTTGAACTTTTGTTTGTCAATGAACTTGGCTTCGGATTTAATACAGGTTTGTTTGTCTATATTGTATTGACTATTGCAATCCTTGCGTGGGCAGTTTATGAATCGAATGCCGATAAGAGTAAATTGCGCATGATCATATCATTTATATTGTCTATTGGTATTGCCGGTATTCCATTTTTTGGAGCTCATGTCATTTTAGGAATTCTGATCATAGCCGCTATGTGTGGCTTTTTCTATTATATACGAGCTAAAATTAATGCTCGTTGGTTGAATACTATTGTTCTTATGATAACGATGGTATTGATTGGTTATTCTTCTTACGCAGTTATTGTAATTCGTTCTGCGGGCAATCCTACTATGGATCAAAATAATCCGGATAACGTTTTCTCTTTGAAATACTATTTGAATCGTGAGCAATATGGCGACACTCCACTTCTGTATGGTGCTTGCTTTAATGCTCCGGTAAAACTCAAGGTTGACGGTAATATGTGTGTCCCCGAACAAAATCAGGGAGCTCCCACTTACGGACAAAAACCCAAAACCTCGGCCAACGACAAAGATGAGTATATTGTAACAGGGTATAAAACCGATTATGTGATGGACGAACGTTTTAATATGTTCTTCCCCCGGATGTATAGTAATGTGGATTCACATATTCAGGCCTACAAAGACTGGGGTAAAATAACCGGCGAAACAATAAACTATGAATATTGTGGTCAGCAAAAGAGCGATATTAAGCCTACGTTTCTAGAGAATATGCGCTTCTTTTTCGACTATCAGGTGAATTTTATGTACTGGCGCTATTTCATGTGGAATTTCAGCGGTAGGCAAAATGATATTCAGGGCTATGGTGAAATTGACCGTGGTAACTGGATCACCGGCATCGGATTTATTGATAATATGTTAGTGGGTGATCAGAAAAACCTGCCTTCGGAATTGAGAGATAATAAAGGGCATAATACCTATTTTATGCTGCCTTTATTGCTGGGTATAATCGGAATGTTGTTTTTGATTTATGGAGGAAAGCATGGAGTTGAAGGTTTCTGGTTGATAATGCTCTTATTCCTTCTTACCGGTATTGCCATTGTAATTTATTTAAATCAGACACCTTATCAGCCACGTGAGCGTGATTATGCTTATGCCGGATCATTCTATGCATTTTGTATATGGATCGGGTTCGGAGTATTGGGTGTGATTAAAGCCTTGGATAAATACATACCAAAACTACCAAAAACAGTCACTGCTGTTGTTGCAACTATTGTGTGCTTGGGAGTTCCGGCTTTACTGGCACAACAAAACTGGGATGATCATGATCGTAGTGATCGTTATACCTGCCGCGATTTTGGTGCAAATTATCTCAAATCATGTAAACCTAATGCCATTATTTTCACCAACGGAGATAATGATACTTTCCCTCTCTGGTATAATCAGGAAGTAGAAGGACTTGGTACCGACAAACGTGTTTGTAACCTCAGTTATTTGCAAACTGATTGGTATATTGGTCAGATGCAACGTGCTGCATATAAATCAGCTCCGTTGCCTATTTCATGGCAACCAAAAGATTATGTAGCAGGTAAAAATGAAGTATTGTGGGTTGAAGATTTACTTCAAAAACCATTGGATATAAAAACAGCTTTTGATTTTGTATTAAGTTCCGATTCTTCTACAAAGATGAAAGGCGAAGCCTTTATTCCAACCAAACAGTTATTTCTGCCTATTGATGCTCAGGAAGTCATTAAATCAGGGACTCTACCGGCATCCAGAGCTTCTGAAATTATTCCGCAGATCAATATTGATTTGAAAAAGAGACTTACCAAAAGTGAGTTGATGATTCTTGAACTGTTGAAAGAAAACAAATGGAAACGTCCTATTTACTTTGCAGTCACAGTTGGTGATGATTATTATTTAGGCCTTAACGATCATTTTGAATTAACAGGTATGGCTTATCAAATTATGCCAATTGGTGTAAAAGGTTCGGGTCCGAGTGTAAACGTCGACGAAATGTATGACAACCTGATGAATAAGTTTAAATATGGTGGTATTGATAACCCGAAGGTCTATCTTGATGAAAATATATTGCGGATGTGTCATACTCACCGTATGATGTTCTCTCAATTAATTGGAGCGCTGATGGCTAAAGGTGATGTTGTGAGAGCTAAAAAAGCTTTGGATTATTGTAATAAAGTAATTCCGGGTACAACGGTTCGTCACGATTATGTTTCTACTCAGTTAGCTGACTCTTATTATAAACTGCATGAAACGGCAAAAGGTAATGCCATTATGGATGCTGTGGCTAAAGACTGTGTTGAATATCTTGATTGGTATTTAAGCTTAGATGTAGCTCAACGCAATAGTGTATCAAACCGGATTGGCCATAATATGGCTGTATTAAATCAGGTTTTGCGTATTTGCGATCAGGCAAAACAAAAAACTATTTTGAATAAGTATTTACCACATTATATGGAATATACAAAAAGAGTACAGATGTAAATGAGCATTCAGGTTCCAGATTTACTTCGTCCTCTTTTAGGAAAGCTGACCTGGCGTAGAGATCCATCATCGAAAGTTATTTATATAACTTTCGATGATGGACCGGTGCCTGAGGTGACTCCATTGGTGTTGGATTTATTAGATAAGTATAATATAAAGGCAACTTTCTTTTGCGTAGGCGATAACGTCCGGAAACATCCGGAAGTGTATGCCGAAGTAGTAAGAAGAGGGCACAAAACAGGAAACCATACGTTTAATCATATCAAAGGTTTCTCGTTTTCGGAAGATGAGTATGTGGCTAATGTTGAAAAAGCTGCTGAATATATAGATAGTGAATTATTTCGCCCACCTTACGGACGTATTAAAAGAAGCCAGATAAAGAGACTTCAATCAAAGTATGAGATAATTATGTGGGATTTGATTACCTATGATTACGATCGTAAGTTGAGTAAGGAGAGTATATTAAGAAGTGTAAAACATTACTCTCGTAACGGGTCTATAATTGTTTTTCACGATTCGATAAAGGCTAAGGATAATATGTTGGCTGTTTTGCCAATGGCCATTGAATATTGGAATAGTCAGGGCTATACTTACGGAGTGTTATGACTTAAAATAAACTTTTTCTTTAATACTGTTGCTGATGAAAGAGTCAATCCTACATTATGTTTGGCAGAATAAATTATTTGTTTCGCAAGGCATTAAAACAACCGACGGCGAGCGGGTAGAGATTATTGATGTTGGTAGAATCAACACGGATGCCGGACCTGATTTCTTTAATGCAAAAATAAAGATCGGCGATACGCTTTGGGCTGGCAATGTAGAGATTCACACGGCTTCTTCCGAATGGAATAAACACAATCATCAGCAGGATAAAGCGTATGATAGCGTTATTTTACATATTGTTTTACAGGCCGATAGTGACGTATACAGGATAGACGGTACTAAAATACCTCAACTGGAATTGAAATTTCCGCAGCATATTGAAACAAATTATGAACTGCTTTTCAGTCAGCAAAAATGGATCCCATGTGCCGATAAAATCAATCAGGTTCCTTCCATCGTAATTCAAAGCTGGAAAAATGCTTTACTCACTGAACGTTTAGAGCAAAAAATGAGTGCTATTGAAAGTCTGTTGGATGAAAATAACCGGCATTGGGAGGAAGTATTTTATATAACACTGGCTCGTAGTTTCGGGTTTGGAACAAATAGTCAGGCTTTTGAAAGGCTGGCAAAATCACTTCCGATCTCTATTCTGGGTAAACACAAAGATCAATTGTTTCAATTGGAGGCTTTACTCTTTGGGCAGGCCGGGTTGCTCGATTTAGAAACCTATGATGAGTATTCTGCAAACTTAAAGAAGGAGTACGAGTTTCTCCGTTCTAAATATGAGTTGAATCCATTGGAAAAATCGCAATGGAAGTTATTGCGGTTGCGTCCGGATAATTTTCCGCATGTACGGATTGCTCAGTTTGCGGCGTTAATTCATTCTTCCACGAAGTTGTTTTCTAAAATTGTGGCAAATCCGAATCTTGTTTATCTGAAAACTTTATTCGCTTACGAAACATCAATATATTGGAAAACAAATTACTTGTTTGGAAGTGAAAGTAAGGTTCGAACAAAAAGATTGGGTGAACAATCCATTAATGGACTCATAATAAATACGGTTGTTCCTTTTTTGTTTTGCTATGCCGATCAAAAGAAAAATGATGATTTGAAGGATAGTGCCTTACAAATCTTAGAACAACTAGAATCGGAGCGCAATGCCATTATAACCGGATGGAAGGATATCGGATTGAATGCAGATAATGCCTTCGATTCTCAGAGTTTATTACAACTTAAGAAGCTGTATTGCGACGAAAAGAAGTGTTTACGATGCAGAATTGGACATAAAATCTTGACATTGCCTAAACCTGAATAGACTATTTTTGAATTATGTATAAAAAGACCCAAATAATTTTTTTTGTAATTACGTTGGCTGTTATGCTGTTGGTTTACGCTTGTGCTAATAAGGCGCAAGGTCCAACCGGCGGCCCGAAAGATAAAACACCTCCTCGTGTATTGAAATCATCTCCTGCCAATGGCGCTCTCAACTATAGTAAGAAGCAAGTTGAAATTGATTTTGATGAGATGGTTTCTATCGAAAAGGCCAGCGAGAATGTTATTATTTCTCCTCCTCAGGTAAAGGAGCCTGATGTTAAGTCGTTAGGAAAAAAGGTTACGGTAAATTTCGAGGATAAATTGCTTGACAATACCACCTATTCTATCAATTTCGGTAATGCAATTGTGGATCTAAATGAGAAAAATCCATTGAAAAACTATTTATTCTCATTTTCTACCGGTAATCAGATTGATACCTTGAAAATTTCCGGTACGGTGATTAATTCAGAAGATCTAAATCCTATGTCTGGAATTATAGTCGGAATTTATATGGAGACCTCAGATTCTGTTTTCTTTAAAAAACCGTTTTTGAGAATTGGAAGAACGGATGAAAAAGGTCATTTCTCTATCGATAATATTAAAAAAGGAAAATATAAGATATTTGCTTTGGGTGATACTAATCGTGATTATTATTATCAACCAGGCGAGGGTTTGGCTATGTGCGATTCATTGCTGACTCCGACTTCTCGTCTGGAGCAAATGACTGATACCATCTGGAAGGACTCGATCCATTTTGACAGTGTGCGTACTTATATGGGAACTCATTTTCTTCCCGATAACATGGTTCTTCGTTATTTTAAAGAAAGTAAGAAACGACAATATTTTGTGAAGTCGGAACGCAAAGAACCATTCGTGTTTAGTTTGTTCTTCAATACATCTTTGACTAAGCTACCAGATATAAAACCGTTGAATTTTAAATGGGATGATACGAAGTATATCTTACAAAAAAGTATCAAAACTGATACTTTGACCTACTGGATTAAAGATTCGACAGTTTGGAATACTGATACTTTACGAATGCAAATGACTTATTTAAAAACCGATTCGCTCTTTCAGCTTCGTTCGGTTACTGATACGGTTAATGTGTTTGTGCGTAAAGGAAAGATAAGCCAAAAGGCTAAAGCCTTGAAAAAGTTAACCAAGCCGAAGATCGAACCGTTGAAGTTTAGCAATAATATCAACTCATCATTTGATGTTTACAGCCCTATTGTGTTTGAGTTTGAGGTGCCCGTAGCAAACTATGATCTTTCCAAAATAACATTAAGTCAGAAAAAAGATAGTACATATAAAGAAATTCCGTTTAAATGGCGATCGCTGGACTCAATTCATATGAAGTTCGCTTTAGATTATAAATGGGTACCTGAAATGAGCTATCGTGTGGAGATTGATTCTGCTGCCTTTACAAGCATATATAATAGAGTAACTAAAGAGACTTCAAATGATTTTAAGATTAAGTCTTTAGATGATTATTCAAGTGTAAAAATGCTCATGGCAAGCTTTAATCCTAAAGCAGTGATGCAGGTACTTGATTCGAAGGATGTTTTGATGGATACTAAACCGGTTTCAGAAAAGGGAACTCTTTTTGAATATTTAAAACCCGGTGACTATTATATCCGAATGTTTATTGATGAAAATGGTAACGGTAAGTGGGATACGGGTGATTTAACTCTAAAACGTCATCCAGAACAGGTTTATTATTACCCGAAAAAATTATCGCTGAAAGCTAATTGGGAATTTGAAGAAACTTGGGATTATTTAGAAGTTCCGCTTCTTAAACAAAAACCGGCTGAGCTATTGAAGCTGGCTGCAAGTAAGAAAAAGGATGCTAATTAATGTTTCTTTTATACTACGAGAGGTATGGCCTCTGTGTTGTAAAAAGAAATATCAGATAAAATATCATTTTCTAATTTGCATTTCAAAAAGATAACAAGTATATTTGTACTTCCAAATGGATAATGCGGCAATAGCTCAGTTGGTAGAGCTTCAGCTTCCCAAGCTGAAGGTCGCGGGTTCGAGTCCCGTTTGCCGCTCATTATAAAAAGAGGATATCTCATTTTGGAGATATCCTCTTTTTTGCATTGTATTGACTATTTTTTACAAAAATAGTTTGTTGACTTATAAATAGTTTTTATGTTTGACCGATTTTTTGTTTTGAAACCAATCACTAGCCTTTATATTTAATTTATGTGGAAAGATTTTTTTTATTTTTCCAAAGGACAACGGATAGGAATTTTGGTCCTAATTGTTCTTATTCTACTGGTATTAGCGGCTAATTATACTTTGCCGTATTTTTTCCCTGTGACAGAAAAAGACGGGACTGCTTTTTTGAAAGAAGCTGAGAAATTTAAAAAGTCGCTTTTGTCGCGAGATTCACTTCGAGAAGCCGATTGGCAACAAAAATACGAGGAACGCCAACGCCTATACAAAGAAAAATATAAAAATTATTATTCATCGAAGACTTCGGAAAATAAAATAGCCTACACGCTTTCTGTCTTTGACCCGAATACAACCGACTCTGCCGGCTTTGTACGTTTGGGACTGAAACCTTATATTGCATCAAACATTCAGAAATATAAAAAGAAAGGCGGAAGTTTTCGTACGCCGACAGATTTTGCAAAAGTATATGGCGTTTCGGCTGAGAAATTTAAAGAACTTGAATCATACATTAAAATTGCCGAAATAAAGTCGGTTAAGACTGAAATAGGAACAACAAAGCGAGTTGATATTATTGTAGAACTTAATTCAGCTGATACTATTCTTTTGATGCAGATAAAAGGAATTGGTCGTGGTTATGCGAAGGGTATCGTGCGCTTCAGGCAAATTACCGGAGGTTTTGTTTCTGTCGATCAGTTAAGTGAGGTGTACGGTATGCGTCCGGATAATTTGGAGAAAATTCGTCCGTATTGCAAAGTAAATACAGATTTGATAAAGAAAATCAATGTAAATATTGCTTCAGTTGAAAGACTGAGAGCTCATCCATATCTGAACTTTTATAAAGCAAAAGCTATTTATGAACTTCGTCGGAAGAAAGGCAAATTGCTTGGGTTGAATGATTTGACAGAATTGTCTGAGTTAAGCTCTAGCGATTTAATTAGACTCAAACCATATTTGAGTTTCGATTGATAAGGAAAAAATGCCGATTCTTAATCTTCTAATATTAATTTTAAGAGCCGGTTTTGAACAATTTTGCTATATTTGTTCTTATATAAACGAATTTAAATAGAATAAATATTGAGAACAATTTCAGGAAACATAGTTGACGTAATTTCTAAGTCCATTTTTAAGGCTGTATTGCAGATTGATAATGGTAAAATTATAGATATAAAGCCTACCAGCGAAGTAGAAGATCAGTTTATTATTCCGGGATTTGTGGATGCACATATTCACATTGAAAGTTCTATGATGTTACCTTCTGAGTTTGCGCGTTACAGTGTGATACATGGTACGGTGGCATGTGTGTGCGATCCGCATGAAATTGCTAATGTCTGTGGCGTTCCCGGGGTGGATTATATGATTGAGAATGGAAAGCATTCACCCATGAAATTTTATTTTGGAGCTCCATCTTGTGTTCCGTCTACCCAGTTCGAAACTTCCGGTGCTGAGTTGAATGCTAAGACTGTAGAAAAGCTATTGATGCGCGATGATATTTATTTTTTGGCGGAAATGATGAATTTTCCGGGAGTGATTCATAAAAACACAGAGGTGCATACAAAATTGGATGCGGCTAAACGTATTGGAAAGCCCATTGACGGGCATGCTCCTGAGTTGCGGGGAGAAGATTTAATAGCTTATGCTGCGGGTGGTATTACTACTGATCATGAATGTATGACTGTCGCCGAAGCTGAAGCTAAAATGGCGCTTGGAATGACTGTGCAGATACGGGAAGGAAGTGCTGCCAAAAACTTTGATGATTTATTGTCGCTCTTGGATAATCATTCCGATAATATCATGTTTTGTTCCGACGATAAACATCCGGATGACTTGATGAAAAATGGTCATATTAATGCTTTGGTGAGGAGGGCTGTGGCAAAAGGTTATGATCCTATAGAAGTGCTACGTATTTGTTCTCTTACACCGATAAAACATTATAAACTCGATGTAGGATTGTTGCAACGAGGTGATGATGCTGATTTTGTAGTGGTGAATAATTTGACTGATTTTGATGTAAAGGCAACTTATATTCAGGGTGAGAAAGTTTCTGAAAATGGAATTCCTACTTTTCCACGTTATGTTCCATCGGAATTAATCAACCAGTTTAATGCGAAGAAGATTACCACTGCACAACTTCATGTGATTCCGACGCATGGTCAGCTAAAAGTAATAAATGTAGACGATGGTCAGCTTTTTACACACAAGATTCTTTGTCAACCTAAAATTGTTGACGGAAACATAGTTTCGGATATGGAGAATGACGTCCTTAAGTTGGTTGTGTACAACCGTTATCAACCGTCGGTTCCGGCTATTGGTTTTATACGAAATATCGGATTGAAGCGTGGCGCTTTGGCTTCTACAGTGGCACACGATAGTCATAATATAGTAGCTGTAGGTACTTCCGATGAAGAGATTGCTTCGGCTATTAATCAGATCATCGATAGCAAAGGTGGTATCCTGGCTTGTGATGGAAGCAAAACTTGTCTGTTGTCGTTGCCTATTGGAGGTTTGATGTCCGATGTCGAGGGAAGCAAGGTCGCAGAGCGATATGAGGAAGTGGATGCTATGGCTAAAGAACTTGGTTCAACATTACATGCTCCGTTTATGACCGTAGCATTCATGTCGCTGTTGGTTATTCCGGAACTTAAATTAGGTGACAAAGGATTGTTCGACGGAAAGAATTTCAGATTCGTTGAGCTGATGGAATAATGGTTTTACAAGTACATGGTATAAAAAAGGCCTTGCAATATTTATTGCAAGGCCTTTTTTATATTTATGTGTTCTCTTATTTGTTAACTGTGTTCATATGAGCAATTAAGTCACAAACTTTGTTTGAGTAACCGATTTCGTTATCATACCAAGATACAACTTTAACGAAAGTATCGTTCAAAGCGATACCTGCTTTTGCATCAAAGATAGAAGTGCGAACGTCACCTAAGAAGTCAGAAGATACAACTGCATCTTCAGTATATCCAAGGATACCTTTCAATTCACCTTCAGAAGCTTCTTTCATTGCAGCGCAGATTTCTGCGTAAGTAGCAGGTTTAGCCAAATTAACTGTCAAGTCTACTACAGACACGTCCAAAGTAGGGACACGCATAGACATACCAGTCAATTTACCATTCAATTCAGGAATAACTTTACCTACAGCTTTAGCAGCACCAGTAGAAGAAGGTATAATGTTACCGGAAGCAGCGCGGCCACCTCTCCAGTCTTTCATAGAAGGACCGTCAACTGTTTTTTGAGTAGCAGTTGTAGAGTGAACTGTTGTCATTAAACCGTCTGTAATACCCCATTTGTCATTCAATACTTTAGCTATAGGAGCCAAGCAGTTTGTAGTACAAGATGCATTAGATACAAATTGAGTCCCTTTTACATAAGTTTTTTCGTTTACACCACAAACGAACATTGGGGTGTCATCTTTAGAAGGAGCTGACATAACTACATATTTAGCACCAGCTTTGACGTGAGCAGCAGCTTTGTCTTTAGAAAGGAACAAACCTGTAGATTCAACTACATATTCTGCACCAACTGCATCCCATTTCAAATCTTCCGGATTACGTTCTGCAGTAACGCGGATAGCCTGACCATTAACGATCAATTGGTTCTTTTCAACATCAAATTCAATAGTTCCATCGAATTGTCCATGCATGGTGTCGTATTTCAACATATATGCCAAGTAATCTACAGGGCAAAGGTCGTTAATACCTACGATCTGAATGTCGTTTCTTGTCATAGCGGCACGGAAAACAAAACGTCCGATGCGACCAAATCCATTAATACCTACTTTAATCATTTTATTTATAGTTTAAAATTGAGTTTTTAAATTCGGAACAAAAGTACAAAATTCTGTCCGATTGACAAAATACAGCAAGTATTAATTACACTTTTTTTCTTATTGTAAAGTAGAGATAGCAGAGTGTAAGATATGCGCTGATTTTTAGTTGTATAATTACGAGAGAAAGGTAGTTGAAACAAATATTGATGTACTATATAAGTAAAAATAATGAAGCTTTTCGGATTAGATAAAAAAATGACTTTTGTGATGAAACTAAATCAGACATCCGGAATAGCTTGATAGATTAATTTATTGACACAAGGTTATTTCTTTTTGCATGTATTTAACCCAAACAAAGTATAAAGCGGGCAAAAGCTCATCAGACTGGTAAGTGTAAGAACGAATGCTACAACAAGCACTACAATTCCAAGTGTGCTGCCGAACGCTCCTCTGTAGTAAAGAATAATTAGTACGATGGCTACCACAAGGCGGATTAGTTTATCGTAAGAACCCATGTTTTTCTTCATATTGATTTACTTTAAAGGTTGTTTATTTTGTTCATAAAACAAGAAATCGGATGTTTATGTTCAGCAAGATTTTTTGTGGAATAAAGTACTTAATTTAAAGTGTTGATAAATAGTTATTCAGACAAAACAATGATATTATATTAAATTGTGAGAGTATAAATTCAGTCTAGTTCTTTGTGCTTCATTTTTTCTTCATTATCTTTGTCCAGCTAAAAAATTACTCAAATAAAGAACTAGAAGAATGGATATTTCAGGAAAAATTATTGCCGTTTTGCCTTTGGCAAGCGGACAAGGAAAAAACGGAACTTGGCGCTCACAGGATTATGTGTTAGAAACAGCCGACCAATACCCCAAAAAAGTATGTTTCAATTTATTCAACGATAAAATTGATCAATTTCCATTGGCAATCGACGATCAGGTAAATGTTAGTTTCGATGTAGAAAGCCGCGAATATAATGGTCGTTGGTACACAACGGTTCGTGCATGGAAAATTGAAAAAGGCGCTGTAAGTGCTGCTCCTGCAGCATCTGCACCGGTATCTTCGTTTGATGCTGCTCCCGGAGCCGGCGAAGGAAGTGACTTGCCTTTTTAAACCCCTAGCCCTAATGGGGAACTCAATTACTTTTGAAATATTTATAACTTACTAAAGCCCCTTTAGGGGTTTGGGGTCAATGAAACAACGTATATTGCTAGGTATGAGTGGCGGCACCGATAGTTCGGTTGCTGCCATTCTTTTGTTAGAACAGGGCTATGAGGTTATCGGGATAACGTTTCGCTTCTGGGAAGAGAGAGAAAACTTCCACTTGCAGGATGCTATCCGGTTGGCAGAGCAACTCGGTATACAGCATGTGACTTATGATGCCCGTAAAGTATTCAGGCAAAACGTTGTTCAATATTTTATGGACGAATATCTGGCGGGGCGTACGCCTTTTCCGTGTGTGAAATGCAACAATGAGTTGAAATGGAAACTGATTTTGGAAGAAGCCGACCGCCTTGGTTGCGACAAAGTGGCGATGGGGCATTATGTAAACATTGTGTGCGAGAATAATCGCTATTTTGTGACCGAAGGTAAAGATCCGGATAAGGATCAGTCTTTCTTCTTGTGGGGACTGACGCAGGCACAGCTTTCGCGCATTATTTTCCCGCTTGGGCAGTTCTATAAAACTGATGTACGTGCCATGGCTGCTGTGCGGGGATATAAAAAGGTGTCGGAGAAAAAGGACAGTTTGGGTGCCTGCTTTTGTTCCGGCGACTATCGCCCTTTTCTGAAGAAACAATTGGCTGATCCAGACAAATATATTTATTCAGGAAACTTTGTGGATGAAACGGGCAAAGTACTGGGGCAGCACGAAGGTTTTCCGCTTTATACGGTAGGTCAGCGGCGTGGATTAATTCATCTGAATCGGAAGGTATTTGTAAGGGAAATCCGTCCGGATACGAATGAAGTGGTGCTGGCTCCGCTGGAGAGTATGTACAAAACAGAGTTTCTGATACGTGATGTGAATGTAGTAGATCGGGCTTTATTCTCCACGGACTTTGATGTAATGTGTCGCATTCGCTACCGGAAGCAAAATACATTGAGTCGCGTTGTTTTTCTGGAAAACCGAACTGCCCGGGTAGAATTGTCGGAACCACTAGAATCTATCGCTCCCGGACAAACTGCTGTCTTTTATCGGGATGGAAGAATCTTAGGAGGAGGATTTATAGAATAGCGGTAAGCAGTAAGCAGTAAGTA
>Ga0302171_10000024_pt1 | contig 26245 bp, 24 predicted proteins | sample I_Fen_N2_2_FD_193495 | JGI IMG/M metagenome (GOLD analysis project Ga0302171, IMG submission 193495) | Peat permafrost microbial communities from Stordalen Mire near Abisko, Sweden - I_Fen_N2_2 | ecosystem: Environmental > Terrestrial > Soil > Wetlands > Permafrost | place: Sweden: Abisko... | reverse complement strand
CTATTGTTTTATATACATTTATGCGATGTACAATGCAGCTGTAGACTAGTCCTTTTTCTAGTTTATCCTCTGCCAGTTCGCCAAGAACCAACAGTACTTTATCGCGGGGCTTAATTTCTTTCTGTATTTCGGCAAGTAAATCTTCCGACGTTTTTCCTGATGATATCAGATAGGGAGATTCATTGTGCTTTAGAACCTCTTCGCCTGTACTTTTACCAATAACAGCAATTTTTGTACGTGCTGTTGCTTTCTCGTCGATGTTTAATGCATTCAGCTGCTTGTAAAAATGAATTACTCCATTTTTGCTGGTAAACACTATCCACTCGTACTCGTTTATGGCTCGAAGTATCGATGTCTGCTCAACTGTCAGCTCAACGCCACAGATTTTGATCATTGGAAAATCCAGCACACAAGCTCCTTTTGCTGTCAGGTGATTTTTGATAGAGTCATCTTCGGTCAGCGGTCGGGTTGATATGATTATTTTTCCAGCTAATGTGCTCATGGCGTTGTTGAACTTAGTTTGTGTCGGAATCGGAATTCCGACCTCCCGGCTTTACTTCAGTATCTCTATTCCCAGCTTGTCGGCTACTTCTATAATTTCTTCAGCCAGTTTGATTCCTAACTTTTCAGCTTCTGAAGTAGCGGCTTTATCCGATAATCGAATAATTTGTTGTGTGTAATGATTGCCCAACATAACCGAGAGTTGTACCGTTTCGTTTTCGATCGTAGCATACGCTCCCAACGGAAACTTGCATCCTCCTCCAATCGTTTTCATAAATGATCTTTCGGCAGCTGTAGCTGTTTCGGTATCCTGATTATTGATGGTTCTGAGTAATGCAATTGTTTTTTCGTCGTTTTTTCTGCATTCTACAGCTATCGTGCCCTGGCCAATGGCCGGAATGCATAGGTCGACTGGAAGAAATGCTTTCTCATCGATTTGTTTTCCCAAACGGTTCAATCCGGCAGCTGCCAGTACAATGGCATCGTATTGACCTTCGTCTAGCTTTCTTAATCGTGTGTCAATATTTCCCCGCAAATCGGCAAAAGTAGCTTTAGGTTTCAGTTCGGCTATTTGTACCATGCGACGCGGGCTCCCTGTTCCGATGACGCAATGATCATTTAGTTGATCAATGCTGAGTCCGTTTCTGATCAAAAGAACATCGCGCGGATCTTCCCTTGTTGGAAATGCTGCGAGCATTAATTTATCAGGCTGAATGGTTGGTACATCTTTCAGACTGTGGATGGCAAAGTCAGCCTTACCTTCCAAAATGGCATTTTCCAGTTCTTTGACAAAAACTCCGGTTCCTCCAAAGGCAGTCAGAGGTTTGTTGGTCACAGCATCACCATGGGTTGAAATCTTTACGATTTCAAATTCGCAGTCTGGATTTTTAGCTTTCAGCAGTTCAACAGTTTGTTGCGTTTGAGTGTAAGCCAAAAGGCTAGGACGTGTGGCAACAATGAATTTCTTACTCATGTTCCGGAATATCTATACTGAATGAATTTTTTAATGTTTGGGTGATAGAGATCATCTCCTCCCTGCTACTTGCTTTCCGCAGGTTGGACATGATTACCCGGATAATGCGGTTGGAATAGGAATCCATGAGTTTGTTCAATTCTTCTTGCTGACTCTCGTCCAGTTTATTGGTAAATGGTTCATAAAGATCCAGCGTACTTTGTTTTAAAACTACCAACCCTTTTTTTATTTCCGCCATCACGGGCATGATAAACTGCTTTGAGTACCATTCGAAGTAATCTTCGGAAATATCCTGAATTATTTTTTCAGCTTTGGTCACTTCCAGATTGCGTTTGTCGAGGTTGGAGTTTATCATTTTATTGATGTCGTCGATAGAATAGACAAAGCAGTTTTCTATTTTGTTGATGTCCGGATCAATATTTCGTGGAATGGAAAGATCGATGAAGATACGTGTTTTGCCTTGCAGTTGTTCTTCCATCAGACTGATTTCATGCCGGCAAACAATAAAATTCGGTGCGCTTGTAGAGGCTATGATCACATCATTTTCGGCAATTGCAGCGAAACGTTGCGAATATTCAATGGTTTTGGCCTGAAGTCGCTCAGCTATTTTAGCGGCTCCCGAACGGTTGGCAAAGGTAATCTTGCAGTTGGCAAATTGCTCTTGCAGGTAATTAGCCGTCAGGTTCGAAATTTTTCCGGCACCCAGCAGCAGTATGTTCAGGTTCTTTTGATCTCCAAGTATCTGTTTAATGACGTCTACAGCCAAGGTGGCTACAGATACCGATCCGTCACCTATTTTGGTTTCGGAACGCACTTTTTTACCTATCTGAATGGCAGTTTGGAACACTTTATTCAATAATCCATTGGTGGAGTTATTTTCTTGTGCATGAAAGTAGGCATCGCGAACCTGACCCTGAATCTGGTATTCGCCTAGTACCATAGAGTCGAGGCTCGATGTTACTTTAAACAAATGTACTACGGCATCCTGACAGTTTTTTTGATAAATCACAGGTTGAAGTATCTCTTGCGGAACGTCGTGAAATTTGCTGATAAATCCGCTAATATCGGTAGATGCTTTGTTTACATCTTTTACTGAAGAATAAATTTCAACGCGGTTGCAAGTTGATAAAATGACGTTCCCATCAATGGATTCGTAATCTTTGAGTCGGTTTAAAGCTTCTGTAGCCAGCTCATTAGAAAAGTGTAATTTTTCTCTTATGCTAACATCCGCCGTCTTGAAATTTATACCTGTAACTAATAAATGCATATCAAAATAAATAGATTTGTGACCAGATAAATTTGATTGTAAAGGTAAACCCATTCTAATTAATAATCAAATTAATTTCAACATAATTACAGAAAAGATGTAATGATTTTATAATTGTCTTTTATCCTGTGTATTTGCTCTAATATTATAAGGGGTTAACAGATACACGAATATTGTTAATGACTCTGGTCTCCCTAAAATAAAAATGCACGCCAATCACTTGGAATGCATTTTAAAGGTAGTACAAACAAATATTCAAACTACAACTTGATCTATACAAAATAACTAAATAAGTAATCTTTGATTTAATATCAGAAAAGAGAAATTCCGAAGTTTAGGTTATGCAAAAAAAACAGCTGATCAAAAATCTGGTCAGCTGTTTCTCTATTTTGTTGATTTATAAAATCAGGTACAAATAGCTATATCGTGAGCCGACCGGTTATTGTTGTAACAGATATACCACATACACATATTTATAAATACTAATTTCATAATTTTCCTAGTTTAAATAGCAGCGAATGCTTGTTCTATGTCAGCTTTGATGTCAGCAATATTTTCAATTCCTACAGAGATGCGAAGCAGTCCGGGAAATGCACCTGACGAAATTTTAGCTTCGGGTGAAAGTTGCTCATGTGTAGTGGCTGCCGGATGAATTATCAATGTTTTAGCGTCACCTACATTGGCTAAGTGACTGATCAGTTTTAAATTGTTGATCAGAGTATCTGCTTTTTCAGGATCACCTTTTAGTTTGAAAGAGAGTACACCACCAAAGCCTTTTTTCAAATACTTATTGGCTAGAGCATGGTATGGACTGCTTTTTAAACCGGGGTAGTTGACATATTCTACGGCCGGGTGTTTTTCTAACCAGCCAGCCAGTTCCAATGCATTTTCGACGTGACGTTCCACACGTAATGAAAGGGTTTCCAATCCTTGCAACAGTAGGAAGGAATTGAACGGACTGATGGTGTTTCCCCAGTCGCGCAACCCTTCTACGCGGGCACGGGTATTGAATGCGATATTACCGAATGGTCCGTCGAAACCAAATACATCCCAAAATATCAATCCGTGATAACTGTCTGTTGGTTCTGTAAATGCAGGAAACTTTCCGTTGCCCCAATTGAATTTTCCGCTGTCCACGATAACTCCACCCAGTGAAGTTCCATGGCCGCCAATCCATTTGGTTGCACTTTCCACAACGATGGTTGCTCCATGCTCTAACGGACGGAAAAGGTATCCACCTGCTCCGAAAGTATTATCGACAATAAGAGGAATGCCGTGTTTGTCGGCTACAGCTGCTATCGCTTCAAAATCGGGAATGTTTAAATCGGGATTTCCGATAGTTTCCAGATAAAGTGCTTTGGTATTTTCATCAATCAGTTTTTCAAATTCGCCGGGTTCGTCGCTTGTAGTAAACCGTACGTCTACTCCCAGTCGTTTAAATTGATTTTTGAACTGATTGTAAGTTCCTCCGTATAAGTGCGAAGTGGAAACGAAATTGTCGCCAGCCTGAACAATATTATTCAAAGCAATAAATTGAGCCGATTGGCCGGACGAAGTGGCCAATGCGTTTACTCCTCCTTCAAGTGCTGCGATACGTTTTTCGAACACGTCAGTTGTAGGGTTCATTAAACGAGTGTAGATATTGCCGAATTTGCGTAGCGAGAAAAGATCGGCACCGTCGGCAGCATTGTCGAACACGTACGAACTTGTTTGATAAATAGGAACTGCACGGGCATGAGTTGTTCCATCTACTACCTGACCTGCATGTACCTGTAATGTTTCAAATTTTAGTTCAGACATAAAATAATGACCCCCAACCCCTAAAGGGGAGTGTTGTATCTACGGGGGAAGTAGTTTTAATAGTTTTTGATTTTTAATCTCTATTCCCCTTTAGGGGTTAGGGGTTATTCTTATAGTGGATATTCTTCGAAAGCATAAAGTAATGTTGATAGGTAACGTTCGCCGGTATCGGGTAGTAAAGTTACAATTACTTTGCCTTTGTTTTCGGGACGTTGAGCCAATTGAGTGGCAGCGTAGGCAGCAGCGCCTGACGAAATTCCGACCAGTAAACCTTCTTCTTTAGCTAGCTGGCGTGCAGTGAGAATGGCATTGTCATTGCTAACCTGAATAATTTCATCTACTATAGCAGCATTGTAAGTTTTAGGGATAAAGCCTGCACCAATGCCCTGTATTTTGTGAGGACCGGATGCGCCTCCTGAAAGTACGGGTGAGTCGGATGGTTCTACGGCAACTATTTTTACGTTGGGGTTGTGAGCTTTTAATGCTTGTCCTACACCGCTTACAGTTCCACCGGTTCCAACGCCGGCTACAAAAATGTCCACTTTACCATCAGTGTCGCGCCATATTTCTTCACCGGTTGTTTTACGATGAATTTCGGGGTTGGCAGGATTTTCAAATTGTTGAGGAATAAATGAACCGGGAATTTCGGCCTGTAGTTCCAACGCACGGGCAATAGCACCTTTCATTCCGGTTGCACCGGGGGTAAGTACGATATTGGCACCAAATGCCTTCAGTAAGTTACGACGTTCTACACTCATGGTTTCTGGCATAGTCAGCGTAAGTTTGTATCCTTTGATGGCAGCTACGAATGCCAGGCCTATACCGGTATTTCCACTAGTGGGTTCAATAATTTCAACACCGGGTTTTAAAATTCCTTTTTCTTCAGCATCTTCAACCATAGCCAAAGCGATACGCTCTTTTACACAACCTACCGGGTTGAACGATTCCAATTTGGCTATTACAGTTGCCTCAAGGTTTCTGTGAGTACTGTAGTTTGTTAGTTGTAAAAGTGGCGTGTTGCCGACTAATTCGGTCAATTGTTTTGCTATTTTTGCCATAATTTTAAATTTTAATGAGTTTGTTTGTTTTACTGATGCAAAGATACAGGGTATTTCATTGTTTTACAATAACCCGGATAGGGCATTTTGCATACCATAAATATGGTATATTGAAAGGAAAGAGGCAAAAAGTGATAACTTTAAAACGAGAATTAGGGGCGAGAGGGTAGTTTTGACTATCCGGAAGGGTGTCTGGAGAGGAAAAAAAGGTCTCCGACCACGTAAAAAGGGTCTCTGCCCACGTAAATAAGGTGTCCGGAGACGTAAAAAGGGTGTCCAACCACCTAAATAAGGTGTCTGACTACGTAAAAAAGGTGGTCGGTGCTGTTTTTTTAATTAGAGTTCACTCAGCTCTAACCATCGCATGGTTTTTTCGTCAATCAAATCACTAACTTCTGCATGGCGTTGCGAAGCTTTTATGATTTCATCTCCGTTGAGCGTTCCCGAAGCAAGCCGGTTTTCAATGTCTGTTTTTTCTGACTCAAGCAGCGGAATTTCTTTTTCCAATGCTTCAAACTCTTGCTTTTCTTTGAAGCTTAGTTTTTTTCGTTCAGGTGCTTTAACCTCAACCTTTGTTTCTGGAACAACATTTTTATTTTGAGAGGCTTTTTTATGTTCGTTTTTTCTATCTTCGCGTTCCTGCTCCTCCATCAATTCGTTCCATTCGCGGTAATCGGTGTAATTGCCGGGAAAATCTTTCAATTCGGCATTGCCTTTAAATACCAATAAATGGTCCACTACCTTATCCATAAAGTACCGGTCGTGACTAACAACGATGACACAACCTTTGAATGACTGGAGGTATTCTTCCAATACATTTAGTGTCATAATGTCAAGGTCGTTGGTTGGTTCATCCAGCACTAAAAAGTTTGGATTGCGCATCAATACGGTACAAAGGTAAAGTCGGCGGCGCTCGCCACCACTGAGCTTGTATACGTAATTATACTGAGTTTCGGGAGTAAACAAAAAGTGCTGGAGAAACTGTGAGGCCGACATTTTTTTGCCATTGCCCAGATCTACTTCTTCGGCAATGTCCTGTACTACATCAATCACCTTCATTTGCTCGTCGAAAGCCAGTCCATCCTGGCTGTAATATCCAAATACCACTGTTTCACCTACGTCGAACGATCCGTTGTCGGGTTTTACTTCGCCCAGCAGCATTTTTAAAAAAGTAGACTTTCCGGTTCCGTTTTTACCTACAATGCCCATTTTTTCGTAGCGGGCAAAGTTGTAATAATAGTTGTCTAAAATCTTCAAATCGCCGTAGGCTTTCGAAATGTATTTTGCTTCAAAGATTTTTGATCCAAGGTAGCTTGCCTTTACGTCCAGTTGCACCGAATCATTGTTGCGGCGTTGTTTGGCACGGTCTTCAATATCACTAAACCGATCGATACGGGATTTCGATTTATGCGAACGGGCTTGTGGTTGTCGACGCATCCAGTCCAGCTCCTTGCGGTATAAATTAACTGTTCGCTCGGTTTCGGCACTGAAATTTTCAATCCGTTCCTGTCTTTTCTCCAGATAATAAGAGTAATTTCCGTTGTATTGATAAAGAGCCTGATGGTCTATTTCCATAATGCTGGTACATACGCGATCCAAAAAATAACGGTCATGCGTCACCATAAGCAAGGACATGGTAGAGCGTTTCAGAAAATCTTCGAGCCATTCCACCATTTCCAGATCAAGGTGGTTGGTCGGTTCATCCAATATCAGCAAATCTGGTTCGGCAATCAATACATTGGCCAGCGCAACACGCTTCAGTTGACCGCCGGAGAGTTCGCTGATTAATTGCTCAAAGTTGGTAATCTTCAGCTTGCCCAGAATTTGTTTGATGCGGGTCTCATAATCCCAGGCTTTGTGCAAATCCATTTTAGAAAGAATTTCGTCGAGTCCTTCCTGATCTTCGGACATCATGCAATGTTCATAGGCGGCGATAGTCCGAACGGCTTCATTGTCGGTACGCAGGCAAGCGTCAATTACCGATAGCTCTTTCGGAAAATCAGGATTTTGATCCAGATAGCCTACGCGTAAATCGCGGCGAAACGAAATGGTTCCGCCCTGATAATCCTCATTTCCTGCAATGATGTTGAGTAGAGTTGTTTTACCGGTTCCGTTTTTGGCTATTAAGGCCACACGTTGGTTGTCGGAGATGCCGAACGATATATTTTCGAAAAGCAGATTATCACCAAACGACTTGGTGAGATTTTCTACTTGGAGGTAACTAATCATATTTTAGTAAGAAGTTTGTAATCGGTATTTTGTCATTTGAGAATGCAAAGATACGGATTTTAAATCATCATTTGAATTTATTGAGTGTCTAAGCTGTCGGAAAAGAATATTGGTGCTCTCAACCATTCATTGAGAATTATTTGTTGAAAATGGGTCAAAATAAAAATTGGAATCATTTTTACTTTGTAATCTATTTTTCTTATCTTTGTTCGGTTCAATTGAATTTATGAAATAACTAATCATCAATAAATATCAACATTATGAAAAGTATTAAAGGTACAGAAACCGAAAAGAACTTGCTTAAATCATTTGCCGGCGAAAGTCAGGCTCGTATGCGTTACACGTATTTTGCTAAAGTTGCAAAAACAGAAGGTTTTGAACAGATTGCTGCTATTTTTCTGGAAACAGCAGATCAGGAAAAGCAACATGCTAAGAAATTTTTCAGCTATCTGGAGGGTGGTGCTGTAGAAATCACTGCATCTTATCCTGCAGGGGTTATTTCAACTACTGCCGAAAATCTAAAGGAAGCAGCCGATGGCGAAAATGAAGAATGGAGTGACTTATATCCTCATTTTGCTGATGTAGCAGAAGCAGAAGGCTTTGCCAATATTGCGGCTACATGGCGTAAAATAGCCGCAGTAGAAGCTCAACATGAAAAACGTTACCGCAAATTGCAGGTTCGTGTTGAAACCGGAACCGTTTTCTCTCGCGAAGAAGAAACAGTTTGGCAATGTCGTGAGTGTGGTCATATTCACATTGGTAAAGAGGCTCCAAAAGCTTGTCCTACCTGTGCACACCCTCAGGCTTATTTCGAAGTAGAAAAAACTAACTATTAAAGTGTATGATTTGTAATATGTAATTCTTGTTTTGCAGTTATAAATTTATAATTTAGCAGCCACCACTCTTTTCTGAATGGTGGCTGCTTTGTTTGGATAGTAATTTTGACTACTTTTGTCGACAGATAATCATTGTAGTATGTATTCAGAATTATTTATTACAGAAGATGGCTCTCATACCCTTTTTGTACCTACAATAGATGAGTGTTACCATTCCACCCACGGAGCTGTACAGGAATCACAACACATTTTTATCAATTCGGGCTTTAAACAATGTGATAAGTCGGAGATTAGGGTGCTGGAAATCGGGTTTGGTACGGGTTTGAATACTTTTTTGACCTTAATGGAGGCCGAGAAAACGGGGAAGAAGGTTTATTATACTTCACTTGAAAAATATCCAGTGGAAGTCGAGCAGGCTTTGCAACTTAATTATGTAGAAAATCGATTTCCGGACTTAAAAAAAGAGTTTGAACTGTTACATACTTCGCCGTGGAATGCTAAAGTCCAAATTACAGCGTTTTTTTTATTACAAAAAATACAAGCAGATTTTACGATCTTTGATCTTGATGAAATGTATGATGTGATTTATTTTGATGCTTTTTCGCCGGAGAAACAACCTGAGATGTGGAGTGAGACATTATTTGAAAAAATATACAGTCATTGTAACTCGGAAGCCATTCTGACTACTTATTGTTCCAAAGGTATTGTGCGTCGTGCTATGCAAGCCGCCGGATTTCTTGTGGATCGTTTGCCGGGTCCGCCGGGGAAAAGAGAAATATTAAGAAGCCGAATAGTTTGATTTATAGCTGATTATTCTTTGCTTCGTCTGGTTATCTATCCATTTTCTCTCTTGTATTCATTGAATTTATTATTGTGAAGCACTTCAAACGATATTCAGCATTTTACATTCCATATATTTTATTTGTATTGGTTGTTACGTCACTCGTGATATTCTGCGATAAGGCTTCTTTGCATCTTTGGATGGCGTCTCATTATACTGAGGCCGGAGATGTTTTTTTTAAATATTATACCGAGGTTGGTGGTAACATTCCTTTTTTTGTAATTGCAGTACTTCTTTTTTATAAATATCGAATAGCTTTTATAATGTTAGCAACACAGCTTTCAACAGGTCTGGTTGTTCAACTAATGAAGCGTATCTGGAATGAACCCCGACCGGTTAAGTATTTTGCTGAAAATTTTCCGAAAATAGAATTACATAAAATAGCGGGTGCTCATTTATATTCGCATAATAGCTTTCCGTCGGGTCATACTACTGCTGCTTTTGCATTTTTTCTGGTTCTGGTCTTTTTTACAGAGAAACGCTGGTTGCACTTTATTTACTTTATCTTAGCGGTTCTGGTTGGCTTTTCCAGAGTCTATTTGTCTCAGCATTTTATGTTGGATTTGTTGGTCGGCTCTGTTGTTGGGGTGAGCATAACGGCTATTCTTTTCCTTTATATAGAGAATAAACCACTGAAATGGGCAGATGGGTCGTTGCGAGATGCCGTTTTCAGAAAAAAAGAATGATGACTTTGGGTATTCAAAATTAAATACCTATCTTTGCAAGCTCAAAATCAAATATGTAGTTTTGCGATGTGTGCATTGCTAAGTTTGTATTTTAAAACATTTATTTTTAATAAATTATCATGTATTTAACAGCTGAGAAAAAGCAAGAAATCTTCGGTCAATACGGAAAGTCTAACACTGATACTGGTTCTTCTGAAGGTCAGATAGCATTGTTTTCGTACCGTATTAATCATTTGACTGAACATTTGAAGTCAAACAAAAAAGATTATAGTACAGAACGCGCTCTTGTAATTTTGGTAGGTAAACGTCGTCGTCTGCTCAATTATTTGAAAGATGTTGATATTACACGTTACCGTGCAATTATTAAAGAGTTGGGTATCAGAAAATAATTCTGAATTTAAAACCTTAAAAAGGCGTTTCAAAACCATTTGAAATGCCTTTTCTTTTGCTCTAAATCCATAAAAAGAGCGTTGGCAAGGATAAAGAACAGCAATCTTTGTAAGATTATAATATATCTGGTAATTAAATCCCTTTCCGGGGATTCGGAATGATGAAATTTATATACTCAATAGGCATTTATTTTTACGGAATTGCAATTTCTATTGCATCACTTTTCAACAGCAAAGCGCGTTTGCTCCGCAACGGACAATATCAGGCTCTTGTTCTTTTGAAAGAAAAAATAGTGCCGGGCTCACGTTATGTTTGGTTTCATGCTGCTTCGTTGGGAGAGTTTGAGCAAGGACGTCCGGTCATTGAACAACTGAAAAAAGAAAAACCGGGTACTAAAATTCTGTTAACTTTTTTCTCTCCTTCGGGTTATGAAGTACGAAAAGATTATGCCGGAGCTGATATCGTGTCGTACCTTCCTTTGGATACGCCTTATGCAGCCAGTAGTTTTGTGAAGTTGGTAAAACCCTCCAAAGCCATTTTTATAAAATATGAGTTTTGGCCTAATTATCTGATGGCTTTGCAATCGGCTAAAGTGCCTGTTTATTCTATCTCGGCTATTTTTCGACCAACACAAATATTCTTCAAGTGGTATGGTGGCTGGTATCTCAATCTATTGAAATCGTTCAGACACATTTTTGTGCAGGATCAGAGTTCGTTAGAACTACTGGCGAAGCATGGCTTCTCAAAAATAACGGTTGCTGGCGATACTCGTTTTGATCGTGTTTATGATCTTTGTCAACAAGCCAAAGAGTTGCCGTTGATTGAGTCATTTGTACAAGGAAAACAGGTTATTGTAGCCGGAAGTACCTGGCCTAAAGATGAGGAACTATTGGTCCGCTATCTTAACCTGCATCCCGATGTGAAACTTATTTTAGTGCCGCATGAAATCCATGAAGCGCATATACTCGAGATATCCAAACTACTCGACGGTCGGTTTGTTCGATATTCGGAAGCTGCAGAGGCCAATCTGACGGATGCCAGTTGTCTGGTGGTTGATACTATCGGTATTTTGTCGTCCATTTATCGTTATGCTAATGTGGCTTATATTGGTGGTGGTTTTGGGGTAGGCATTCATAATACGCTTGAAGCAGCCGTGTGGAGTGTGTCGGTTGTGTTTGGACCGAATTATCATCGGTTCCGCGAAGCACGTAAGTTGATTGCTGTTGGAGGAGCTTTTTCTGTTTCTAATTATGTATTACTCGAAACACAGTTTGATAGACTTTTAAAAGAAACTTCCGCCGGAAAAATGGCCGGTGAATATGTAAAAAGCAATACCGGAGCAACCCGGTTAATATTGAAAAAAATAGCACGTTAATATATAAGTATATTCTATATCAGTTATTATGCAAAAACCCTCTATCCCAAAAGGAACCCGCGATTTTACGCCAATCGAAATGGCCAATCGCAATTATATATTCAATACTATTAAAGATGTCTTTCGTCTTTACGGATTCCAGCAGATTGAAACTCCTGCTATGGAAAACCTGTCGACCCTGATGGGAAAATATGGTGAAGAGGGCGATAAACTGTTGTTTAAAATTTTGAACTCAGGTGATTACCTGAATGGCTTACCCGACGAGGAATTGCTTGGACGAAACAGCGTAAAATTGACCAATAAAATTTCGGAGAAAGGTTTACGATATGATCTGACCGTGCCTTTTGCCCGTTTTGTTGTGCAGCATCAGAATGAAATATCGTTTCCATTCAAACGGTATCAGATTCAACCTGTTTGGCGTGCCGATCGCCCGCAAAAAGGGCGTTATCGTGAATTCTATCAGTGTGATGTGGACGTAGTAGGGAGTGATTCGTTACTCAACGAATTGGAATTGATTCAAATCGTTGATGAAGTGTATCGCCGATTGAAAATAAATGTTTGCATCAAGATAAATAATCGTAAGATACTTTCGGGTATTGCTGAGATCATTGGCGAAGCCGAAAAAATAACCGACATCACAGTTGCCATTGATAAAATGGATAAGATCGGGTTGGAGAAGGTAAACGAAGAAATTGCTTCAAAAGGTATCTCGGACGAGGCTATTGCCAAATTGCAACCAATCCTGAAACTCAGTGGAACCAATGCGGAAAAACTCGAACAGCTAAAAACTGTTTTATCGGCCTCGGAAGTCGGCTTGAAAGGTGTTTCGGAACTTGAGACTATTTTCGGACTATGTGAAATGATGAAGGTTCAGACACAGATAGAACTTGATTTGACTTTGGCCCGCGGACTAAACTACTATACCGGAGCTATTTTTGAAGTGAAAGCTCTGGATGTGGAAATGGGAAGTATTACCGGTGGCGGACGCTACGATAACCTGACCGGTGTTTTCGGTATGGAAGGTGTATCGGGTGTGGGTATATCGTTTGGTGGCGATCGTATTTACGATGTACTGAATCAACTGAACTTATATCCTGAAACTTCGGTGGAACAAACGCAAATTTTGTTTGTAAGCTTTGGAGAGAAAGAATTAATGTACAGTTTACCCTGGCTGGGAGCTTTACGGGCAAAAGGAATTAATGCCGAGATTTATCCTGAGCCGGCCAAGATGAAAAAGCAAATGAGTTATGCCGACAACAAGAAAATTCCTTTTGTGGCCATTGTAGGTGAAACCGAAATGAATGATGGTAAGGTGATGCTGAAAAATATGAAAACCGGCGAGCAGGGTTTAGCTTCGTTGGAAGAAGTTGTTGAAAAAATAATCTGAACATAATCATAGAAACAAAAAATGTCTGAAAGTTAGCTTTTTCGGACATTTTTTGTTTTATAAAATGGAGATCATATCGTCCAGATAATGGTAAAGAAGAATGCCTCCTGCAATGAACTGGAAAACGGTTCCCAACATAAAGAATGAAAAAGAACTGATTGCTTCACGAATGGCTTTGTAACTCTCTTTTCCGCTAAAAAGTTCACCAATAAAAGCACCGGCAACGGCTCCTGCAACTATTCCCCATGCTCCGAAATACATCCCGGCAAACATCCCGATTAAACTACCCCAGACACCTTTTTTGCTTCCTCCGAACTTTCGTTCTCCCCATTCGGGTATCAGATAACTTAAACCCTGAATGGCAATAATAATTACTCCCCAACGAATAAAAAAATGAACCGAAAACTCGGCTATGGAACTATAGTGAAGTATAATTATTCCAAGGTAACTGAGTGGTATTCCAGGTAGCTTCGAAACTACAGATCCGACCAATCCGGCAATTAAGAAACAGCCTGCCAATATGATAAGAAAATGGTCCATGTTTATTCAGGTGATAGCGTGTTTGTGTGAAATTTAATGATGGTAAGCGTTTGCAAATATAGCCTAAAAATTTTATTTGTTGTTGGATTCAAAAAAAAATAGTTCCGGTAAATAGTATACCGGAACCATTTATTGTACAAAAAAATAAAACAACTAAGCAAGGAATTGGGCAGCCCGTTCGAATACCCGATTGAATGAAGCGTCTACTTCAGACGATTCAGCATGGTTACCAATAGGAAAAGGATTCTCGTGTGAGTAGGGAAATGAAAAGTCGAGCAAACTGATTCTTGATTTGGCATTATCTTCTCCCAGTGCTTCCACTACACCACGATAAGGTATAACCATATCTTTTTTCAGCGAAATGCCTTCGATTTTGGCTCCTATTTTTTTGAAGAACTCTTCGCGTTCTGTCTTATTCTTATCCGGCGATATCATACTAAAGAAAGACTCAAAGCCTTTATCTACTAATGATTTTGATTTTACATCTTCGGCAAAGTCTGTCATGTAGTAATGAAGTAAGCGTGCAAAAGCAGGCTTGTCCATAATGCTGCGCGACTCACCAAACATAGAACTGAAGATACTTCCACCACAAAACATAAATAATTTCGAGTCGGAAAATAAGCCATCAGGGTTTGTCATTACGGTTATTTGCGACAGGAACGAGCCGATGGAATATGAGAAAATATCTATTTGAGTATTCTCTGCAAGCAGTTGGTGTCTGCCTTCTTTTATGTCTCGAAACAGTTGAGCTAAGTCGCACAGGCTTTGTCTGCCTGAATTATAAAAGCGGGCCGGATTTTGGCTTATTCTTTCGCTTAAAGCTACGTTGGCAAAACTAAGGCTCCGGTCGAGTCCGTTATTTTTCCGTCGTAAGTCCATAAGGTTTTGCAGGGCTCGTGGGTTAGACCATGAAACCGGCGAACGATTCATGTGAAAAGCAATTGGAAAAAGAATAACCGGTTTGCCTGTTTCTTTACACAGGTATTCTGCCCAAGTCAGATACTTGCTCCAGTTTCGCTCATTCAGTCCGTGTAACAATAAGATAGCTTTGCCCGGCTTGTTGGCTTCTCTTGGCATGAACACGGGGTATGTAAACGTCAGGTTTTCCTCTATCTTTTTGTCTTCAGAACTTATGGTTACTTTTTCATTAGGATAAGTATACGCTGAGCTTTTAAAAGAGCAGAAACGAATGTCGATGTTGGATTCGTCCAGATGTGTGTCAATTCCAAGTCGGAATTGAGCATTGAGTTCGGTTTGTCGTTGAGAGTAATTCATACTTAAATGGATAAATGATGAAACAAAAGAACTACATTACTTGTCCATTTCCAATTATCTGGGGTATTTATGTCTCAATTGGGGCGAAAATACAGAATGTGGGACGAAAAAATCAATAACGGGATGAAAAAACGTCCGGCAGTGGAAATGTGGTTTGTTTGTTTGCATAGAAAAATATACCTTTGTCCATATTTTTCTGATACCGCACAAGACCATGAATAACAAGATTCCTGCTTATTTGTACGACAAGAGCAATATCACCCGACTGATACTGCTGACTGCAGTTTTTGCCCTGCTTTTCATTAATATTTTTCAACCTTTTGGTTCACGTGGTTGGTATCCTTATATTTCGGATTTCAAGTACTTCTTTTTTTCCAGTCTTATTATACTGACTGGAATGTTGGTAGTGGTGGTCAGCAGGCTTATTATGCTGGCTTATGGTCGGAAACATGCGATAACCTATTTGCAATATTCCATTTGGGTGTTGGCAGAGATTGTGTCCATGTCGCTTTTTTATTCCATGTTTTCGAAGTTTATTCCCAAGGAAGGGGCTAATCGGGATTTCCTGGATATCTTCCATAAATCTACGGTCAATACAAGTCTGGTGCTTTTGCTCCCATATTCCATTTTATGGCTTTATTTCTCGTGGCGCGATAAGGATATTATGTTGGAAAAAATGTCGCAGGAGGAACCGGTTGTTGAGCTTCCTAAAAAGAATCTGATTGCTTTTCCTGATGAAAAAGGAGAGTTGCGGATTTCCATTATGTTGGAAAATCTGTTGTATGTCGATTCGGCCGATAATTATGCTACAATTCACTATCTGAATAAGTCGAAGCTGTCGCACTTCCTGATACGGAACTCGCTGAAGTGGATGGAAGAAAATCTGACTAAAGATAGTCCGTTGGTTCGTTGCCACCGGTCGTATGTGGTGAATCTGGATAAAGTAAAGGTCCTGAGAAAAACCAAGGATGGTATTTACCTGGAGCTCGATGCGGTTAATACACCGGATATTCCGGTTTCGAAAACCTATTATGAGCGGGTGATGACCAAATTCTCACAATATTCGGTCTAGCTTCTGGTTTGAATGCGTATATTGAATTCGGTTAATCGGAGTTACATTTCACGGTTAATCTGCTAGACAACTAAACTGCACAATTATGGACTTAGCAAATCTTCTCAGTAGCAAGCCATATAGAATTGGCATTGCATTAAGTGGCGGAGGCATAAAAGGGTTATGCCATGCCGGCGTACTGAAAGCACTCGAAGAATATGGCATAAAACCCGATATCCTTTCAGGAGTGAGCGCCGGAGCTGTTGTCGGAGCTTTGTATGCCGATGGATACTCGCCCGATGAAATTGCCCGCTTATTCGAAGATATCAGCTTCAGGCACATGACTAAAATTCAGATTCCAGATGGTGGTCTCTTTAAAATAGATGCATTTCAGAAGTTCCTAACCAAAAATCTGCGAGTTAAGACCTTCGAAGATTTAAAGATCCCTTTGCGCGTGGTGGCTACCAATCTGGACAAAGGCGTAAGTGTTACTTTCTCCAGTGGTCGGCTCATTGATCCTGTCATTGCTTCGTGTTGTGTTCCTGTATTGTTTATTCCAAAGGTTATTGGTGGAGTGCATTATGTCGATGGTGGCGTGCTGAAAAACTTCCCTGTATCTACCATTCGCGATGATTGCGATAAAGTGATAGGCATTAATGCCAGCCCCATGGTGGCCGATAAATACAAGCCCAGCATCATGAATGTAGCTGCCCGTTCGTATCATTTTATGTTTAAAGCCAATATTCTGCATGATAAAGAACTCTGCGATTTGCTGATTGAACCCGGCGATATGGGAAATTACGATACATTCGGAGTGGCTAAAGGCCGCGAAATATTCGAATTGGGCTATCGCTCCACAAAACAATTGCTCGAAAACAAAGTCGATGTCAGGCTTGTTTAATTGCCTCTTCCTCGCTTGTAAAAACACCAGAAAAGTACTCGTTTGATTTTTTTTTATTACTTTTGCATCGCAATTAATAACAAAAAACTAAAAAGAATATGTTTCCAGTATCAGATCGTTTGGCAGCATTGTCTCCGTCGGAAACCCTTGCCATGTCGCAAAAAAGTAATGAGCTCAAAGCTCAGGGAATCGATGTGATTAATCTTAGTGTTGGTGAGCCCGACTTTTATACCCCCGACCACATAAAACAAGCAGCTAAAGAAGCTGTAGACAATAACTTTTCGTTTTATTCGCCTGTTCCGGGTTATCCTGCCTTGCGAAATGCCATTTGTGCCAAGTTGAAATCCGAAAACGGATTGGAATATAAACCCGAACAAATTGTTTGTTCCAACGGAGCTAAACAATCGGTATGTAATGTGCTGCTGGCTATCATCAGCAAACGCGACGAAGTAATTATACCTGCTCCTTTCTGGGTAAGTTATCCCGAAATGGTAAAACTTGCCGACGGAACCTCGGTAGAAGTGTACGCAGGCATTGATCAGGATTTTAAAATTACGGCCGATCAACTCGAAGCTGCCATTACACCTAAAACCAAAGCACTTATATTGTGTTCACCTTCCAATCCTACCGGAAGTGTTTACAGCAAAGAGGAGCTTAAAGCACTGGCCGATGTGTTGGCTAAGTATCCGAATATTATTATTCTGTCCGACGAAATTTACGAACATATCAACTACTTGGGCAAGCACGAAAGCATTGCGCAGTTTGCCAACGTGTCCGAACGAGTAGTGATTATTAACGGTGTGTCTAAAGGTTATGCTATGACCGGGTGGCGTCTGGGTTGGATAGCTGCTCCCAAATGGATAGCTTCGGCCTGCAATACGCTGCAAGGACAGTACACTTCGGGTCCTTGCTCGGTAACCCAAAAGGCTGCTGAAGCTGCTTACACCGGCGACCAGACTTGTGTGGAAACCATGCGTGTGGCTTTTGAACGCCGCAAGAACCTGGTAGTAGGGTTGGCCCTTCAGATTCCCGGCTTGAAAACCAACGATCCTCAGGGTGCATTTTATATTTTCCCCGATTGTAGCTCTTTCTTTGGTAAATCATACAAAGGCAGAGCGATCAATAATTCCGGTGATCTGGCTATGTACCTGCTCGAAGAAGGCCACGTGGCGTGTGTGGGTGGTGGTGCATTTGGTGCTCCTACCTGCATTCGTATGTCCTACGCTACTTCCGATGAGAATCTGGTAAAAGCTTTTGCACGACTTAAAGAAGTGTTGGGTAAACTGGCGTAAATCATAATCTCAATAAAATAATCAGGGCGTTCACCGATAGAGGTAAACGCCTTGATTTGTTTTGGAACGCGTACCTGCTTTGGGAGCAGGAGGTCGTGGGTTTTATTTTGAATGAATTAACTCCTCTATGGTTGCAATAAACTCAAGAGCCTGGGGGATATAGTTTTTCAACAGTCTCTCTATCGCTAAATGCAAAATCGTCATAATCGCTGCTATGCCTTTTTTCGAAAACAGTTGAATAAAAGCTACTAACTTTAGGTGACAATTTTCCTGTCACAACAAAATGCAATCCCAGCATTTGTTTGGCTCCTCCGTGGGTTTGAGCTGAAATTCCATTTTTCACTAAGAGTGCAATCACAGCATAATAACAAGCATAATATAACCGGTTAATAGAGGCGTTAAAACAGTCCTGATCAAGCAATAATTTAGCCTCGAACATGGTTTCTTTAGCTCTCTGTATTCTATAAGCGACTAATCCGGCTATGCTTTTTTCATCAAAACTGTCTTTCATATCTCGACTCCTTCATTTACGATGTTTAAATAAAAAGGGGTTTTGAATGGTCGGTTTTCCCACTTGTTTTTGGCAATAACCATTGGACTTATCAGAACTCCTGTGTTTAGTTCCAGCAAATAAATAGGATAAGTTATTTTTTGTTCGTCTTCCAATGTAACTTTTTCTTTATTGACCAGAATCAACAAATCAATATCACTGTCGGGACGGGCATCGCCACGAGCTTCCGAGCCATAAAGTATAACTTTGGCATCGGGTGCTTCTCTGCGTATAATTTCACGCAACTGACTGACAATCTCCGGACGGTTCATTTAGTTTTGGTAATAATTGTTGTGGCAAAGATAATGATTTTATATTATAGTATAATTCTCTATCTTAAAGTATTCACTTCCGATGAGAATCTGGTAAAAGCTTTTGCACGACTTAAAGAAGCGTTGGGTAAACTGGCGTAAGCAATATTGAACTCATAGAATAACGACCCACCGCTTCCAGAGCAGCGGGTCGTTTTGCAATTTTATTTAATAGCCTTGGGGTTAATCCCAAGGCTATTAAATAATTATTTTGTTTCTGACGTTGTTGCATCTCCATCTTTTTTCCGCCCTTTTCGGGTAGCAATGGTGTTTTTATGGTAATTGATATAGTAGTTTACTTTGTCGATAAATGTACCATAAGTAGCTTCGCCGTTTACCACCACCAGAGCATTAATGCGAGTGGTTATATCTGCAAAAATATTATCTACCGCTATGCGGGTATCGAGTACATTCCCACTAACACGGGCAATGGCTTCGGTGGCACGGTCGCTAAAATGTGAGCTGAACTGACTGTTAGCTTCATCTAACTTGTTGAGCCATTCGGCTCCCTGTCCGTTCCCGAGTGATGCCACATCGGCCTCATATCTTGATCTGATTTCCGTGTTGCGGTTGGTCATGCTGGAGCTCTCTGCGCTGTAATTTAGTTTGCGGATGTTGCCGTATTGTTGGATAATACGCCATACGCGGCCTGCCTTTTCGCGTACCTCGGGGTCGAAATGGTGTAACTGGCTTTCCACTAGTAACTCAAATCCGAGATCCAAATCATCTCGATACCCATCCGATTCGGCAATGGTTTTTGTGTATACGCTACCTTCTTCAGCCTGTAAAGCGGCTTTTTCGGCGATGCGAGCTTGTTTGTAACTAAGAAATAATTCAACGATGTTTAATTTCTCCGGTGTTTCCGATTCAATCAGGTTTTCGATGTCGGAATGCAGTTGGTCGTGCTCATTGTTGTGTAGGTAACGTGGAAAAAAATAAGGGATTTGTTTCATAAAATCTAAATCTACAGTTAAACACTATTTTAATTGCTTTATCTTTGGTGATAAAGTAAGTTGTAAGATCGTATTTTCACGCATTTTCGCGCCGACGGTTGCGGGACGATAATGCGCACGCGCATTTATGTGCCGACGGCTGCGGGATGAAAATGCGCGTGCGCATTTGCTTGCCGACCACAGCGGGGCGATAATGCGTGCACGCATTTGTCCCAAGACGGCTGCGGGACAATAATGCGTATGCGCATTTGCTTTAATCACCATGTTTTACGATATATGCACGTGCATGTGTCGTAAAAAGCGGATTAATAGTATGTTGATTGACTAAACTGCACGGCAAATATACAATCTTTTGATCTTATTTCCAATAACTATTTCCAATAAAATTATATTTTGTCCACTCTGCCAGCCTCTTGTAGTTTCGCTGTTTACAGCTTGGAAGTCTCATGAGTAAAGCGTATTCGGCATATCACAAAGGGAATTCCGATATCTTACTTGTTTATGCTTTGCGCTAAAAAAAACAAGCGTAAATCCTCTTATTTCCAAACATTCGTTTCTATCTTTGCGTTTATAAAACAAAAAAACAAATGAAGAATCTTTTATTCCTTAATGGAGATAAGTTCCCGGCTTTAGGGCTCGGTACCTGGCTGTCGAAGAAAAACGAAGTATACAATGCCGTGTTGGCTGCCATTAAAACGGGCTACCGGCATATTGATTGTGCTTATATTTACGGAAATGAAAAAGAAATAGGAGCGGCTTTGCACGAAGCATTTAAGCTGGGGCTGGTGAAGCGACAGGATTTATTTATAACTTCCAAACTATGGAACAGTGACCATGCGCCGGAGCGCGTAGAACTTGCCATCCGGAAATCGCTGGCCGATTTGCAACTTGATTATCTCGATCTGTATCTCATTCACTGGCCGGTGGCTTTTAAAACCGGACACGACCAGGTTAAGTCGTCTGCCGATTTATTTACCCGTGCAGAAATGCCGCTTTCTACCACCTGGACGGCGATGGAACAACTGAAAAAAGCCGGACTGGCGAGACATATTGGCGTGTCTAATTTTGATATTCCAAAGCTTACCCGCTTGATGAAGGACGCTGAGCTGAAGCCGGAAGTAAATCAGGTGGAACTGCATCCATATTTACAACAAGCAGATTTACTTGCTTTTTGTCAGGCAAATGGTATTTTGCTGACAGCTTATGCGCCGCTGGGTAGCCGTAATCTGATGCAGAGCGAAGCCGGGCTGACACGCGAAAGGCTAATTGTGGATATCGCTGCCAAGCATGGTTGCACACCGGCACAGGTGCTGTTGGCCTGGAACATGGAACGGGATGTAGTGGTAATTCCTAAATCAGTAAATGAAGGTCGGATTGCCGAGAACTTCGGATCGCTCAATGTGAAGCTGGATGCGGATGATATGGCTCAAATTAGTACTCTGGAGCGTAATCTTCGGATTACTACCGGTACTTTTTTTATACTTCCCGGTGGCGATTATACGTTGGAAAATATGTGGGAAAAGTGATGCTGTAATTGGTTTCCCGGAAAAGAGAAGTCAGGTGTTCATAGAAAGATGCCTGACTTTTTTATTTGAATGATTCCAGCTTACGCAGAAAGTCTTTGCCGGTAGCAAACCCGGTTTTAAGGAGCATCCGGTGGAATGCCACGCGCAGACTATTTCCTGTTTTTCCCGTTAGGCTGGCTATCTCTTCTATCGTCATTTTTAATGATAAAAAGCCGCAAAGAGCCAGTTCGCTATTGGTCAGCATAGGAAATGTTTCGATCAACTGTGTTGCAACGCTTTCTCTTAATACCTCCTGCTGAATTTGATTGCCAAATTGCTTGCTGTAGGCGTCATTTATACCTGTTTTGGTTAGAATTTTTTCCAGCAGTTCTTTGCCCGGTTTATTCAGATAAGGATTTAGCGTCATCGCTTCATGGCGCAATGACTGAATCATTTCGGTAAGTAGAATGCGTGTTTTTGCTGAAATTTCGGTTAGCTGAAGTAGCACGTAATTCGGATCCTCGGGGAGTAGAGTTGCAAATAGGTTGGCACAGACTACAGTGCTGTCGAATCGGCGAATCAGAATGTTGCGGGTTGCTACTTTATTTGATCTCTTTAGCTCATCTATCATTTCCAAAAAATATTCCAGATTTACAATCAAAGACTTGATATTCTCTTTTTCGAAAAATGCTTCTTGTGTGCTGCAGCCAAAAAGTTCAACAGCCTGCTTGTTGATAAAATAAAGACTTCCTTTGGTGCTGATAATTAAGGTGGAAGTGGGGAGACATTGTAATATTGAACCGAAATGCTGCGATAGGGTAGAGGTCGGAATCTGTGTGTTGGAGTTAAAGCCGTTCATTCTTACAATTTTTAATGGAAACTTGTTTTCTGCCCTACAAATATACTGAATCTTGTTCAAAATTCAATAATGTAATTAGTTGTAGCTCTACTTTTGGGTAACAGAATTTATAAGGATAACCACAAGTGGCAGGTTTCGTAAATAATAACGTGCCAACCGAAATTTTTCGATTGGCACGTTTAAATGATTTTTCCGTATTAATGGAAAAGAGTGTGATATTAGAATCCGCGGATAGCTTCGATTCCCGGAAGAGATTTACCTTCCATATATTCCAGCATAGCACCACCACCTGTAGAAACATAACTAACCTTGTCGGCTAGTTTGTTTTTGTTGATAGCAGCTACAGAGTCACCACCACCGATCAATGAGAAAGCTCCATTGGCAGTTGCGGTAGCCACTGCGTGTGCGATAGCGGTAGTTCCTTTGGCAAATTTTTCCATTTCAAATACACCCATAGGTCCGTTCCAAAGAACTGTTTTTGAATTAGCAATTACTTCGCTGAAAGTTTTGATAGTTTCGTCGGCAATGTCCAGTCCCATCCAACCTTCAGGGGTTGCATCTGTTTTAGAGATGCAGGTTGTTGCATCGGCTGCAAATTTATCAGCGTTTACGGCATCTGTAGGGATATAAACATTTACACCTTTAGCTTTGGCTTTGTTCAGAATTTCAAGCGCCAGATCCAGTTTGTCGGCTTCACAAAGTGAGTTTCCTATTTCGCCACCCAATGCTTTGATAAATGTATAAGTCATACCTCCACCGATAATCAGGTTTTGAACGCGGTCAAGCAAGTTTTCGATAATCAAAATCTTGTCTGAAACCTTAGCACCACCCATGATGGCTGTAAATGGAGCTTTAGCATCTTTCAATACTTTGTCCATTGCAATTAGTTCGCTGTTGATCAGAAATCCAAACATTTTGTTTTCGGTAGTAAAGTAATCGGCAATAACAGCAGTCGAAGCGTGAGCACGGTGAGCTGTTCCGAAAGCGTCGTTTACATAAACGTCAGCATACGAAGCCAGTTTCTTTGCAAATTCTTTTTGTTTTGCTTTCAATACCTTTTTAGCTTCTTTCTTTTCTTCGTCGGTAGCAAATTCTCCACGAGGTTTGCCTTCTTCTTCTTCGTAGAAACGAAGGTTTTCGAGCAATAGTATTTCACCCGGTTTCAAAGCGGCAGCCTGAGCGTCGGCATTGGCACAATCTTCGGCAAATTGTATCTTCTGACCAACAAGTCCTTCAACAGCCGGAATAATTTGTTTCAAAGAAAATTTAGGATCCGGATTTTGTTTCGGACGACCCATGTGTGACATTAAAATTACGGAACCACCATCGGCTAAGATCTTTTTGATGGTCAACAATGCACCGCGAATACGGGTATCGTCGCTAACTGCACCAGTTTCTTTGTTCAACGGAACGTTGAAGTCCACACGAACGATTGCCTTCTTTCCGGCAAAATTAAATTTGTCAATAGTTTGCATAACGTATATATTTGATAGTTTGATAATTTGTAAACCCTATTATCGGAGAGGCCGGGATAAGTAATTCTATTCTTCGAATATCGCGTATTGCAAATCAGGGCTTTCGATATGTTACTTTCGGGAAGCAAAGGTACAAAAAAAGTTACAGATTTACAGTGGATTCTTACAATCTATTTATTATAAAACAAGGAATTTTTAGTATTAAAAATAATAAAGAAATTTTTCTTTAATGAATATATATTTGTATCTTTGCCTTCGTCTTGAAAAACAAATATTCGAACTTAAAAATAAATTTATTATGTCAAAAGTAACCGTAGTAGGTGCCGGAAATGTTGGTGCCACATGTGCAAATGTACTTGCATTCAATGAAGTCGCTGACGAAGTTGTAATGTTGGATGTGAAAGAAGGCGTATCGGAAGGAAAAGCGTTGGATATGCTTCAAACTGCCGCTTTACTTGGTTTTGATTCTAAAATAGTTGGTTGTACCAACGATTATGCACAAACAGCCAACTCCGATGTTGTTGTTATCACTTCAGGTATTCCACGCAAGCCGGGTATGACTCGCGAAGAGCTTATCGGGGTGAATGCAGGAATTGTAAAAGCTGTTGCCGGAAGTATTCTGAAGTATTCTCCAAATGCAATTATTGTGGTGGTGAGTAACCCTATGGATACAATGACTTATTTGGCATTTAAATCACTTGGTCTTCCTAAGAACAGAGTAATTGGTATGGGTGGAACATTAGATAGTTCACGCTTTAAATGTTATTTAAGCAAGGCATTAAACGCTAACCCAACAGAAGTTGAAGGTTTGGTTATCGGTGGTCACGGTGATACTACAATGATTCCGTTGACTCGTTTTGCTTCTTACAAAGGTCGTCCGGTTGCTGATATCCTCGATAAAGCTACGTTGGATAAAGTTGTTGCCGATACGATGGTTGGTGGTGCTACTCTTACCGGTTTGCTGGGAACTTCTGCCTGGTATGCTCCGGGAGCTGCTGCTGCTTACTTGGTTGAATCAATTATTCACGATCAAAAGAAAATTATTCCTTGCTGCGTATACCTTGAAGGTGAATACGGACAAAAAGATATTTGTATCGGTGTTCCTGTATTGATTGGTAAGACCGGTGTTGAAGCCATTGTAGATTATAAACTAAATGCAGAAGAAAAAGCATTATTTGAGAAAAGTGCTGCTGCTGTACGTACTACTAATAACGTATTGACAGAAATTAAAGCATTGTAATCTCTTTTTGTGAAATAGAAAAAAGTCGTAATAGTAGTTATTACGACTTTTTTCTGTTTTATATGTTTGATTATCTTTGCATAACTAATTGAAATAAATACATATTTGTAATCCGGGAACAGCATTGGTTGAGCTAAAAGCCTTTAAAATAAGCTTGTTGATGATTATTAACTCGATTGCTTAGGTAGAAGAGAAATAATAATATACCTTTGTAGCCATTCCAAATTAATATATTGTACAATGAAATTTATGTTAGAATCTCACCAATATTTACGACAATTTTCTATTAAACCGTCAGTACAACGTTCTGCTGTAATGGACTTTTTGCTGAAGAATCGTATCCATCCTACCATTGATCAAATTTATACGGCTCTAAGTCCGGTTATGCCTACTTTATCGAAAACAACTGTATATAATACTCTCAATTTATTTGTAGAACGAGGCGCTGTAAGGGCATTGGCTATCGATGAAAAGAATGCACGATATGATGTTGATATCTCGGCTCATGCGCATTTTATGTGTAAGAACTGTGGGGCAGTACATGATATTTTTAATTTAGATCCCAGTTACTTTCAGGTTCCCTCTGTTGATGCGCTTAAGATAGATGCAGTTGAGATTTCCTATTTTGGGGTTTGTAACGATTGCCAGAATAATTAATTCAAACTTCGATCGAATTATTACTCTAAGCACGCTTTTTTGAGTGTGCTTATTTTTTGTACCTTTGTCTGAATGTTATAAAATAGTTTAGATGAAAAGGATAGTATCATTGTCTTGTGAGTTGGGTTCTAAATCATGTTGATAATTACAGTCATTTCTATTTTATTCGCAGTACTTTACCTGATACTTGTTCTGCATTTTATTATTGGTTGGAAAAGAACTGATACATTTATTGTTGCTGATTGTGAATTGCCTGATATATTTATATCCGTAATCGTACCATGCAAGAATGA
>Ga0302171_10000023_pt1 | contig 26674 bp, 39 predicted proteins | sample I_Fen_N2_2_FD_193495 | JGI IMG/M metagenome (GOLD analysis project Ga0302171, IMG submission 193495) | Peat permafrost microbial communities from Stordalen Mire near Abisko, Sweden - I_Fen_N2_2 | ecosystem: Environmental > Terrestrial > Soil > Wetlands > Permafrost | place: Sweden: Abisko... | reverse complement strand
ACAATAATAAGCAAAGTCAATTTATTGTAACTACATTTGACAACGCCAGGCTGCACCCCGAGACGGCTATGAGGCTGAAGAAGATATCGGATGACAACTGAAGAATTAGAATTTATCTGTGGACATGTGGTTAAACGCTCATTCTCTGATGAAATAAGAATGATAGAAAGAGCCTATTTTATTAAATTAGATGATCATTTAATTCCTCAATTTTATTATGAGATTTTAAAAGATCAATTTGTATTCAATTTGGTTGTTAGCGTTAGCGAGAAAGAGAGTGAATTACTAATAAAAAATGCGCTTAGAGACCATGCCCGGTCAAGCAAATATTTTCCAAGGCCAGAAGAAATAATACAGCTTATTAAATATAACCATTACCACGGAAAGGCATTTTTTAATAATGATGATGATTGTTTTGAAGATTAGTCATGAAATGGTTTAAGCATTTATCGACCGCAAGAAATGACGAGAAGATTGCTCGTCTTGAAGATAAGTGCGGATTAGAGGGCTATGGATTTTATTTCAAGATGCTCGAGATTGTTGCTGAATATGTCGATCAATCCAATCGATGTGAAGTTACTTTTAGCATGTCCAGATGGGGTAGAAAAACTAACATCAGCACTAAAAAATTTTTGCATTTAGTCCGATGTTGCTCTGACGTTGGTCTGATGTTGGTCCAACGTGCTTCTGACGATATAACTGTAAATATTCCCAACTTATTGAATTATAGAGATAACCATACTAAAAACTTACAAGCTACTTATAAGCAAGATAAATATAAAGAAGAAACAGATATAAAAGAAGTACTACGTACTCCTTTTACTTCTTGTCCTGAGCAAAAAAGCTCAGAACAGCAAACGCCGGAAATGGAGTCCGAAAAATTCTCAGGGAATGACGGAATAGCGACCGTCAAAACACACTCTCTCGTCATTGTCGAATTGCCGACGAACAAGACCGGGGAATTTTATGCAGTGACGCAAAGCGATGTGTGCGAATGGGAATCGCTCTATCCGGCTGTGGATGTCGGTCAGCAATTGCGTAATATGCTGGGATGGTTGAAAAGCAATCCCAAGCGCAGGAAAACCAAAAGCGGGTTGTCCCGGTTTGTGAATAGCTGGCTGGCTAAAGAACAAAACGACGGGCATAAAAAAAGCCAGAACGCTCCTCCAGGCAAGGTGAATGGTTCTGACTTATTTTCTAAAAACAACGAATACAGCGGTGAAGATTATGACACACAAGAAGAAAACAATGAAACCCATTCTCCAACTGGTCGAAAACTCTGCCTTATGGAGCTTGAAGAACAAGCAGGAAGGCGGCTCGAAGCAAGATTACGACGAGAACAACTCGAACGGGAAAGAACCGTCAACTGAATGCTTAAGCGATCAGGTTATTTTTCATCTGTGGAAACGCATGTTGTCGATTTACGGTTACAAGTGGGCTAGCCATATGGGCCTTTCAACCGATGCAAAAGGCCATTTGTCCGATGCGGCTAAAACATGGCAGCAAGGGTTATCAGGCCTCGGCATTGATCAGGTTAAGATCGGTTTTGACATGTTGATTTCAAAGTCGTGCGAATGGCCGCCGTCATTGCCCGAGTTCAGGAAATTGTGCTTGAGCAAAAAAATGGAGGACATTCCAACATCTGAGCAGTGCGTCAATGTGTTGGTCTCCGTGTCTGGGAAGACAGGGAGTATCAAGTCCCGGTATGGTCATCCGTTGATTTTTTGCATAGCCAGCCAGGTTGATATGCATATTTTGCGGACGGTGAGGACAGTAACCGCAATAAAAACCATCATGCCGATTTACGAGAGATTATTGCTGAAAGGTTTTCCAGGCTGGCCTGATTATGCGTTAACCGAACAAAAGGCGCTTAAGGCGGACAAAAGGCCGGTTGATCTGGAGAAAAGCCGGAGTCACTTTGCCAGCTTTTGTGAAAAATTGGAAATCTAACCATGCACAACGAAACCCTCCGAATCCTGCGTGATCTAGTCGACTGGGTGAACGAGCTCAAAGCCGAACGCTACGGGCATCGTAGACTCGGCGGCTTGGAGCAGGAAGACTATTTGCAGTTGCTCAATACGGTCGAGGCAGCCAACCGGCATTTGGTCGTTTTGCAAAGGCAAGCAGAAGATGAGAGTAAAACGGTGTTTTAACGAACGTGAAGGCACCTAGAAGACACGATAATGAAAAAGTAGCATCTTTTACCGAGATAAAAAAAATGAAAGCTAAAATACGCCCTAGGAACGTAAACTATCACGACACGATAAAACAATACTCCAGCAGTTTGGGCGCCGTGCATTTGGCGTTTCATCAAACGCAGGAAGAGGCCATTGAGCGAGTTAGGCAAGCAACTGAATTGTACAAGGCGAATAGGCCGTATAAACACCTAATAGAGCGACGTGAGATACCCGCCACGCCACGAAAACAAAAAACGACGATAAAGATAGCGACTCAAGTTGAAATCGTGCCTGAAATCGTGCCTCAGTTAATCCGTGATGAAAACTATAATGCGGACAGTATAAAAATACTGACACCTGACCAGGCCAGTGAAAAATTTGGTTGGGTAAACGAAGCCGAGTTAGCCAAAAAATATAGCCGTGATCCGGCTTGGATTGCCAACGGACTCGAAGCCTGCCGTCGCTGCGGCGTAGAGCAGGATTATTTTATAAACCGCTATCTTGAGGCCGATAAAACCATCCCGCAAAAGGAATGGGTCAGCGAAGTGTTTATTGATTTGCTGAAAGAACAAAAGATTTATGGGAGTTACACAAAATGCTAGGCCCTGACAGCCCACCCAGCAAACCGCAGTTTTTTTTCCGTTACTGTGGTCAGTGGAAATTTGAGATTGATCGCTTGCCAACCTCGAGACAGGGTAATTACATCTGTGCTGACTGCGAGGATAAGCGCACCGCCGCCATTGCCCGGAACAAAGCAGAACCATGGAAGCCCAATAATGTCTAATTGTAATCCCAAAAAATAGTAAATTAACTAAAGGTAATCAAGATGTTACAATGTATTATTTATCTAATTATTTACGTAATCGTGGCCATTATTGTCCTCTACGTTTTACAAATTTTAATCGCCCAATTCTTGCCACTTCCGCCGCCGGTTATGATGCTTATCAGGGTTTTAGTGGGGTTGCTGGTGTTGCTGGCGGTGCTTAATTGCTTCGGCCTGTTTCCGGGCGAGGGTGGCCCCTACCCGTTCTACCGGCATTAAGTGCATTGCTGCTATGGCTAAAGAATTTTATTGCCGCTATGGAAAGCACATGGCAAAAATTGAGGCAAAAATACACACGGCCAGGCAGGGCGACTACATTTGCTCAGATTGCGAAGAAACCCGGACAAAAGACTGGGTTAAAAGCCAGTTATTCACCCGCAGGCACAACGATAAACGTGACGGTTACTACACCGATGAAGACTGAAGACAGTTTTGAGTTTGAGGGCGTTAAATACCAGGCCATTGAGCGTAAATCATGTATTGGCTGTGCGTTCGAAAAATACACGTATTGCCATAATTTCGAGGATCAACCGTATTGCATGGCCTCGATGCGCATGGATAACCGGAATGTGGTTTGGCAGATCGGGGAGGGCGTGTGACCGAACAAGACGATAAACTTTATCCTGTGTTTGAACTACTTGAAACGCGGCTCCTGGAAGGCTTTTACATCGGTAGAAATGACGGTATCTGGTGGCTGTTTAACCCCGATGGCGAGGGCCATTGTTGCGGAAAAACCCTCAGAGAATTGTTTGTTAGTTTGATTTTGGTGGATTGCTGACGATGTTTATCCGTAAAGTGATCCTTGCCGACGGGCTAGAATACGACCTTGAAGGTATCCGATCCCTCACTGAAATAGCCACCTTGCTAGGTGCTGACAGCTTATACATCGTCGCTCTTGATGATGGCATACACATTATGCTGTTTAACGATGAAGCGTATTCTTTGAAACTTCCGATAAATTATAAGGCAACCGAGATATGCAAACTAAAGGACACGACCAAACATTACACGATTCAGGGCGATGTGGTCATCATTCCAAACCGGGATTTAGACAGGGACACAGCAGCATGGACACCTTAGTTTCCAACGAGGTTGTTTTGCCATGGCCCCCAAAGGAATTGAGTCCGAACAGCCGTTGCCACTGGTACATCAAAGCCAAAACCGGCAAAGATTATAAGCGGGCTGTTTTTTATTTGTGCAAAGAAGCCGGATTGGTCAATCCTGGCGGCGAAAAGGTACATCTAAGCCTCGATTTCTATCCACCCAGCAGACATGCTTACGATCAAGACAATTGTGTCGCCATGATGAAATTCGGCCAGGATTCGATAGCAGAATATTTGGGCATGAATGACCGGAATTTTATACCGCATTATTTTTATCACGGTTTTCAGGAAGATTTTAAGGGCAAGATCGTGGTTAAAATTACCGCCGAACCGGATTTATGACGGGCGGCTAAAAGCAGCGAAAATATAGACAAAACCAGCGAAAAAGTAACAAAATGAGCGAAGTACTAATCAGCCGCAAAGAACTGTGCCATGTCACCGGCGTGAGCTATAACGAGTTGATCCAACAGTTCAGGAATAGGTTGTCAAAACCACCTGTTTGTATCGGGAAAGAGGGGAATAACCAGCTATATGACCGCGGTTATGCGCTGCAATGGGTCCATCACTGGCGCGCTGGCGCACATAAAAAAAGGCTGCAAGTGCAATCTCCAAAGCTGATGTTTTTGAACGTAAAACACAAAAAGACTAAAAAAACTGTACAAACTTTGGACAATCTGAAAAAAGCGTCCTATAGTCAACAAATTAGGGGATGAAAAACGGTGTTTAATAACGTGTTATACACAGAAACTGTGGAAAACTTGGCGTAAAATGAACTGGCTACTTTATTGCTTCGACCAGTGGGTGATTTGGTTTGTTATTGCCGCCCTCATAATAACCGCTGCGTGGACGTTCAGCTGTTAGTTTTTGAGGGTTCTAAAATACGGGGGAAAATATAAATGAGCCGAAATATTAATGATTTAGAGCCGCATGTTGCCGTGCTTTGTCATAAGTTTGTCGAGGAATGCGAGAAGCAGGGGATTATTGTGATAATCACTTCCACTTTTCGGTCTAACGAAGAACAAGCCGCTTTATACGCGATAGGCAGAACAAAACCGGGCAACCGTGTCACCAATGCCAAGCCGGGGCAATCTTTCCATAACCACAAGGTTGCCTTCGATTTCTGCCCGATAGTCCACGGTAAAGCGGTTTGGAACAATGCGGAATTGTTTACCAAATGCGGCATAATAGGCGAGAAACTTGGGCTTGAATGGTCGGGCCGTTTCAAAATGTTTCGCGAGAGTGCCCATTTTCAGCTAACGGGCGGCCTAACCCTGGCCGACTTCCAGGCCGGTAAAAAATTGGCATGAAACCCGATAAGCTAATCCACCTGCATAAGATGATTTTATATAATTTCGATGTGATTGTCGAATGGATTTTCCAAAATGACACAGTGCATTTGACCGCTGTAAAATTTCAAGTGTGTGGAAGCCATAATTTAATACGGTTTATGTCTGCGAATGTGTTTAAAAATATCGTTAATGATATTGAAAAGGAGGTATTGACAAGTCAATGACCTTCAATTCAGCCATGCGAAAATGTAATAAGCTCTTCGCGGCAGCGGTCATAGTCGGCGTATTCGTGCTATTTGTCATGGCTATTTTCGGGGCGCTTGCGGTGTCAGCTCTATCGGGTTAAAAATGATGGGGATTCCAAAATCAATTAATGAACTGATTGCCTTGATCGGCGAACCGGACACCTTGGCGCTGGTCAAACTACATGGCGGAAGCACGCTGTTTTTTGCTAAAAACAAGGCGGGTTACTTAGGTATCAGTAGCGAGGCCAGCACTAAACTATACTCACTCTATGTCGGCTGTTATCTGTTTATCCCCCGTTGCCACCACGCCTTGTTGGATGCACGCAATAGTCAGATAAAATGCGACAAAAACAACGGGACACCGGTAAAAACACTGGCCAGGAAGTTTAACCTGACTGACAGGCAAATAATTAATATCTGTGGGTTAGAGCCTAACCGCAACAGCCCACAACTGGATTTGTTTAGTTGAAGGCGTCCACCACAGGGTTAACAGGCTTGAGTCGTGGTAGGTTATTGTTATGGCCAAAAAGAAAAAATTAGATGCAGTCGGCATTGAGGTAGTCTGCAATCAGATAGGCGAAGCCATGCCTATGAGGGAAATAGCAAAAAAAAATAACGTGAGTGAGGCGGTTCTTTATGACTATTTAAATTGCCATCCAGAGCACTACGCGCGCGCGCGAGAAAAAAAAGCAGAAACATTGGTAGATCAACTTTTAGAAATTGCTGATAATCCAACAGGTGATTTTCAGCGCGACCGGCTGCGCTTGGATACAAGAAAGTGGTTGTCTTCAAAAATGTTTCCCAGATTTTATGGTGATAAACTGGCCACTGAACACAGCGGCCCCAATGGCGATCCGATCAAGATTGATGTTATCGAGTGGGTGGTAAAATCCAATGAGGATTAGCTATCCGCCGGTTTTTAAACCCTTGCTGGCGCCCGCCCGCTACCTTGGCTCGTGGGGTGGAAGGGGTAGCGCCAAGAGCCACCACTTCGCCACCATGATGATTGCCAGGCACTTACAAAAAAAGACGGATTCTGTCTGCATACGTGAAATACAGGGATCCTTGAAAGAATCGGTCAAGCGCCTGCTGGAAAAAAAAATAGAGCAAATGGGCGTAGGCTCCCTGTTTACCGTGCTGGATAATGTCATACGATGCCACAATGGCGGACAGATCATCTTCTCAGGAATGCAGAACCACACGGCAGAATCCATTAAAAGTTTAGAGGGCTATGATATTGCGTGGGTAGAAGAAGCACAAAGCCTCAGCAACCGGTCACTGGACTTATTACGGCCCACCATCAGAAAGCCAGGCAGTCAGTTGTGGTTTTCATGGAACCCCAACAAGCCCAGTGACCCGATAGACCGCTTGTTACGCGGGGAAAATCCGCCCAAGGACGCCATTGTTGTCAAGGCGAATTACTCAGACAACCCCTGGTTCCCTGATGTGCTACGCGATGAAATGATCATGGATCAGCAACGCGACCCCGATAAATACGCCCATGTCTGGCTGGGTGAGTATCAAAGCGTGTCCGATGCCCAAGTGCTCAAGGGCAAGGTCAGCATCGATTCATTTATCCCTAAGGAATACTGGGACGGCCCCTACTTTGGCGCTGACTGGGGCTTTAGCACCGACCCCACCACGCTGGTTAAATGCTGGATACATGACGACTATCTTTACATCGAACATGAAGCCTATGGTGTTGGCGTGGAGATCGACCACACGCCGGCGCTATTCAGAACCGTACCCGGTGCAGAAGACCATGTTATCCGTGCCGATAGTGCCCGCCCTGAAACGATTAGTTATATGCGCCGTGCCGGGTTTAATATCCGGGGCGCGGTCAAGGGCAAGGGCAGTGTAGAGGAGGGCGTGATGCACCTGAGAAGCTACCGAAAAATCATCATTCATCCGCGTTGCGTCCATGCCATTGAAGAATCCCGGCTCTATCGCTATAAAACAGATAGGTTGAGTGGTGACATTTTGCCCGAGCTGGTGGATGCAGACCAACATTGCATCGATGCAATACGTTATAGCCTTGAGCCTATCATACACAGAGGCCTAAGCGGACACAGCATAACCACATCAACCATTACGCCCATTACTGCCTGGTAATCACCATGACGCCAAAATCACAAGCCATCAACCCCCTCATGCAGCGCGAAATAGCGCAGCATTACCCATCGACCAGTATAACGGCTATCTTAAACCTACTTAGCCAGGCTGAAGCGGGGTACCTGACAGCACAAGCCGAGCTGTTTACCGATATGGAAGAGCGTGACGCTCACATCTATGCGGAAATGACCAAGCGTAAAATGGCCGTCGCCCAGTTAGACTGGTCGCTTAAACCCAACCGCAGCGCAGGCGCACGGGAGAAAAGGGCGGTGATGGATTTGGAAGAGCTGATCAAAGACACCTTCGATATTGAGACCCTGGTGTTTGATATGGCGAATGCGATCGGCCACGGCTTCATGGCGCTGGAACTGCAATGGGGACGCGATGCTACCGGCTTTTGGATGCCAAAAACGTTTAACCCACGCCCGACGCGCTGGTTTACCGTCGATCAAGCCACTCGCCAAAACTTGCGTTTACGGGATAACCAGTCCATTGATGGCGTGGAACTCGTCCAATACGGCTGGATCGTCCACGAGCATAGCAGCAAAACCACCGGAGAACCGGGCACTCAAGGGCTTTACCGCGCCTTGGCATTGCCTTATCTGTTCAAGAATTTCGCCACCAAAAATTGGTTACGCTTTTGTGAACTGTATGCCGTCCCGATTCGGGTCTTGTTCCATCACGAAAAGGATGAGGGTAAAAAACAGGCGATCTTATATTCCTTGCAGGCCATGGGCCAAAACGGCGTGGCCTTGCTGGAAGGTGGCACTCAGGATGATTTGAAAACCGTCGATTCAGCCACCGGCGAAGGCCAGGGCTTTTTAAACCTGATTCAATGGTGCGAGGCCTCGGTCTCAAAAGCCATCCTGGGTGGTACCTTAACCAGCGATACCGGGCGCAATGGCAACTATGCCACCGCCTCTATTCATGATGAAGTGCGTAACGAGATTAGAGACCATGATGCCAAACAGATAGCCGAAACCTTAACCAATCAGTTAATTGGCGCGATTATTGCCGTCAATGGCCTGAATTTTAGCTGTAAATGGACTTTTGACACCCAACAATCGGCTGATTTGGCGCTTTGTGCCGATGCTTTTCCAAAACTGGTGGCGATGGGCTTAAAAATCCCCGCCAGCTATTTCTACGACAAGTTAAAAATCCCGATGCCTGAAGCGGGGGAAGAGGTTATTAGCGCACCGGTAGCGCCCACTGCCGCACCTACACCCGCCTTATCGGCGTTAGCGGCCTTACCTAAGCCCATGTTTACGCCACAACAGCAAGTCATCGAAGATTTAGCCGACAGTCTGTTAAATGCCCAGGGCAGCCCGATCAACAGCGATTTAATCGCCTCTGCTATCCGTGCCGCTACTGATCCGCAGGATTTGGAGGAACGGCTGGCTGCTATCCTGGTTGATACCGATACCAGCGAGTTTAGCGATACGCTGGCTAAAGCCCTGTTTGCGGCTGATGTGATGGGATATGTCCATGCGGGTTAGGCGATGAGCGAACCGTTATCAATATCGCTTAACACCCCATTTTTTCAGGCCATAAAGGCGGCGCAAAACAGGGGCGTTGTTTTACCAGAATTATATTATTCTGCTGCGTATCAGGGCATTGCCCGCCAGCTGGCCTTCAGCATTGCCGGAATAACCAGCCTTGACCAGTTAACGGTCGTCAGGGATTCCCTAGCCGCCGCCCTGCAGAGTGGTGAATCCCTCGCTACCTGGCGTAAAAACATCCTTGAATCGGGCACGCTGGACTTGCCTAAATACCGGCTAAACACCATTTTCAGGACGAACATACAGTCAAATTACAATCGTGGGCGCTGGCAGCGCTTCGAAGCCGTAAAAGCCACGCGGCCTTATTTGATGCTAGACGCGATAAATGACAATCGCGTCAGACCAGCCCACCTTGCCCTCGATGGCATTATCAGGCCGGTAGATGACCCCTTCTGGAATACCCACAGCCCAAGCTTAGGTTTCAATTGCCGATGTCGATTAATTTCGATGTCAGAAGCCCAAGCCAAAGCCCGCTCAGGCGATGGCAAAGGCTTAAACAAGCCCATCGATCTTGAGGCTATGCAGCCAGATAAAGGCTGGGATTATAATCCGGGCAAGGAGCCGATGGAGGGGATTAAACGGGCGATAAACAACAAACAATCGCAATGTAACGGGACATTTACAGCCTTGGCGGCAGGGGGAAAGAGCCGATATACTAAGCCTATTTGGTGCCATGGCGATGGGGAAAATATTTTAAATATGCTGTCAGTCGGCTTGGATATTCAAAAAGAAATGCCGCCACCTAAGCAAGTTGATTTTCAGGTATTCGACAAGGGCAAGGATGATCGTTTTTATTTAACCCAGTTCATGCAGCAGTTTGGAGCGGCTTATAATGAGCAGGTCATTGTTGAGGCTAAAACAGGTCTTCATCAATTATTAGTTTCTGATGAATTGTTTTCTAACCATAAAAGTGGCGATTCAAAAATAACCAAGCATGGGCGTGAACAATACGTACTGCATATCGCAGATACTATTCTTAACCCCGCTGAAATATGGTTAAAAACCGGTAAATATGAAGATAATGCGCTTTATTTTTTATCGCGCTTTTTGATTAAAAAAGACATCATGAATGTATTGGCCGTTTTTAGGCAAACAGGGAAGGTGTGGACAGGTTGGACGGGTTATCAAAACTTTCGTTCTGATTACTTTGAATCAAAGCGCGATGGTGCTTTAATTTATCGAAATGATTGAATGTGCAATGCGCCTAGACATCTGGCGCACTGCCCGATTGGTTCCTGATCAGGTTGATGTCAACATCGTCGATCAATCGTTACGGGTTAAATAATAAATTGAAAACAGCACATTGTCAATGATCATCCAGATAGAAACCGCCGCCGTAGACCTCGCCTTACAGCAGTTAAGCCAGCGCCTGACGCACATGGAACCGGTTATGACCGACATCGGCGAACACGTCGCCAGTTTGGTAGACCTGACCTTTACCGATGCCGCAGACCCTTACGGCTCGCCTTGGTTGCCACTCAAAAAACCCCGTAAAGATGGCAGTTCCAAACCCTTGAATGACACTGGACGGCTAAAAGGCTCCATCACCTCGAACGCCAGCGCCCTGGAAGCAATTATTGGTACTAACGTGGCCTATGGCAAGTACCACCAGCTAGGCTTGGGCTCGCCCCAACGCGCCTTTTTGCCCACTCAAGAGGGCGGGCTTCCAGAGAGTTGGGAGCGTGAGGTATTGGATATTATTCACCGGTATCTGGTGACATAATAAATAAATCACAGTATGCGTGTGTTGTTTATTTCAACATTTCTTTGCATGTGGCTGGATTATAGGTATGTGCAAAATTGCCAAGTGAGTAATCATTTGCCTTGTTACAAACAAACTTTTTACCGTGACATTCTGCGAAATATTCTGTTACAAGTGCATTTCTGTGATATTCCCAACTGGATACCGTTATTTCGCTTGACGGGCAGCCGATAGCACTAGAAGAAAAATCAGCTAGTATTTTTTCTGGTGGAAGTACAGAGCAGCCAGTTAATGCCATTATTGCCAAAATTAATGCGATTAGATTAGACATTTCTGTCTCCTGTGCTTTTTATCAAGAAAGCTCCCGAAGGAGAGTTAGGAGGTTGATAACAGTCACAAGTCTGCGTTAGATATTGGTTATTCTCTAACCCTCCTAACTCAAAACTAAAATCGTAGACATAAAAAAACCGCTTTCTTTCGGGTGCGGTTTCCGCTTGTGATGAGGTTATCAAGCCTCTAAGGTATAGATTAGTTTAGTTTCCGGCGGCTGTCAATAACCCTGCTCAATCTTGCTAGGCGACCCTTTAGCGTATCTAAGCCAGGTATGACAGCATGGGCAGTATTGCAGCCGTAGGGTAATCATTATCCCCAGCTTGGTATTATCACAGCGGGGGCATTCTTCAGCATAAGCGTCGACAGGGAGTGCCTCGTCCAAAAGTTCGGTATCGGGGATCATTTTGTTTTGATTGAGTGGCCGGAAATACGGTTATTCAATCAAATTAGCCCGTTATAAGACGCGATGGCCAACGCCGTCCATTGCGTATAACCAAAATCACCGGGATGCGTGCCATCGCCACAGGAAACCCATTGGTCAGCCCACGAAGTCACTGGAACATAGACAACGCGGGAGTCTGCCAGACCTGAAACAATAGCGGCTATGGACGCATTATTCGCTGTCCAACGGTTAGGGGATTGTTCCGGGATGATGCCACGGCAAAGCACCTTGCCGTAACCTTTCGCCAACAGTGCGGTAATAAAGCCGGTATAAGCGGTTATATCGCCACCGCTCAAGGGATTATCCGTGCTGGAACCATTGCGCCCTTGGGCAATGACGGCCACATCATTGGCGGTGGCTGTTATGCCGTTTAACAGATTGGGCAGACGGGTTGCAAATTGCCCAATCGTTTCACCGGATAGCCCGTAAGTCGCACCCGCATAACCGTAATAGGCCGCGACTCTCATTGTCTCGACTTCGCCCATTGACGTTGACGCAAGCCCGGCGGTCAGGCTATCGCCGAACTGGTCCAGACGTTTGGGTGTTCCCGGCAAGGTTAGCAACGGTTTATCCAGGCCGATAACAAACAGGTTATAACTGTTGGGCAGTCCGCCTGTCCAGACGTTATAGGTATGCGTTCCTGGGGGCAATGCAATCGTCCACGAGACGGAAAAGTTTGAAAAGAACGGCCCCTGAGCATCCCAAGTATTGCCGGATAGTGGAAAGGGTAAGGGAGTTGCGCCCAGATTATTGGTATTGTCCCCGGTTTTTTCAGTGCCATAGCGGGTGGTAGTGGTTCCATCTATACACACAAACAAACAATGGCTGTTTGAGGTTATGATCATGTGGCTAGCGTCGCTTTTAAAGCAGATCGTGCTGCAACCGCCCGGATTTCCGCCACCGTAATCACGGCTTAACAGGGTTGCCGGAACCGTTCCCGTTTGCGTGTTTCCACCTTGGCTATAACTTTCAAAAAACCCGGACTGGACCGTATTGGCCTGAAAATCCCCTGCGGAAATTATCGTATTGGCCGGTATGATTTCAGGGCTTGCACCGGTGACTGCAAAAATGGCCGGGTCAGTTATGGAAAAATATTGATAATAAGCCCCTGCGCCCGGCATGACAACGATGGTATGCAGCGTGTCTTCCAGGTCTTTAAACAAATAATGAATGTCGCCGCTTCCGTAGGGAATAGCAGAGACCGCCTTTTTGCCATCGACACTGACCATGATGGATGAATAATCATCCCCGGCATTGCGGACTTTAATTGAACAGGAAGTACCCTTGATTCTGCCAATCCATGCGGAAACAGCCATTCCATTTAAGGCAAGCCAATATAATTTCCCACTATTAATAACAGTGGGACCGCCAAAACCGGAGCCTATCTCATCAAATGAAAAGAGCTTAGTACGTGGCGTAGTTACTATAAGCTGTTTGGTTGCAGGGTTCATAAAATCAGTCTATTTCTGCCGTTAGTTCTACAAAAATTGATTGCCCCGAGGTCGGCGTAAAATTATCACGGACCTCCAAAATGCCATAAAGGCTGCGTGATGCGGCTGCGCACACGAATTTTAAACGGGTTGAAAAATTGCTCGATTCCGCACAATCAGACCCAGAGCCTTCCGCACCCATTGCATCAAAATCAATAAAGCCTATTTTATTGGCCCTGTTCGCATACAGGGATGCAAAGGGCGAATTATCAGCAATCGGTGAAATGGCTGTATGAAATAAATGCAATCTGAACCGGGACGCATTGGATGCCTGGTCAGTGACTAACCGCGCTTTAACGATATAACCTGAGCCCGCGTTAACGCGTGCAATATTAGTGAATGATAACAATGCGGGCGCAGATGTTGAATTTGAAAAAACATCAAGCGCCGTATAATAATCCGTATTGGCAGGCCGGGCATAACTGGCGGAAACTAACGCACTCTGGCCTGATACTGAACCTATATGTAACTCACCTGCTAGTAAAGCAGTCGATGATCCAGATTCCAGGGCGGCTAATATGGCAGCCAGATTGCCGCCCGTTTCCCGGGCGGCACCCGTAGGAAGCGGCAAGGACGCGGCTGAAACAGGTTGCGTTACGGCTGACCCATCAACGGGGATTCGTCCGGTAACTAAAGCGGGCGTTTTTGCATCAATACTGGCAATCGATGTATTTCCGGTATCCTGTTTGGCCGAGGTTGACGCGCCCGATGCTAGCGGCAGCGCCCCTTGGTCGGAAGCCAGCACAACCGGAATACTGGCATTTGCCAACGCCTGGCCTAAAGCCGGGTTTGTGTTGATCGTTTGAGGGGTTCCCGTGGCGTCAAGGACTTGTATGGAAGTTGGCATGAGTATTTTCCTTTTATATAAGTGCTGTTAAGCCCGATGCTTGCATGGCGGAAAAATCGAAAGTCCCTGGGGTATAGGCTACCGGGGCAGCAAACCCTTTATACAGTGTACAGAGTAGATAGGCGCCGTCGTAGTAGCAAACTATCAAATCCAATGCACCCGCCTCAGTGCTTAAGGCCGCCGCCCCCTTCGGGAATCGGTAAGAAGTATCGTAGGTTAATAGCCTCTTACCGACTGAATCTTGTGTACACGCTATTCTAATTAACCTGCCATCGCCAAGATTTACAGGGTTTAACAGAACATGGTTTTTAGTGAGTCTTATCGAAAAATTAGACTGCCCCTGGGCATTTAACACCACATCATTGTCACTATCAGAGAGTGAAACTACCGAAGTTTCAGCCTCCCCTGGTGGTCCTGGTGGTCCTGGTGGCCCCTGCTCAGACGATATTAAAACATCAATAACGGGGGTAATAAAAAAAGACATAGGGTTATCTCGTTATTTGCTCGCTAAACATAACTACACCGTAGCACAGGCGCACGGTATCGCTATTTAAAAAATAAATTTCCAGATCATATAAACCGCCTGCACCGATTAGCGCATCGGTATCGGCTGCTGCTATGTAAAAGTCCATTTTTCCAATGGATGGGGTAATCGTAATCCGGTTGTTTTCGGTGCTGAGCTCCAGTAAAAACGAAGCCGATTCCACAGTTTCCCGAACTTGCATTTTAGCCGTGCAATCCGTTAAATTAATGGGCTGGCCGTTGCTGTCATTCCAGATGAGTGAATGCCGCCACGTCGCCCCTTTTTCAATAACTGGAAGATTTAATTTAGCCGCTTTCACCCAGTTTCCTTAGTTAAATTAGGTTAACTTATCATAGTCCTTAGTTAAAGCAGGTTTAAGGTGAAACATTTCACCTTACAATTGCCCCGCCCATGGCGCTACCATCTTGCCATGAGTAAAACACCCCCGGTATCCATTGCCCTTTCTGCACGGCTGATTGAGCTGGGCGGTTCTGTGCCTACCGAAATTAAACTACTTCCATCAGGTAAATTCAAAGCCAAGGACGGACGCCCGCACGGACTATCCGGCTGGCTGATGAATGACCAAAGCGCCGGTGCATTGCTTAGCGCTTGTGCCAGCCAGCAAGACAATTACCTGATCGATTACGACCACCAGACCTTGTACAGTAAAACCAACGGCCAACAAGCGCCCGCCGCAGGCTGGTTCTCAGCCCTGCAATGGCGGTCTGATGACGGTCTTTATGCCACCAATGTCGAATGGACAGCCGCCGCAACCCAAGCCATTGAGTCCAAAGAATACCGCTACATCTCCCCGGTTTTAACCTTCAACCCAAGTACCGGCGAAGTCACCGGCCTGCTGATGGCCGCCCTGGTCAACTATCCCGCGCTTGATGGCTTGAACGATCTTGCCGCCGCACATTTTCACGTTTCACTACAACAGGACATCACCATGGATCAAGACGAACTGCTTGAACGCCTGCGATATTTACTCAACCTTCCAACGTTAGCAACGCTTGATGAGGTGCTAGCTGAGCTGGAAAAACTCAAAACCCTTATCTCAACACCCGAAGACACGACCCAAGGCCTGGCCGCTTATTTAAGCGCGCAAACCCACCGGATAGAAGAACTGTCCGCACACCTGCCAGATGTGTCAAGCTTCGTGCCCGTTGAAGTAATGCAAGCCCTGCAAGGCGAATATGCCGCGTTACTGGCTACAGTGCAAGGCGATAAAATCCGTCAGATGATTGAGCCTGCCCTAGCCGATGGCCGCTTGTTACCCGCGCAAAAAGTCTGGGCGGAAAAATTAGGCAGCACAGACCTGGCCGCACTCACGACCTATCTGGATACTGCCCGTCCTATTGCCGCCTTAAGTGGCCTGCAAACAAATGGGATAGGGCCTGATGACCGGACAATAAGCGCCTTTAAAACGCCGACAGGTTATTCAATTGACCCTGAAACGGTGGCTTTACATACCAAAATTAAAAACTACCAATCTGAACATAACACCACTTATGAAGCCGCCATATTAGCGGTTGAGGCGCAATTATGAGCAAGCAAAGTTTTCCCCTATTAACGCTAACCATCGCAGCCTCTGCCACCCTGGTGGCCGAACGCTTTATCACTTTCGCGGGCGCTGTCCCTTCCGCCGATGCCGCTGTGTTGGGCGTCGTCAGAACCGCCGCCGTGTCGGGTGATAAAGTCCCCGTCGATGTCCTTGGCACCACCGTTTGCGAGGCAGGCGGGGCTATCACCGCAGGCGACACCTTAAAAGTGGATGGCACCGGCAAAGTCATCACCTGGGCGACTTCAGGCGCTAAAGTAGGGATTGCCCTGCAAGCCGCTTCAGGCACCGGAAAATTTATCGAAATTTTATTGCTGCCCATCGCCGCATAAGGAACCGCCATGACTCAAATGACTATCTCAGCAACGCGGGTTATCGACCCGATTTTATCAACCGTTGCCCAAGGCTATAAAAACTCGGCCCTGATTGGCAGCGCCTTGTTCCCCTCCGTTCCAGTCACCCAACGCGCCGGAAAAATTATCCAGTTTGGAAAAGAAAGCTTTATGACCTTTGATACGGCACGGGCGCCGGGAACCGCCGTCAAGCGGATTTCTATCGGCTATGGCTCACAAACCTATGGTATTGTTGACCACGCCTTATCCGCTGTCGTTCCGATTGAACTTCTGGAAGAAGCGCAAGCCGTCCCGGGTATTAACCTGGCGTCTGCCTCCGTGCGCACCGTCCAGGATATTATGCAATTGCGGCTGGAAATTGACCAGGCGACACTGGCAACGACCGCAGGCAGTTATCAGGCCGCTAACAAGACGACATTATCAGGCACCAGCCAATGGAGCGACCTGACCACCGGCGTATCCGACCCCCTCAAAGATATTGAAGTGGCAAAAGATGCAGTACGCCAGGCCGTAGGACAACGCGCCAACACCGTCGTTCTAGGTGCAGCCGTGCTTAAGTCTATGGTGCAACACCCTAAAATTATTGATCGTATTAAATATACCGGTCGTGATGTGCCTACACCTGAACTGTTAGCCTCCCTGTTCGGCGTTTCCACGGTCGTGGTAGGCGATGCCATCAGCGCCGATGAGGCGGGCACCTTCTCCGATATTTGGGGAAAATTCGTCATTGTGGCCTATACCGAACAAAGCGGCCTGGCCGATATGGGGAGGCCGACTTACGGCTATACCTACCAGCTATCTGGCTATCCCTTTGTAGAAACGCCGCATTACGACTATACCACGCGGTCTTGGCTCTATGACGTATCCGATGCGGTTAAACCGGTCCTTAGTTGCGTGAACGCGGGCTATCTGATTTCTGCGGCGGTGGCTTAAATGGCCGATAAAACCCATAAACCCGTTGATACTGAGTATCGGGTAATAGAACCCCTGCAACATGACGGCTTTAGCTATCAGCCGCAAGATAAAATAGTGCTGTCTGAACAGGCGGCCTCGGTGTTACTGGCTAACAACCTCATTTGCAAACATGAGCTATTGCACGAAACAAAACCTGATTGACCGGTTTGGCGTGGCTGAACTCATCCAGCGCACGGATAGGGACAGACGCGGGGACATTGACGATGCGGTGTTGATGCAGCTAATAAGCGACGCTGACTCGGAAATCAATGGCTACCTGGGCGCTTACAGCCTGCCGTTAGCCAATGTACCGGCTAATTTTGTCCGCTTGGCGGGCGATATTGTCAGGTATTATTGTTACGACGACCAAATGAATGAGCCCGTAAAGGCCCGTTATGACAGTGCTATCGCTTATCTAAAAATGGTCGCTAACGGGACGATAAAACTGGCCCCCGATAGCCGTGGGGAACCGATTCCATCAGCCATGGGCGGTATCTTAATCAGCAGCAATGCGCCGGTTGCCGTGGAAAATTATTAATGATGCTAAGGGCGCTGGTTGAAGACACCATCCGGCTGGCAATCCATGAATTTAAAGACGTGGGCGGGGCGGCGGGTATCCAATCCGTATTGGCGAATGCTGTCACGCCGCCGGGTTGTTATGTGTTCAGGCAAAAAGTAACCGTTAACCCCAATACCGCGATTAGCACAATCTCGCAACTGAGCATGGAAACGCTGGGCGTATTGGTCGTGACCCGCAATGTGCAGGATGCCCGGGGCGGGGTTAATTCAGACGAAAGCGAAGCCTTATGCACTCTGATCCGGGGCGTGTTACTTGGCTTGACGGTTGATAACAGTTATGCGCCGCTGGAATATGGCGGCGGCGATCTGGTTTTAATGCGTGACGGGCTGCACTTCTGGCGCGAACTTTGGCAAACAAGCCGCTATCTTCGGGTAGCTTAGGATTAAAAATGAACTTGAACTTTGAAGACTATAAAAAAACCGGAAAAAGTGGCAGCTATGACGCTAAGACTGATTCTTATGTATTGGACGATGGACCCCAAGAAATTACGGAGGGGGAACAACTTGTACAAATTGACGTAAATAATGCACAACCTGACAGTCAGGAAACTGCACAACCTGACGCCATGGAAACTGTAAGTACAGACAGGCAAGAAACGATAAAATCAACTGGATCGGGAGTAAAGCCATGAGCGGGATTGAAGATATAACAGAACAAGAACCGGTTGAAGCTGAAGAGGGTGCCGGGATTGATGCGGACGATGCAGCCGAAGCCGTAGCTGAATCCGACGATGAACACAAATTAGGGGAAGATGATGAGTGATCCACGCCTAACCAATAAGCGATTTTTAATTGCCAAGGCCGAAACCACGCCCGGTATTGATTCGTCCCCAACCTCAGTAAACGGCCTCTATGTCGAAACGTTGACCGTAAAAAAACTCGATGTGAAAACCATTGACCGCAACACCATCAAGCCGTTCATGGGGTCGAGTGCAAAAGTGGTGGCGACCTCTGAAGGCCAGTTGGATTTTGAAATAGCCTTGGCCACCGGCGGCAATGCAGCAGGCGTCCCCACGCCAGGGACAACCCCTGCCTATGATGCTGTTTTACGCGGCTGCGGCATGGTAAAAACCGTTTCAGCGACAGCCATTAGCGCTACTGCCCAAGGCGGCACGCTCAACAGCATCAAACTGGATACGGCCGCTTCGGCGACTGATGATATTTACTGCGGGATGACCGTCCTCGCGGAATTTCAATCCGGCGTATTACAAGCGCCCGGTGTTACCGACCAGGCACAGATAAAACTGCCCGCCACCGATAACATAGCAACGGGGTCAACCGTCGGCACCTCGACAACAACCGCTATAAACCTGGCCGTAACCGCTTCGGCGGATGATGATTTCTATACCGGCATGAGCTTGATCATAGCCGGGCAAACCCGGACTATTTCGGCTTACGTAGGTTCCACGAAAGTAGCCACCGTCTCCTCGGCTTTTCCCTCTGCACCCGCAGCGGCAACGGCTTACACCATCCTGTACAATGATGATTATTATGTCGGCATGGCGGCCACCGTCGTGCATTTTTCCGGGACTATTGTCAGCTCAGGAAGCTTTATATCAACGGTTAATTATATCTATCTACCCGCTTCTTTAGCTTCCGCTAATATCCTTGGCTGTGACTTGAAAATTACAACGGGGGCCGTTACAGAAATACGCCGTATTTCCGCTTATGACACCGTAAGCAGGAAGGCAACCTTAGCATCAAAACTGGCGACGATCCCCACATCAGCTTCAACGTTTAAGGTCACTGAGATCAAGCCCATCATTGCCAGCAACGGCACCACGCGGCTGGTAACCGTTAAAACACCCTATAAGTTCCTGACGCTAGTGGGTGGCGCGTTTACCCTGTCAGCCTATCGCCTGGTGATTGATTACAATGGCACCAGCAAGATTGCAACGGTCACGCCCGCCTTTAAAAAAGCGCCCACGACAACCACCGTTTTCTCGTTTAACCCCTTCGTTAAATATACGCCGTCATCTGCAAACCACATCAGTAACACCTTTTACTATTATGAAGACGGCGCTTTGCATAGTTTTATTTATGCCCGGGGCAATGTCTCGTTTGAGTTTAACAACAACGCCATTCCCGTGATGAAGTTTTCCTATAAGGGACTTGTTGACCGCTACGAAGATGGGGCCTTCCCCAGCTTTGACTTAAGCGCGTGGGTTGAGCCTTTACCGATTAATTACGACAATACGCAAAACCTGATTGTTAACGGTTTCGCTGATACGGTCATGGATAAAATCAGTTTTGACCTCGGTAATGAGTTGGTGCATTTAGACGCCCCTGGCGCTGATATGATCTATATCAAAAACCGGGCGGTGAAAGGCAATGTATCTATCTGGTCACCTTTAGCTTCCCAGGTTGATTTTTACAGCGCGATTATTAACGCGCAAACCAACCAGGTCTCGTTTACCCACGGCCCGATCGGCAACCAAATCTCCATTTTTTGTAAATCCGTGCAATTGCTCAATCCCAGCGATTCAGAAAAAGACGGAATCCAAATGCTTGGCATGGATTTTAATATATTGCCGACCGGAACCGGCAGCAACGATATAAACATCATTTTACAATAGGTTTTTTATGGCGCTGGTCATTGGTAAAAAAGAATCACGTATCATCCCGGTGGAAGCTAAAGAGCCCTTGGATGGCGATAAAGTTACACTGCATAAATTTGATGTTGAATTTGAAATCATCCCGCGTGACCTCTGGTCGTCAATGTCCGAGCGCTGGGAAGAGCTTGCCCAGCAACTAAGGGCCAGCCCCGATGCAATGACGGGCGATGATAGCAAAGAAGCGCGTGAACCGATCTGGAAAATAGCCAAGCCGTATATACGGGCTATCGGCCCGCTGTTGGACGATAAAAAACAGCCCATGGAGTTCACGCCCGAACTGCTCGACGCCATTCTTGCCGAACCCTGGCTGCAACAGCCTATTGCGGATGCTTTTATGTGCGTCCAGCTAGGACTTACCAATGCAGACTACCGGAAAACCCGCTTAAAAAACTGACTGCGGCGGGCTATTATTGGGTAACGTCTACTGAAAAACCGATGCCCTATGCCCCTAACAAGCCGCTCTCTGATACGGAATTTTTCGGCGTACCCAGCCTGGCAAAGAGTGTCGAAAACCAACACGCTGGCAAACCGGATTGGTTCGTGGAATGGCTAGCCGAGAAACCGGGAACGACTGATTTTATCGTCTGGTTTGATGCCTGGGCAGCGATTGGCCTGTTTGCCACGCTGCAAACACAATGGCGCACCGGCTATGAAGGCGTGACCGGACTGGATTACACCGCTGTTATTGCGGTTATTTCTCTTAACTGCCAACGAAAATCGGAACAAATGGCCTTGCTGGTTGACATACAGGCTCTCGAGCACGGCGCCCTAACCGGTATCAATGAGCAGCGCGAACAAGCCGCCAACGAGACAACAGGAAAAAAATAATGGCAGCACCTATTGTACTGGGCATTACTATCCACGCCGATGGCAGTTCTCAAGTAACCGGTGAGCTGCACCGGATTCAGGCCGCCGTTAGCCAGACCGGAGCAGCCGCACAAACCACCTCACGCCAATTTTCCGAACTCGCAAATGGGCAACGGGAAGTTACATCAGCAACCAACGCCAGCGCCTCAGCATTCAACAGGTTTGGTATATCAGCCGCCGCCATGGCGGGTACTGTTGCCGGTATTGGTATGGCTATGTTGGGTAAAAGTATTATATCAACTACTGAGACGTTACAAAATCTTGAAGTCCGTATGCGGAGCCTCACCAAGAGCACCGATGATTACACACAAGCAACGGCCTATCTGGCAGAGGTATCCAACCGACACCATAAGGATTTAATCGGCTTAACGGATTCTTTTAGCAGGCTTTTGACGATAGAGCAAACGGGGATTATATCCCGTCAACAAAGTGCGGCCATTCTTGAAGGATTAAGCAACGCACAGAGCCGAACGGGGGCAAGTTCAGAACAATTAGGGCAATCAATGGTGGGGCTTACCCAGGCATTAAGCTCTGGCACGCTACAATGGGAGGAAATGAAACAGGTCACTGAGCCTATTCCTGGACTAATGGTGAAAATTGCAGAAGCCGCAGGCTATACCGGACAATCAGCCGTAGGGGATTTTAAAAACGTCGTGGCAGCAGGCCAAGTCACTTCTGAAATGTTTGGACGTATCCTGGTCGGTTCATTGGCACAATATCAAGGCGCGGCTGAAGATGCAGGAAGCACGCTAACGGCAAAATATTCAGACATCCAAAACGCCTGGACAAATTTAGTTAAAGTGATCGAAACCCCTGTCGCTGATGTCTTAACCCCTGTTTTAACAGGTATTGCCATCGCCGTGGAAGATTTAGGACTTGCCGTCGGCTCATTAATGGCGAAATGGCGTCAATTAACAGGTCTGATAAAGTCAGGCGGGGCAGGTGACAACGGGCAAGTTATCGACTTGACCGGACGCGCAAAGCCACCAGGCTATACAGACGCTAGCAGCGCTACAAAACAAACGACAGCGACAGCGGATGCGCTTGAAATTAGAAAACAGATAGAAGCCAACGCCACAACACACACTAAAGCTGCTGGCGCTCATCATGCCGCCTCAAAGGTACACAGTGCAGCGGCTAAAGCCATTTCAGACGCGGCACGGGAAGAAGCGCAAGCCGTTAAAAGCCTGCAATCCGCTTATGAAAGCCAAGTGGCCTCCCTACTGGAAGCCAAAGCCACTCAAGCGGACACCAGCGCCACGGCGGCGATGGAATACAAAGTACAATCGGGCGCGCTTAAGAATCTGTCGGAAGAAAAAAAGCTGTATTTATTACAACTGACCGCTGAAAACCAAAACAACGAAAAGGATGCCAAAGCCAAAAAGACCCAAGCCGACGCAATGGCCGCCCTGGTCAGCCAATACAACCAACTCACCCTATCGGCACGGGATTATTATCGGCTAACATTAACCACTAGCGGCATAGCGCCCAACCAACAAGCGCCCATCATGGCGCAATATGACAAGAATATCGCCAAAACGTCAGAAACAGCCAGTATCGCCAAGGATGCCGACGCCTTAAAGTCTTATGTTGCCGCCTTAGACCAGGCCAAGGTTAAAACCAGCGACTTGGGCGCTATCACATCTGGGGTATTTGATGGCGCTCTGGGCGGTATCAATGCCATGGCGGGAGCTTTTGACCTGATGGTTAATTCCATCACGGAAAACACCGTGGCGCTGGCCGAAAATGCCCGGATGCAGAAATTAAACGAGGCCAACCCCAAGGCCATTGATTACCAGAAAAATAAAATAAAGCTGTCAAAAGACGAGGCAACGCTTGAAAAAGGCAACCTAAATTCAACGCTCACTGGCCTTCGCCAGATTTCAGCCGGTGCAGCATCGATGTTCAACGAGCGCAGTACCGCCGCCAAAGCCTTTAACACCTTGTCACAAGGGCTGGCCGCTGCCCAGATGGTTATGAACGCCGCTACCATGGCGTCTAATTTCACAACGACAGAAACCGGCGTTGCGGCAGGCGCGGCGCAAATGTTCGCCCAGTCAGGCTGGGCAGGCTTTGCCGGGGTTGCGGCCATGTTGGCGGTGATGGCAACCTTGGGTTTTGCCAGCGGTGGCAGTAGCACAAGCAAAGCGGCGGACATGACGCCGGAACAAAAAGCCGCCACCGCAGGCGGAGGCACCTCTCTAGGCGACCCGCTTAAACTCTCGGAAAGCATCAACAACTCACTCACGCTTTTAAACGACATCAACGCCGCGCAATACGTCGAGTTAATGGGCATCAACGACGGTATTAAAAACCTGACCGACGCCATCAAGCAAACCATCGCCAATGTGTTTAAAGCCGGGGGCTTAACCTCGTTTGAACCCAATAAGAAAAACGTTAACACCATTGCCACGGGGATCTGGACAGACCCTATCGCCTTTGGGGATATCCTGGCGGGCGCAATCGTCAGGTCACGGCAAGCCGATGTAGTCCAAACCGGCCACGGCGGCGGATTCTTTGGCGGCCAAAAAACCTACACCTACCAACTGCAACTTTCCCAACTGGATTCAGGCATTGCCAAAGGCATTAATGACATATTTGCCAGCATTGGCGATACCATGTTGGGTTTATCAAGAGCGTTAGGCCAGGGTCTTGAGGGAAAACTAAGGCAAGCGGTTATCCCGTCCATCTCCCTTGATTTAAAAGGCTTGACCGGCGAAGAGGCCGCTAAAAAGCTTAATAACGTCATTAGCGCCGCCATGGACCGCATGGCCACCAGTGTCTTTGGCGACATCATTGGTAAATACCAGCAACTCGGGGAAGGCATGTTGGAGACCGCCGTCCGGGTGGTTGCTGAAGTGGCGGTCGTCAAGGATGCCTTTTCAGTTTCAAAGCAAACCATTGGCCGTGATGCCCTGGCGATTGCCGATGGTATCGTGACCTTTGCCGGGGGGCTTAAAGAGTTCCAAGACCAATTTGGCGTCTATCTCGACAAATTCAACGGCGACCGGGAAAAAGCCATCAGGCAACAAAAACAACTGGCCGAAGCGCTGAAAACAGTTGACCTTGCCTTGCCCACGACGCGCGAGGGCTATCGCAAATTACTGGAGTCGTTGGACATGACCAACCACGCCAATATTGAGCGCTATGCCATGCTCATTAAATTAAGCACAGCTGCCGATGCGTATTACTCGGCACAGGCGAGCCTTGCCAAGTTCAAAAAAGACCAGGAGATAGCCCTAATGGAAGCCCAAGGCCGTACCCTGGCGGCGTTAAATGCCAAGCGCCAGCAGGAAATAGACGCCCTCGACAAGCGCTACCAATGGCAACAAAAGCTCATCAACGCGACACAAGATGTCAGCGATGCTTATGCCAAGGCTGAAAGCGTATTGACCAGCATTAAAACCCAGTTTGACGGCATTGCCGATAAATTAAAGGCGTTCAGGATTTCGTTAAGCCTTGGGGCCTTGTCGGCCTTGCCCAAGCCTGTGCAGTATGCCCAAGCACTCGGCCTGTTTAATGAAAATATCGCTAAAATAGCCTTGGGGTTAGGAACGACAGTCGACAGCCAGAACCGTTATGCTAAATCACTGGAGGCCCTGGAAGGCAACACCACCGCACTTTTAACCGCGTCCATGGCGCATTCAGCCACGGCGGTAGACTATGCAAGGGACTATGCCAAGGCCATGGCGGCGGTCAGCAATGCGGAAACCGGGGCTAAAGCTGTTAGTACCGATGCGCAGAAGCAGTTAACCGAATTAAAATCTTCAGTAAAAGGCTTGATAGCCATCAATAAATCGGTGTTATCCGTCCATGATGCCGTTAAAGGCGTACAGGCCGCCATTGTCGTGCTGGTTGGCGTGCAGGCCGGTAAAGCCGCCGCTGATGCCGCGCAAAGAGCCGCCGATGCCAACCAGGGCTATAAAGTTTCTGAGGGGCATATGCCCCCGCCAACCCCGCCTGTTGGGGATGAACCCTATGCCTGGATTGCCATGTGGCAACAACGGATTGCACAATATAGGGCTGGGGTTATACCCCAAGCCATGCTCATGGCGTTATATAATGCTGAAACAGCCAAAGGCCGGCATGATGTCGATACCTTATGGAATGGCGGCAGGCTGCAAGGCTATGAAAAAGGCGTTAATTACGTCCCCAAAGACATGCAGGCCAATATCCACGAAGGGGAGCGGATCATCCCGGCGGCGGATAATAAGTTGCTGATGGCGCGGCTGATGGAACCGCCTGAAACCAACACAGCCAGCTTGGCCTTGCTCGAAGAAATCAGGGCGTTAAGGGCGGAGGTTAACTATCTTCGTGATGATGTCAGGCGGGGGGATGCCGCCAATGCCAGCGCCACCAAGGAAACCACCCGGCAACTCAAACAATGGGATATTGACGGCATGCCCGCCACCACCGTATGAAATTTATCAAACCCGTCCCGATTATAGAAACCGGTACCTTTGCCCGTGCTACAACCGGCGCGTGGTTTGACGAGTTCGGTGTTTTACAAACCGCCGCTATAAATACAGTGCGCAGCTCATATGAGCCTGAAGTTAGACTGTTATTGGAACCTTCGGCCACCAACCTGCTAACGTACAGTGAAGATTTTACCCACTGGACGGGACCGGCTACGCTAGGGACAGCCAACACGGTGAACGGGATTACTTTAGCGCTGGTGTCAGACACTGACGCAGCAATCGCACAATATAGGTTAAAAGACACAACAGTACCCAACGACAGCGCAACCTATCGGGTTTCGCTATTTTTGAAGCAGTCAGACACTGACAACCTGGCAAAAATATACATTCAATTTATAAACGGAGCGCCGGCGGTCCAGCAAATTACCATCAATTTTGATGCTAAAACGGCTATCTCACAGAGTGGGGTAGGATTTGTTTTTAGGGAGGTTGCCACCGGCCTCTTCAGGCTTGAGGCATACGCTATTAACAACAGCACAGGCAACACGGTTTTGCGTGTTGTTGTCTACCCTTGCCCATCATCCGGCACGCAAACGGCTTCTGTTTATGCCGGTGGCGCTCAGGTTGAGCTTGGGAATTACACCACCTCGTATATAAAAACCATGTCCGCTGCCGTGACCCG
>Ga0302171_10000017_pt1 | contig 29047 bp, 28 predicted proteins | sample I_Fen_N2_2_FD_193495 | JGI IMG/M metagenome (GOLD analysis project Ga0302171, IMG submission 193495) | Peat permafrost microbial communities from Stordalen Mire near Abisko, Sweden - I_Fen_N2_2 | ecosystem: Environmental > Terrestrial > Soil > Wetlands > Permafrost | place: Sweden: Abisko... | reverse complement strand
CAGCCCAGTGAGCAAAGGCCAATTGCTGGTGGTGCTGGAAGCCATGAAGATGGAGCATCCGCTCAAGTCGGGCATCGACGGCGTCCTCAAGCGCTTGCAGGTGCAGGTGGGCGATCAGGTGAAAAACCGACAGATTCTGTTGGAGGTCGAATAAGCCGCTAGGCGGATCCGCCGGGTTTGGCTACGCTCAAGCCCTATCAGGACGCGGATACCAGGAACCCTGCAATGCCTCACTGGCTGGTCATTGATCTGGAAGCCACCACCGATGAAGGTGGCTGGCCCATCACGGAAATGGAAATCATCGAAATCGGCGCCAGCCTGGTGGACCGCAAGGGCCGGGAGCTGGACCACTTCCAGCGCTTCGTCAAGCCGGCACGGCGTCCGTTACTGACATCGTTTTGCCGGGAACTGACCCACATTACCCAGGCCAATATCGACGCCGCGCAGCCATTGGACGAGGTATGGGCATCGTTCGAGCGTTGGCTCGGCCAACATCGCACGCACCTTGAAGGCTGGGCCAGTTGGGGCGATTACGATCGCAAACAGCTGCTTCAGGAATGGCAGCGCCTGCACATCGACAGTGCGCTGGCCAAGGTGCACCACATGAACCTCAAGCAGCGCTTTGCCAAGGTCCGACGCCTGGAGCGCCCCCTGGGGCTCAATGGTGCCCTGCAACTGGCGGGTTTGCAGTTCACCGGCCAGCAACACCGGGCGCTGGAAGATGCGCGCAATACCGCACGGCTGCTGCCACTGGTTCTTCCCCTTTAGAGAGGTGACTCGGCGTTGGGCGTTGTGCATACTGGCCGGCCCTTTTTAGCCCTTTTCGAGGAATCGCCCATGTTTAAAGTCAACGAGTACTTCGACGGCAACGTCAAGTCGATCGCCTTTGACAACGCTGAAGGTCAGGCGACCATCGGTGTCATGGCTCCGGGTGACTACGACTTCGGTACCAGCCAGCGTGAAATCATGCACGTGGTGTCCGGCGCGTTGACCATTCAACTGCCGGATAGCACCGAATGGGAAACTTTCAACGCCGGCGACCAGTTCAACGTTCCGGCCAACAGCAAGTTCAAGGTGAAAGTGGCCGTCACCACTGCTTACCTGTGCGAATACCGCGGCTAAACCCCGGGTTTCACAGCCGCAAAAAAATGCCCGTGTCCAAGGACACGGGCATTTTTTATTGAGCGCCGTTACTCGAGGATGGTCACCGGCATACCGACTTGCAGCCGGCCATTGCCGTCATTGACCAGATTCTGGCCGAACATCGCGCCATCGGCTTCGGACCGGTACTTCTGCAGGGAGGCCAGGGGTTCGCGATCTGCGCTGCGCTCGCCGGTCTGCGGATCGATGGTGGTCAAAATGCAGCGCGCGCACGACTTGACCACCCGGAACTCGACATCGCCGATGCGAATGCGCTTCCAGCTATCCTCGGCATACGCCTCGCTGCCTTCGATCACCAGATTCGGCCGAAAACGCAGCATTTCCAGCGCACGCCCGACCTTTTGCGACAGGTCTTCCAGCGATGCCTGGCCGATCAGCAGCAGCGGATACCCATCGGCAAACGCCACCTGATCGTCGTCCTTGCCATAACCGGCCTCGGTCATGCGCGCACGCTCCAATGGCACTTGTACCAGGCGGGTCGGTTTGCCAATGAATTGGCTGACCCATGCGCCCGCTTCATCGCCGGCATCGGGCACACGCAGGGTGTCGCGCCAGATGGTGACGCCACGCAGTTCGGCGTCGCTTGCGGGCAAGGCGATATCGATCGGTGAGTGGTCGGGGGCGCTGAGGGTCAGGCCGCCTTCAGCATTCCACAACGCTGACAATTGGCTCATTTGCGCCACCGCACGCTGGGTCAGAAAGCGCCCACTGGCCTCGTCGACCAGCATCCAGCGTCGATCTCCGTCCAGCCCCAGTTTGTCGAGGCTGACCTGCTGCAAAGGCTCACCCTTGCCAGATTTCAACGGATAACGATAAAGCGCGCTCAGACGCAACATGACCTGCTCCCTGGGAGGTAAAAACGCCACCCTATACGAGCTTGATCGCTGAATCAAAGGCCAAAAAACAGTGGGAGCGGCTCGCCGGATAAAGCGACGTCACAGACTCAGCCGGCTCCTACAGGTTGTTTGCGGGCGTGTTCAGGCCGGCACGGCGTCGAGCATCAGGCGCTGGCGCACCACGTCGACGAGTTTGTCGGGCTGGAACTTGGAGAGGAAATTATCGCAGCCAACCTTCTTGACCATGGAGTCGTTGAAGCTGCCGGACAAAGACGTGTGCAACACCACATACAGGCCTCGCAAACGTGGATCGTTGCGGATCTCGGTGGTCAGGCGATAGCCGTCCATTTCCGGCATTTCCGCATCGGTGAAAACCATCAACAGTTTGTCGGTCATGTTGACGCCGGTATCGGCCCAGCCCTTGAGCATGTTCAGCGCCTTCAAGCCATCGCTGGCAATGTGCATCTTCACACCCAACTGCCCCAGCGTGTCACGCAACTGCGACAGGGCCACATTCGAGTCATCCACCAGCAACACTTCACGACCACGGGCACGCTCCAGCACCGGATCGTCGAGCTTGTCGCGGGATACCTTGGCGTTGTAAGGGACGATTTCCGCCAGGACTTTTTCAACGTCGATGATTTCCACCAACTGATCATCGACCTTGCTGATGGCGGTCAGGTAATGCTGACGACCGGCGCTGGTCGGCGGCGGCAGAATGGCTTCCCAGTTCATATTGACGATACGGTCCACCCCCCCCACCAGGAATGCCTGAACCGAACGGTTGTACTCGGTAACGATGATCGTGCTGTTCGGGCCTGGCACCAGTGGACGCATGCCGATGGCCTGGGACAGGTCAATCACCGGCAGGGTCTGGCCACGCAGGTTGACCACGCCACAAACGAACGGGTGACGCTGAGGCATCAGGGTCAGCTTCGGCAGTTGCAGGACTTCCTGCACTTTAAAGACGTTGATCGCAAACAATTGCCGTCCGGCCAGCCGGAACATGAGAATTTCCAGGCGATTCTCACCCACCAGTTGCGTACGTTGGTCTACCGTATCGAGAATGCCGGCCATTCAATGACTCCTGGGCTTGTTCTGATGAATTCACTATTAGAAGGTTATCGGCTGTTTTTGCCGGAGCTTGACCCCTTGCAAAATGCCACGCACAGGCATTGATGTCACATTAACATCATGCTTTACTGGCGTTGTGATTTCATCTGCTACACTCCTGCAACGCGACCACAGCTTTCGCGTTCGGTTCCTTTGCGTAAGGGATTCCCCTAGCATCAATCAGGTAAAACCTGATATTCGCAATATCCAATAGCCATTAATGTGACGCCATTCTCATTGCATGAATGGAGTCAGGCTTGTGTGTGCGATTGCAGGTAAGTGGCCAGCCACCCTTTCGATTACTACTGCCCGCACTCCAGCCGGCTGTAGCGCGATCCCACGACCAAACGGTTACGTCGGGACGCTGTCCGTCCTGATCGACACGCGCGACATCCCCTCATTAGTCATGACGTTGTGGAGATAAGCATGCCGAACAATCGCAATGAATGGGCACAGCGGATCCCTGAATTTCTCGTCGAAGCTGAAACACTCCTGGCCAAGACCGAGGAATGCCTGAGTCATTTGCAACTGATCAGCAATGACAAGGACGCGATCGACTGCATGCTCAGTACCCTCCTCAAGCTGGCCAACAAGGCCGATGCCCTGGCGCTGGCCGCTGTTTCGGAATTCTCCTTACACATACACGGCTTGCTCAATCATGCGCAGAATCATATGGATCTGCATGACGAGGCCCTGAGCGCGCTGAAAGACTGCCTGACACTGATTGCCTGGCAACTCGAACTCATCGACCAGAAAACCGGCCAGCTCAGCCTTGATGAAAGTGAACAGACCACCTTGATTGAAGCGTTTGCCTGTCAGGTTGGACAAAGTCAGTTTCGGCCACCGATTAACTCCAAACCCTTCACAATCATTTCCTATGCTGAACAGAGTTAAAACGACAGAACGACCCGTATTTCTTTTTTTCCCGATGACGACTCAGTAACTTGAGCAAACACACATCGCAACTGGCTATTGCATATTTAAGCGACAACCCCCAACAAATAACTAATCTTCTCGACAGCCGACAGCCTAGGGTTTTGCCTGATATTAAATGACAAAAACCTATAGACAAACGGCCCCCCTGCGCCGACGAAACAGCCTCCTTTTTGCTGGCTGGAGCCAGGGTTTGGACTCGTGTTTCCTGACTCCAACGACATCTATCGCGTACGCGACCAACGGTATCTTAAGTGGTATTATGCCGCCCAATAGTTTGCGTCAAGTAATGGCACCGTGATTGCAGACGGTCGTAATCCGATCAAGTTCCAGACTGGATTCTTAGTCAGAATACGCCCCGTTGAAGTCGATGCCTGATACTAAAAAACATAGACCCGTCAGCTTGCATGACCAGTCTGCCCGCAGCGAACATCCATTGGCTCCATCCGCTATGCACGCCAGCCTCAAGTCCATCGCCAAGTGGCCACCTTCCAGAGAAAATGCAAGTCGGTTCACCCTTGCTCTGTGCGCCGCCTCGACGCTCGGCAATCTGCTGATCTACAGCCTGTCCGCGCATCTGCCACCAGGTTTGCTGGTGCTCAACATAGCGGCATTGGGCTGCGTCTGGATGCAGTATCACCTGTCGCGCAAGTCGATCAAATTCCAGCCTCAGGAGTTGGCCGACCGCTTGCTGCAGGTTCAGGAAAACGAGCGTCATCGACTGAGCCGGGAACTGCATGACGACATCGGTCAGTTGCTGACGGCAGCAAAGCTTCAAAGTGACTGGCTCAGGCGCCGAATGCCGGAAGAACTGCAGGGACAATGCTCGGTGCTCTGCGATACGCTGGACGAAACCCTGACCAAAGTTCGCGATGTATCGGCCATCCTCAATCCCCGACAACTGACCAGCCTTGGGCTGGAAGCCAGCCTGCGTGCACATTTGCTCAAGACGCTGACCAATACGTCGGTACACTGGAGCCTTGAATGCCATCAACGCCTGACGGGCATCCCGGAAGAGATGGCAGTGGCCGCTTTTCGAATCACTCAGGAAGCGATCACCAACATACTGCGACATGCCGAAGCGAAAAACCTTCTGGTCTGCCTCCAGCGCTTGCCGCAAGGCCTGTCGCTGCTGATCAGTGACGACGGCCTGGGGTTTGCGCCGGCTACAGATCCCGGTCGCGAGGGGCAACGTGGTATGGCCGGGATGTCGGAACGGATCGCTCAGTTGGGTGGCACACTGACCGTGACCAGCGAACCGGGCAAAGGCACTCAAATCGAAGCTCTCCTCCCTTGGGCACCTCGCGCGCTCGAACGGGCCAGTACGAAAAAGGTTATACATTGACTTGTAACTTACTTCTGGTGGATGACCACTCGCTGATCAGGGCTGGCGTACGCGCCCTGGTGCTCGACCTTCCTGGCTACGCGGTCATTGGCGAGGCCGATGACGGCTCGCAATTGCTCGCGATGGTCGAGCATCTGTCCCCGGATATCGTGCTGCTGGACATTTCCATGAAGCAAACCGGCGGCGTTGAAGCCTTGCAGCAGCTCAAGCGGATACGCCCACAGGCCAAGGTGCTGATCCTGTCGATGCACACCGACCCGGCACTGATCATGCAGGCGCTGGAATCGGGTGCCCATGGCTACCTGCTCAAGGACACCACAGCCACTGAGCTGGAACAGGCGCTGGAGGCGTTGCGAAACAACGAACGTTACCTGAGCCCGGCCATCGCCCATACGGTTATCAACCAGGCGCTGACCCGAACCCAGAAAAACCAGACTGAATCCGCTGATTCGCACAACCTGACGCCCCGTCAGCTGGAAATCCTTCGTTTGATTGTTCGGGGAAAATCCACCCGGGAAATCGCCAACGGCCTGGGCCTGAGCGTCAAGACAGTCGAAACCCATCGCTCGCAGATCATGAAACGCTTGCAGATCTTCGATGTGGCAGGCCTTGTTTTATTCGCCGTGCGCGAGCAGATCATCAGTCTGGACGATTAACGCTGGCGCCCAACAACGGCGAATGCTCGGGCAAATGCACCCGTAGCGCCCCCGGTCGAGCCGAGAATCGCAGGTTGTCACCTTCCAGCGGCTCGCCATCGAGGTTGATGTGCAGGCCTTCGGAGGCCTTGATCTCGACCCAAGGCAGGCGTGCCCGCACGAACATGTTGTCGATACCAAAGCCATCGGCCAGCAGGTTTTTCAAGGTGCCCACCAGTTCCTGCGGTGCCGGCAAAATGCTGATATCGAGCAGACCGTCGTCCGCCAGCGCTTGCGGACATAACACATGGCCACCTCCCGCCTGCCGGCCATTACCGATGCCCAACGCCAACAGCTCGCCACTCCAGTGAAAATCCGGCCCGTGCAACTCGCCATAAGCCGCGTGCAACTCACTGAAACGTGACAGACCCGTGAAGAGATACGCAGCGCCACCGAGGACTTTTTTCAGCTCCTCCGAGGTATTGGCGGTGACCTGGCTGCCGAAACCGCCCGTGGCCATGTTCAAGAACACTTGCCCGCCCACGTCCCCCAGATCGATGGCGCTGGGCGCACGCTCCAGAAGTTCCAGTGCCTGATCCGGCTCCAGTGGAATACCGGCGGCGCGGGCAAAATCATTGGCGGTTCCCAGAGGCATCAGCACCAGGCTGGCCCCGGTCGAATGCGCCGCCATGGCCTCGGCAATATCACGCAACGTGCCATCGCCACCGCCAGCAATGATTTGCCGGTAGCCGGCGGTCAGTGCTTCATCCACCAGCCGCTGTGCGTCACCGGCCTCCCAGGTCACCCGGACAGCCAGTTCCCAACCCTGCTCGCGCTTGCTTTCGACGGCAGCACGCACTGCCTCGTTGAGCGCCTGTTTACCATGCAATATCAACAGCGCCTTGCGTTCGCTCATCGGTGTCACTCCCGGGATTGATTGGCCTATGGGAGATGTTGACCGCGACGCTACCGATAAAAGTCGCAAGAAATTGAATTATTTCCAGTCGAGTCGACTTGAGCCCTATGTAGCAGGATTTTTCTTACAAAACGTGAGGAATCGGCTCAATTGACCAGAAAGTGTGATTGGTCCACTTTGGTGCCTTCGGTTTTTAGTGATCAGCAGCACAAACACAAGGACGTGCCATGCAGAGCCATCACTCCAGCCTATCGGTGTTTCCGGTCGCACCACTCGCAGAGAAACAGGCCAACCAGCCGGCTGAAATCAAAAACAGCATGAAACTCAACGGAGAAGTTGATATGGAACCTCGCGTCACTGAACTGGAAACACGCCTCAAGTGCATCCGAAGGGACATGGAAGACATTCGCAGTGACCTCAAATCCATCAAGCACCGACTCGCCTATTCGGCTGGCGGAACAGCCGTAGTCCTCGGGCTTCTCGGCTGGATCGCCAATAGTCGTTTCGAGCAGCTCGTGACACTGCTTCTGGCGAATTAAAGCCTCATCAACGCAAAACCCGGTTCGATCAACCGGGCTTGCAAGACGAAGATTGTTCACCGGGTCAGCCCAGGACTTCGCTCAACGGTATGAAGTACACACTGTCACCTACGACAAGCGTACGATCCTCGAGCACCTCAACCAGTCCATCGGCCCAGGCGGCGCTGCGCAACACCCCGGAACTCTGGTTCCTGTAGATGATCGCCCGACCATTCTCCAGGCGACCGCGCAAATACTCGCGTCGATTGCCGGCTTTGAGCCAGTCAAATCCTGCCTGTACCTGCACTTTCAACGGCTCGACTTCCTTTACCCCCTGACGACGCAGGAGATAGGGCCGTGTCAGCAAGGCAAAGGTCACCAGGGTTGATGCCGGATTGCCGGGCAAGCCAATGACCGGAACGCCACGGAAGTGCCCGAATGTCAGTGGTTTGCCGGGTTTGATGGCGAGTTTCCACAATGCCAACTCACCCTCTTCCCGCAAGGCAATGCCCAAAAAGTCCGCCTCACCTACCGATACGCCCCCCGTCGAGAGAATCAGATCGACATCCTTCAACTCGCCAAGGCGCGCGCGCGTGGTGGTCAGGTCATCCGGCAGAATACCGGCATCGATCACTTCGCAACCCAAACGCTGTAACCAACTGCAGAGCAACACACGGTTGCTGTTATAGATCTGGCCAGGCCCCAGCGCCTGCCCTGGTTCAATCAATTCGTCCCCGGTGGAAAGAACCGCGACACGAACCTTACGAATCACGTCCAGCTCGGCACACCCCAGCGAAGCCGCCAGGCCTTGCTCGATCGGCCCCAGACGAGTCCCCGCCGGCAAAATCAGTTCACCGATGGTGGTTTCCTGGCCTTGTGGACGGATGTTTTGCCCAAGGGTCATGGTTTCGGTGAAATGTATTCGCTCATCTGCCTGGATGACCGCGTTTTCCTGCATCTCGACGCAGTCAGCACCCGCCGGTACAGGGGCACCCGTGAAGATTCTGGCACAGGTACCCGGCTGCAATGGTTCGGGTGCCTGCCCGGCAAATATCTTCTGACTGACAACCAACGGCTCACCCGTCCAGTCAGCCAGGCGCAAGGCATAACCGTCCATGGCGCTGTTGGGCCACGGGGGCAAATCAAGGGTCGACACCAAATCGTCCGCCAGCACACGGCCTTGCACCTGCGCCAACGGCAAGCGTTCACGCTCATGAATCCGGGAGTTGTCGGCCAATTCCAGCAGGCGTGCCAGCGCCACCTCGACCGGCATCAGGCTGCCGGTCTTGCCCGGTTTACCCACGGGATTCACAGGGTGCCGCCTGTTTCAAATGTGCCACGAAATTACAGGGGCGATGGCGCGAGTCCAGTTGTTCGGAAAGAATGCCATCCCAACCCGTGCGCACCGCATTGGTCGAGCCTGGCAGGCAGCAGACCAGCGTCCCGTTCGCCAGACCGGCCAGGGCGCGGGACTGAACAGTGGAGGTGCCGATGTCCGCCACCGAAATCTGCCGGAACAACTCACCGAAGCCATCGACTTGTTTATCGAGCAGGCAGCTCACCGCTTCCGGGGTGCTGTCGCGACCGGTAAAACCGGTGCCGCCGGTGATCAGCACGACCTGCACCACATCATCGGCAATCCAGTTGGCGACTTGCGCGCGAATTTTGTAGAGGTCATCTTTAAGCAATACCCGGGAGGCCAGGTTATGGCCGGCAGCCGTCAAGCGGTCGACGAAGACCTGGCCTGAGGTATCGGTTTCCAGGGTACGGGTATCGCTGACAGTCAGCACCGCAATGTTGAGCGGCGCGAAAGGTACATCAGCCTTGGCTTTCATAGGCTCGTCCAGTTGTAGGAGAAACAGCCCGGTGTTATATCACAGCGCCTCATTTTTTCGCCGCCCTCCCATGTCTGATGGAGAACTGCCATGACTTCGAATCAGTTGCCGCCCTGCTCCATTCTGCTCCTGGCAGGCGGTCGCGGCCAGCGCATGGGGGGGCAGGATAAAGGGTTGCTGGACTGGCACGGTGAACCGCTGATTGCACATCTGCATCGCAAGACACGGCCACTGAGCGATGACCTGATCATCTCCTGCAACCGGAACCCGGAAAAATACGCGCCTTATGCCGACCAACTGGTGCATGACGACGAAGGTGACTTTCCCGGGCCGTTGGCCGGCATTCGTGCGGGATTGAAAGCCGCTCGCCATACACATCTGCTGGTCTTGCCGTGTGATGTTCCACGCATCGATGCCGCCCTGCTCAACAGCATGCGCGGAACCGCCAACCAGCATCCCGACAAGCCGTTGATGCTGCGCCATGGCGAGCACTGGGAACCTCTACTGTGCGTCATTCCCGTGGCACTTCGCGCTGACTTCGAAAGCGCCTGGAACGACGGCGAGCGCAGCCCGGGCCGACTTATGCGCAAACTGGGCGCTACCGCATTGCAGTGTCCTGATAATGATCCACGTCTGGCCAATCTCAACACACCGGAACTGTTAAGCGCGCACAACACTGTGTCAGACTGAACCTATCAAGGAACTTGCACGTTCTGCATACGTCTCAAGCTCAGTAACCAAAAGAATTCATTTTCGGAGATACACCCATGACTCAACGGATCCTGGCCACTTTCACGCTCGCACTGGGCCTCGCTACCCTGGCCGGTTGCGCGTCGCCTGCAGTGATCACCTTGAACGACGGTCGTGAAATCCAGGCCGTCGACACGCCACACTATGACAAGGATTCGGGCTTCTACGAATTCGAACAACTGGATGGCAAACAGACCCGCATCAATAAGGATCAGGTTCGTACCGTTAAAGAGTTGTAATTCGCGCAGCGGACACCGGATACAAGAATGCCCCGACTCGTCGGGGCATTTTTTTGTCTGTATCAAATTCATGAAGCCGAACCGGATTGACGCGATTACGGATTCGGTTCGTTGCTCAGCTTATCCGCGCGTGACAGGGCTTGCGTAGCTTCGGTAACGCATTTCGTGTTATCCCCGGCAAGCTTGGACGCTTCGGCACTGGCCAACAACCGCCTGATTTCCATGGTGGTGTTTTCAGAGGTGGCTGGCAGGCTCGTGACTTTGTCCTTGAGCTCCTGAAGCTTGGCGGTGCATAGATTGTTGTCTGCGGCGAATGCAGGAGAGGCCAACATTGCAGCGCAAATGAATATTCCAGCGAAAGCGGTACGTTTCATGGGGGTTTCCTTGCACGATAGGTCTCGGTGCTACCGGGCGATCCGGCTGCTATGCCGAGGTCGTTGAAAGCCAAGATCGCGAGGCCTTATCAACTGACTGTAGAGCGGCCCTTAAATTCGATATTTTTTGCAGGCACGGCTAAATAAAACGCCCTGGTTCATCACCATTGAAGGGTAATGGCGCTCTCGAACTCTCGTTCCTGCCCCGTGACCGGATCGACAAATTTCAGTCCTTGGGCCAGCAGCTTCAAAGGATTGGCGTAGTCATCCTCGACATCCTTGAGCACCCGGGGATAAAACGGATCATTGCAAATGCTCGCACCCAGCGCCGTCATGTGTACCCGCAGCTGATGCTTCTTGCCTGTCACCGGGTAAAGTCCATAACGCCAGAGATCCCCGTTTTTCTCCCTGACCTCGACGGCTGTCTCGGTATTGCTGGCGCCCGGCCCTTCCTGCATGCGGAAAAAAGGCTCGCCATCGACAAGACGGCTCTTGTGCACCAAGGGAAATGAGAGATCAGGCAATGCCCCGGCAATGGCCTCGTACCGTTTCTCGATCTGCCGCGCAGGAAACAACGACTGATACGCCGATCGGCTCTGCGGGTTGGCAGAAAACAACACAAGCCCCGCGGTATGCCGGTCAATTCGATGCAAGGGCACCAGGTGCGGGTTATCCAGGCGACGAATCAGCCGTCTGAGCAAGGTCTGCTCCACATACTCCCCCGCCGGAGTCACAGGCAGAAAGTGCGGCTTGTCTGCCACGACCAGATGCTCATCCGCGTACAAAATCGACTCGACCACCGGGATCGTTTTTTCGTCCGGTATTTCGCGAAAATAGTGAATTCTCAGGCCTTCCCTGTAAGGCAGATCAACGGTGATCGGCGCACCTTGCCCGTCGAGGACGCGGCCGCGGGCAATTCGATCCAGCCATTGTTCACGCCCGATGGCACTGAAGTGCTCGCACAGGCAGTCGAGCACGGTCTGCCACGGGCCGGGGGGCAAATAGAGCGTGCTCGCCTGGTGGTGTGCAGCCGAAAAAGTTGAAGTGGACATACGAAAGCTCTAACCCTCAATGCAGGGCGGCATTATCCGACAGAGACAGGAGTGAGCCTAGAAGAGATTCTCAAGCAGGAATCTGCTTGCGCGCTGCGGCTTCTGTGTATTCCTTGAGCCAGCGCAGCACATCGACCGCTTCCCAGCGCGCCGGGTCATAAAGCGCATACAACAAACCCTGGTAGCCCACGACGTCCAGTTGCCGGTGATAGCCAGCGCGCTGAAACAAGGCTTCGATTTCTGCAAAACAGGTATTGAAATGCAGTTTGTTGAAGGGTGTTTTGCCTTCCGTCACCAGACCATCAAGACGCAGTTCGAGAACCGCTTCGCGTACTACGTCCACCGACATCCGGTTCACGCTGCTTTTCAATTGTTCGACATTGACCACGATTCATCCCTCTCACGCCCGGGCTCGCCTGCTCAAACCCTGAAGTCAGGGGTGACAAGGTCGGCAATCCGGATAACTGTATGCGCATACAGTATCCGAATCGCATTGATTAAGCCAAGGGGATCATTCGCGAAGATCGACAGGCGGGAACAGGCCATCGCAAAAAACGTTTATCGCAGGAACGCCACCACGTCATCGGCACTGAACGGCCAGCCTAGCTCCGCGCCGTTATCGACCCGCCGTAAAACAGGAATGCGCAGACTGTAGGCTTCGAACCAGGTTTCGTCCTCAGCGATATCCACCAGTTCCACCAGCAAGCCGCGCTCAACAAATTCCATCAGCATGGCTTCGGCCACTTCACAGAGATGGCACCCGAGGGTGCCGAACAACTGACATTCAGGAAGCATGAGCGCTCAACCTAAAAAATGAAGTGCTTATTCTAGGCCTGCCCCGAAAAGCCGTCGAGCCATTGAATCCTCTGCCTTGAAACGTGAATTTCAGCAGTCTCAATCCTGACTGACGGCACCAATCTTGTGTACCGACAAGTCTGCACCGTAATACTCCTCCTCCTGGCTCAACCGCAGACCATGGAGCGCCTTGATCACGCCATACACCGCAAAACCACCGGTCAATGCCACGCCAACGCCCAACGCGGTACCAATTAACTGGCTGATCAGGCTCACCCCACCCAACCCACCCAGTGCACCCTGACCGAAAATGCCGCAAGCAATACCGCCCCACGCGCCACACAGGCCATGCAGGGGCCAGACACCCAGCACATCGTCGATATGCCACTTGCTTTGAGCGGCAGTGAAACACCAGACGAACAACGCACCGGCAATCGCACCGGTCACCAGCGCGCCCACCGGGTGCATCAGGTCGGAACCGGCACAGATTGCCACCAGCCCGGCCAATGGGCCGTTGTGCAGAAAGCCAGGGTCATTGCGCCCGACGATCAATGCCGCCACGGTGCCGCCAACCAAGGCCATCAATGAGTTCACCGCCACCAATCCACTGACACCTTGCAGGGTTTGGGCGCTCATGACGTTGAAACCGAACCAGCCGACAATCAGGATCCATGAACCCAACGCCAGAAAGGGAATGCTCGAAGGCGCGAACGCCACCAGGCGTCCTTCGCGATAACGGCCATTACGCGGCCCCAGCAACAGCACCGCCGCGAGCGCCAGCCAACCGCCCATGGCATGGACCACCACAGAGCCGGCAAAATCATGGAAACCTGCGCCAAAACGTTCCAGCAACCAGGCCTGCAAGCCAAAGTTGCCGTTCCAGATCATGCCCTCGAAAAAGGGATAGACGAACGCTACGATCAAGGCGGTCGCGCACAACTGCGGGACGAACCGGGCGCGTTCGGCAATGCCCCCGGAAATGATCGCCGGGATCGCCGCCGCAAAGGTCAGCAGAAAGAAAAACTTCACCAGGCCATAGCCGTGATCGGCATTGATCACCGCGGCCGGTTGCATGAAAGTGACGCCGTAGGAAATCCAATAGCCTATAAAGAAGTAAGCCAGGGTTGAAACGGCGAAGTCGCTGAGGATCTTCGACAACGCGTTAACCTGGTTTTTTTGGCGAACCGTTCCGACTTCAAGAAAGGCAAAACCGGCGTGCATGGCCAGTACCATGACGGCGCCGATCAGTATGAACAATGTATTGGAGCTATGGACCAGACTGTCCACAGCACTTTGCAGATTTTCCATGGATTTGGCAGACCTTTAAGGCTGAAAAAAGCACCAAAGCAGTTCGTGCGGGCAATCCATGCACCAAGTTGTGACCTTCCCGCATCGAGCAGGTCACCCCAATGAACCGATTTGGCGCACAGGGTTCGTCATGGCCAACGATGACCGGGACAATTTCACGGGTTTTGATTGTTTGAGTTAAGGTTTTACTGAAATCATGCCCAGCGACAGCGCAACGGCGCAGACTGACGCACCACGACATAGCAAAAGTTGTACCAGTCATTTGTACTGAACCTTCACCCAAGGCTCATACTCGAACGTTTCAGAAGCCACTTATGGAGATCACCCATGGCCAGCATCAAGGCAAAGACTGCTCAAGAAATCCTGATGAGCGATTTTCAGACTCTGGTCAACGACACCGAACGGTTGCTCGAACACACCGCCACCCTGGCCGGTGATCAGGCCGACGAGCTGCGCGACCAGATCCACGACAGTCTGCTGCGTGCCCGCGAAACCTTGCGACTGACCGAAGACTCCCTGCGTGACCGCGGCAAGGCAGCCGTCACTGCCACCGAGGACTATGTCCAGGCCAACCCATGGCAATCGGTCGGGATCGCGGCCGGGGTCGGCTTCCTGATTGGCCTGCTGGCGACGCGGCGCTGATATGGCAATCGGTGAATCCGGTTCGTCCGAGACGGGGCAAAGCTCCTCACCGCGGCGCCTGGGCGCTGCATTCCTGGGCCTGCTGCACAGCCATGTCGAGCTGTTCGGCATCGAACTGCAGGAACAAAAAGCCCGCACCGTAAGCCTGTTGCTGTTTGCCGGGTTGGCGCTGGTGTTTGCGTTGCTGTTGCTGGTGGGGTTGTCGACGCTGGTGCTGATCCTGTTCTGGGACACCTATCGGCTGCCGGCCATCATTGGGCTCTGTGTGTTTTACGCCCTCGCCGCCCTCTTCTGTGGCCTGCGCCTGAAAGCGGCGATCTTCGATGAGTCCTCTCCCTTCCACGGCACTCTGGAAGAGTTGGCCAATGACCGGGAGCGCCTGCTGCCATGAGCCTGCCTGAACTGCCTCGAAACAGCACGCGCACAGAGATGCGCAAGGCGCTGATTCGCCTGCGCATGGAAATGCATCGCCAGGAAATCCGCCACGAGTCCGCGCAACTGCTACAACCCCTGAACCGTGTGCGCGGGATGACGCAAAGCCTGCAGGACGGCTTCGGTATCAAGCACGCTCCGCTCTGGGGCGTAGCCGCCGTAACTTTGCTCGGTTTCCTGACCGGCAAGGGCGCAAAAAACGGCGGAGGTCTGAGCAGCCTGACCCGGCTGGTTCGGCTTGGCACCACATTGGTGCCCCTGATCAAGCTGATCTTGCAAGGCTCATCGCGTAAACAGTAAACCATCGCTATCTGGCTGCATTCTTGCAACACGCACGGGCTGAGCCTCTTTATAGAGGGGTTCAGCCCTGTTCGCCCACCCGGTGATCAGGCTCATTCCAAAAACAAGATCTGCTAAGGAGGCCTCGTGATCGACGGGCAACCGCTCGCTTGCTTTCAACCGTTCATCGATACCGCTACGGGCCGTATCGCGGGTGTTGAGGCACTGGGTCGACTGCGGCAAGCCGACGGTCAATTGGCGTCAGTGGGTCCGCTGTTCGCCGACCCGCGAACAAACGCCATCGTCCTGCGTCGGCTGGATCGCCAATTGCGCGATGACGCCTTGAGGCGTCTGCATGAAGCGCCTTCCGACTGGTTCATGAGCCTGAACATTTCACCCCGCTGGATCAGCCGCCTGCGTCCGGACCAGCCGCTGCCGAGCCTCAAGCAACTGAGCAGTCAGGGGATCGATCCACGGCGAATCGTCTTCGAGATCACGGAACTGGGGGGCGATATCCAGCGTCTGGCCCAAGTGGTGACGCGTTACCGTCAGGCCGGCGCACGGATCGCCATCGACGATTTCGGTGCCGGCTACTCCCAACTCGATCGCGTTCTGGCGTTGCAGCCAGACATTCTCAAGCTCGACATGCGCCTGTTCCAGGCGGCGGCGCTGGGTGGGCCCAGCACTGACGTGGTCAAGGCCCTGGCCTTGATGGCCGAGAAAACCGGTTGCTGGATCATCGCCGAAGGCGTGGAAACCGAAGCCCAACTGAATTTTGCCCTGGAATGCGGCTCACGCTACGTGCAGGGTTTTCTGTTTGCCGGGGCGCAAGAGGACTTCTTCGCCACCGACGCCTTTGTCGAGCGCTTTGCACAACTGCGCCAGCGTTATGTTCAGCAAAAGCTGGCCGAGCGTGGTCGTTTGATGAACATGCGCCAGCAACTCGGCGAACTGATGGCGATCCTGCAAGCCTGGGCACAAAACCGCGCCCCGCTCAGTGCCCTGCCCCAACTGGATGCCTTTCCCTGGCTGTTGCGCTTCTATCAATGCGACCGGCACGGAACCCAACTGACGCCAAACCTTGAATGGCGCAATAACGGCTGGGTCGCCGATGACCGTTATCTGGGCCACAACTGGTCGTGGCGCCCCTATTTCTATCATCTGTTGGCCGAGGGCTGGGATGAGCGTCGACTGACCCTTTCCAACACTTACCGCGACGCCACCAGCAATCAGTACTGCCTCACCGCCGGGCAATTTTTCGACAATGGCGAACGCTTGCTGCTGATCGATATCGATGCCGTCGGGCTCTAGGAGCCGGGACCGCCCGGCGATGGCGACAGCTGACTCGACGTTGCAGCGCCCGATGCACCACCATCGCCGGCCAGTCTTGCACCTGCAGGTAGGCGTGTTTTTCCCTTGCAGGTCCTGATGCGAACCGGGAAGCTAAAGCAATCAGTCACCTGACGGAGAGAACCAGCCTTGGATTGGCACACCCTGCTTACCCGTGAACGCCTTGGAAAACCGCTGCACAGTCCGGAAGAACTCGGTCGCAGCCCCTTTCACAAAGACCATGACCGCATCATTTTTTCGGGTGCGTTTCGCCGCCTCGGGCGCAAAACCCAGGTTCATCCGGTTTCGAGCAACGACCATATCCACACCCGTCTGACCCATTCCCTTGAAGTGAGCTGCGTCGGTCGATCACTGGGCATGCGTGTCGGCGAAACCATCCGCGGCGCCCTGCCCGACTGGTGCGAACCCAGTGACCTCGGGATGGTGGTGCAATCAGCCTGCCTGGCACATGACATCGGCAATCCGCCGTTCGGGCATTCCGGTGAAGATGCGATTCGGCACTGGTTCCTGCAAGCCGCCGGCCGTGGCTGGCTGGACGCAATGAGCGAAGCGGAACGAAGTGACTTCCTCAATTTCGAAGGTAACGCCCAAGGTTTCCGAGTGCTGACGCAGCTTGAGTATCACCAGTTCGACGGTGGGACACGTCTGACCTACGCGACCCTCGGCACCTACCTGAAGTATCCATGGACGGCCCGGCACGCCGACTCGCTGGGTTACAAAAAACACAAATTCGGTTGCTATCAGAGCGAGCTGCCGCTACTGGAACAGATCGCTCACAAACTCGGCCTGCCGCAACTCGAAGAGCAACGCTGGGCGCGTCACCCGCTGGTGTATCTGATGGAAGCCGCCGATGACATTTGCTACGCGTTGATCGATCTCGAAGACGGCCTGGAAATGGAGCTGCTGGAATACACCGAAGTCGAGTCCCTGTTGCTGAATCTGGTGGGCGATGACCTGCCGGAAACCTATCGCCAGCTTGGTCCGCAGGATTCTCGTCGGCGCAAACTGGCGATCCTGCGAGGCAAAGCCATCGAGCATTTGACCAATGCGGCGGCCCGGGCCTTTGTCGAGCAACAGGACGCGCTGCTGGCCGGCACCCTGCACGGCGACTTGGTAGAGCATATGCACGGCCCTGCCAAACGCTGCGTTCTGAACGCCAAGGACATGGCGCGCAAGAAAATCTTCCAGGACAAGCGCAAGACCCTGCACGAAATCGGCGCCTACACCACGCTGGAAATCCTGCTTAACGCTTTCTGCGGCGCGGCACTTGAGCAACACGGCGGTCGGACGCCATCGTTCAAGAGTCGGCGGGTTCTCGACCTGCTGGGCAACAATGCACCCGACCCCAACGGCCCGTTACACGCGTCGTTCCTGCGCATGATCGACTTCATCGCCGGCATGACCGACAGCTATGCCAGCGACATGGCACTGGAAATGACCGGTAGCTCTAGCCACTGACAGGAACAGGGACATCAGCCATTACGCCCCCCTTAATGGCTGATGTCCCCCGAAAATTGCAAGTGCGCTCAAGGTTCGCGGAAATCCCCTACAGCTCCTGTCGAGTGAACTGATCGATTTATCCGCGTTTCCCACGGAACAATCACGCCTACTTTGTTCGATAGAAAAAGCGTGAATAATATGATCAAAGACAATCTGCGCATCTTGTTGGTGGAAGATCACCCGTTTCAGCTCAGAGCCACTCAGTACCTGCTCGAGAGTTACGGCTTCACCCAGCTCACCACCACTGACTGTGCCCAAGGTGCATTGCAACTAATGCTCACCGCCACACAACCGTTCGATATTCTTTTGTGCGACCAGTGCCTTCCCGATCTCTGCGGCCTTGATCTGGTCAAATTTGCCAGTCATCGAGGGATGATAAAACAGGCAATACTTCTAAGTAGCCTGACACCCGCTGAACTGGACCAACTTAAACACATGGCAAACACCCATGGACTCCCGTTGCTGGGCTACTTGATCAAGCCTTTGAAACAATACGAATTCAGAAAATTATTGACCCTGATCCCATAACAAAAAACCCAAAAAAACCAGCGCTGAATATTACAACTAAACCTCAACAACGTTTATTGATCCTTATAAAAAACCTAGTTGACACGTAGGCCCATTCCTTTTTGCATGTAGGAACATTCCTATAATGGTGCTACGACTACCTCAGTTCATACGTCACCTCAACTATCTGAGCTAAGGTGCGCGCTTTATTTGAGCTTGCATGGAATTTTATTATGAACTCCGTTTTTATTGTCGACGATCACCCTGTCATCCGACTTGCCGTCCGTATGCTACTGGAACACGAAGGCTACGAAGTCGTTGGCGAAACTGATAATGGGGTCGACGCCATGCAGATGGTTCGCGAATGCATGCCCGACCTGGTCATTCTCGACATCAGCATTCCCAAGCTGGATGGCCTGGAAGTACTGGCCCGCTTCAACGCAATGAGCACCCCACTTAAAACATTGGTATTAACGGCACAATGCCCGACACTTTTCGGTATTCGCTGCATGCAGTCCGGTGCTTCTGGATATGTCTGCAAACAGGAAGACCTGAGCGAACTGATCAGTGCCATTAAAGCAGTATTGTCAGGTTACAACTATTTCCCAAGTGAAGCGCTCAACCCGGTTCGCGGCGATGAAGCGCGTTACGCCGAACTCGAACTGTTCAAGTCAGTAAACGATAGGGAACTGATGGTATTGCAACTTTTTGCCCAAGGCCGCACCAACAAGGAGATCGCCAAAGGCATGTTTCTGAGCAACAAAACTGTCAGCACTTATAAAAAACGTCTCATGCAAAAGCTCAAGGCCAAATCCCTGGTTGAACTTATCGAAATGGCAAAACGTAACGCTTTGGTGTGAGAAACAGGATGCTCAGTCGTTTAAAGGATTTTCTGATACTCACGACAGCAGGCTTATGCTTGAGCACCTCATTGCTCGCGGCGCAGGACGGTGAGGATTATGTCTTGCTCAGCCGCATGACGGCCGGAAATCTGGAAGTCCAACTGGATCCATCGCAACGACAATGGGTCAGGAACAAACGTGAATTGGTTCTGGGTACCTCAGCACCGGATTATCCACCGTTCGACCTGACCCTCAGCGGCCACGACTATGAAGGCTTCACTGCCGATTATGCGGGCATACTCGGCAAGGCCACGGGCTTGCCCATCAAGGTTCAACGCTTCTCATCCCGGGGAGCCGCAATCGAAGCACTCAAAAACGGCGAGGTTGACTTGCTCGGCACCGCCAATGGATTCGAAGCAAGCAATGCCGACATCGTATTGTCCATGCCCTACGCGGTGGACCAACCGGTCCTGGTGACACGCGAAGGCGAAACCCGATCACTGACTGACGGCCTTGCCGGTCTGCGCCTGAGCATGGTGTATCACTATCTGCCGCTGGAGGAGGTCAAGGCCCTCTACCCGAAGGCGATCATTACATCCCATCCCTCCTATCAGAATGCGATCAACGCCGTAGCCTTCGACCAGGCGGACGTGTTTCTCGGCGATACCATTTCGACCCATTACATGATCAACAAGGGCTACCTGAACAACATCCGCATGGCCAACTTCGGCAAACACGAAGCCCACGGATTCAGTTTTGCGGTGCACAAGAACAACCCGGAACTGCTCGGCATCATCAATACGACGCTCATGGCGATCCCTGTCAGCGAACGAGAAAACATCGCCAAGCGTTGGAGCGCCGGCAGCGACATCCTGCTCACCGATCACAAGCTGGAGCTCAGTTACGGCGAAGAACGCTGGCTGGCGCAACACCCGGTGGTCCGCGTAGTCGTCAATGAAGCACTCGCGCCACTGACGTTTTTCGACAGTGACGGCAACTTCCGCGGCGTTGCCGCCGACTTGCTTGAACTCATCAGGCTGCGCACCGGTCTGCGCTTCGAGATCCAGCGCAGCCGAAGCGACAGCGACATGATTCAGCGGATCAGAGACAACCAGGCCGATCTGATCGCCGCACTGCTGCCCAGCGCAAAACGGGAAAGGCTGCTGAATTTCAGTCGACCCTATCTGCAAAACTCCAATGTCCTGTTGACGCGCAAAGCCGCAGACAGCCCTGCCAATCTTACGCAGCTTCATGACAAGCGCGTGGCCATCGCCCAAGGCAATCCACTGATAGATTTTTTGCGTACCGAGTTCCCGCAGATAAAACTCATCAAAATGCCGGACACGTTCAGTGCCGTGGAAATGCTTGCCGAGGGCCAGGCAGAAGGTGCAGTGAGCTCTCTGGTGATCGCCAACTACTTCATCTCATCGCGGCTCTTCGAGCACAGCCTCCAAATCAGCACCACCATCGGCACAGAGCAAGCGGCATTCTCTCTGGCCACCGGCCGCAACGCCAAGGAACTCAATGACATCCTCAACAAGGCGCTGTTGAGCATCTCGCCGGAGGAACTGGGGATTATCAACAGCCGCTGGCGTGGTTATTCAGCGTCCTCACAAAGCACCTGGCGCACCTATCATCGGGTGTTCTATCAAATCGTCATCGGCGCAGGCGTGCTGTTGTTAATTTCCATGGCCTGGAACGCAAACATGCGGCGCCAGATCAATCAACGCAAAGCGGCCGAGCGTGCATTGAACGATCAATTCGAATTCATGCGTTCACTGGTCAACGGCACGCCACATCCGATTTATGTACGTGATCGCCAGGGCCTGCTCCAAAGCTGCAATGACAGCTACTTGCAAGCCTTCAGTGCAAAACGCGAAGACGTCATTGGCAAAAGTGTCATTCAAGGCACTATGAGCAACGCCTTCGAAGCCCGGGAATATCAGGCCGATTATCAGCGCGTCGTGGCCGAGGGCATACCCCTGATTCTCGATCGTGAACTGCACATCGGTGGACGCCGGTTGACGATCTATCACTGGATTCTCCCCTACCGTGACTCTTGCGGTGAAGTGCAAGGCATCATCGGTGGCTGGATCGACATCAGCGAACGGCGGCAACTGTTCGATGATCTGCGTTGTGCGAAAGAGCGCGCCGACGAAGCCAACCGGGCCAAAAGCACATTCCTGGCCACCATGAGCCACGAGATCCGCACCCCGATGAATGCAGTGATCGGCATGCTCGAATTGACGCTCAAGCGTATCGAACAGGATCACCCGGATCGTCCAGCCATCGATGTGGCGTACAACTCGGCAAAAGACTTGCTGGAATTGATCGGCGACATTCTCGACATCGCCCGCATCGAATCGGGGCACTTGAGCCTGAGCCCGGAGCGTGTCAATCCGCAGGAAATCGTCGCGTCAGTAGCACGTAACTTCGATGGGCTGGCCCACCAGAAAGGACTCGAATTGCGGCTGGAGTTCAACCCGGCCAACCCACCGATCGACGTCCTGCTGGACCCGTTGCGTTTCAAGCAAGTGCTGTCCAACCTGGTCAGCAACGCCATCAAGTTTACCGAGCACGGTCAAGTCAGGATTATCGTCAATCTGCAGCCGTCCGCCGAGCCGGGCCAGGTACGAATGCAATTGCAAGTCGAGGACAGCGGTATCGGAATCAGCGAACAGGATCAGCAACGCCTGTTCGAGCCTTTCGCTCAGGCCGATAACGCCGGACAGTCCGCCAGGGGCGGCACCGGGCTTGGCCTGGTGATCAGCCGCGGTTTGTGCGAAAGGATGGGGGGCAGCCTGCAGTTACGCAGTCAGCCGGGGCTGGGCACTCAAGTGGGCATTACCTTGCACCTGCCCACATTGCCACGTGAACCTGGGCCGAAAATGGTTGAAACAGAAACACCCGCGGCATTAACTCCCTTGAATGTACTGGTAGTCGATGATCACGCGGCCAATCGCCTGCTCATGTGTCAGCAGCTGGAGTTTCTGGGCCATCGATTCAGCGTCGCTGAGGATGGTCAGGCAGGATTCGAGGTATGGAAAGCCGGCACCTTCGATCTGGTCATTGCCGATTGCAACATGCCAGTCATGAATGGTTACGAGCTAGCCCGCGCCATTCGCCGCCAGGAATGCCAAACGCAACAACGCCCGTGCACCGTACTGGGATTTACGGCCAATGCACAGCCGGAAGAGATTCAACGTTGCAAACAAGCCGGGATGGACGATTGCCTGTTCAAACCGCTGACCCTGACGGCCTTGAGTCAATGGGTTGAGGGCATGGAGCCCATGGACCTCGCCCCCGTTTTCAGCCTGCAAGGATTCGAGCTGATGACGGGAGGCAATCCCGCACTGAACCGACGATTGTTGACCGAACTGATCAATAGCAATGGTCTGGACCGACAAAGCTTGCTGGCGTTATCCGGGTCCACGGATCCGCAGGTTTTTCTCGATATCGCCCACAAGATCAAAGGTGCCGCCCGAATCGTTCAAGCCTCCCGATTGATCGACACCTGCGAAGCGCTCGAAGCGGCCTGCCGCAGCCTGTTCGAGCCAGGCAGGACGGCCGAATGCTGCAAGGCCATCGAGAGCGCCATGCTCGAATTGGACCAGGCATTGCTGCAGCAAATTGGGCAAAACGACGGAAGCAAAATCACAGAGCCTTAACTATGCTTGGACGCTGAGCAGTGCGTTAACCATCATGGAGTGAACTGCATGCCCAACCCACTGCGCCCGGATCAACGGCGGTTTCCCCTGCACGTTCATATCAGTGTGATGTTCACCCTGCTGTTGTTGCTGACCGGGGTGGTGTTGGGCATTTTCAATTACCGTCAAACCACGCAGATCATTCTTTCCAGCAGCGAAAAGCTCTTCAATCGCATCGAGCAGGATGTCCGTCTGGATCTGCAGGCTACCTACGAGCCGATTCGCCATCTGCTCAGCTTGTTGGTGCTCAACCCCGCCGTGCAAGGTTCCGACCTTCAGCAACGCCTGGCGCTGCTCAAACCCTTCAGTCAGTCGCTGCGGGATAACCCGGATCTGGCATCCCTGTATCTGGGCTATGGCAATGGTGATTTTTTCATGGTTCGCCCGCTGCGCGCCCCTCAGCTGAAAACGCTGCTCAACGCCCCGGAAGCAGCGGCTTACCAAGTGTGGAGCATCGAGAGAGACACCCGCGGTCAGGCTCATTCCCAATCGTTGTTTTTCGATCAGGACCTGACCCTCATCGGTCGTCACGAAGACCCCGCCGACACCTACGACCCACGTAGCCGCGCCTGGTTTTCCAGCGCCAGCCGCGACAGCACCCAGATCACCACCGAACCCTATGTTTTTTTCTCTACCCACAACGTCGGCACCACGCTGGCCCTGCGCAGCGGCGACCATGCCGTGATGGGCGCCGACCTGACCCTGGAGGAACTCAGCGCCACCCTGGCCAAACATGTAGTGACGCCCGCCACCGAGATCGTGCTGTTCGATGCCCAAGGCAATGCCATCGCGTATCCCGACAGCAGTCGTCTGATCGTCGACGACCAAACGGCGCGTCTGATCAAGGCCGCCGACCTGAGCCCCAGCCTCGGCGCTCTGCTCAACAGCCCCCCCGCGGGCAATCGTTTGAATGTCGGCGGTCGCCAATGGATCGTGGCCCGCAGCAACATGCAGGAAGGCGGTCCCCAAGGTCTGCAGTTGGCACTGCTGGTGCCGGAAGACGAATTGCTGACCGATGCCTACCGCATGCGCTGGCAAGGTGCGCTGATTACTCTGGCGACACTACTGTTGTGCGTTCCTCTGGGATGGCTGACGTCGAGGGTGTTGGTCAAACCCCTGCGCGCGTTGGTACAGGAAGCGGATGCGATTCGCAGCTTCGACTTCAATTTCCCGGTTTCCCGTCGCTCCCCGGTGCTGGAAGTCGATCAACTGAGCGTGTCGATGGCGCGCATGAAAGACACGCTGGCAAGCTTCTTCCAGATCACCGACAGCCTGAGCGCCGAGACCCGTTTTGCGCCGCTGATGGAGCGGGTGTTATTTGAAACCGTGAAAATCGGCCAGGCCCAGGCCGGTCTGATTTACCTGCGCGAAGGAGACGGTGATCGCATGGAGCCCCAGGGTCTGGTCATCAATGACACCGCTGAAACGCTGTCGTCATTCGATATCCACGGACATGATCTTCAAGACCCGAAAACTCCAGCCTGGATGCAACAGCTTTCGACCGCCGACAATGTCGTCAGCCATTTCGGCTTCGAACAGGCGGGGGATTTGCAAAAAGTGTTGCTCGCACTGGCTTGCCCTCGGGTTCATCTGATCGGTATCCGCTTGCACAATCGTCATAACGAAACCGTGGGCCTGCTGGTGTTTTTATTGGCCGACAGCGGTAACCAGAGTGACCTGGAAAAACTCCGGCCCGACCGTATCGCGTTTCTGCAGGCGGTGTCCGGTGCGGCAGCCGTGAGTATTGAAAGCCAGCGCCTGCAAGCCCGACAAAAAAACCTGCTGGATGCCTTCATTAAACTGCTGGCCGGCGCGATTGACGCCAAAAGCCCCTACACCGGAGGGCATTGCCAGCGAGTACCGGCCCTGGCACTGATGATTGCCCAGGCTGCCGCGGCCAGTCAGGATCCAGCCTTCAGCGGTTATCGCCCCACCGAGGATGAATGGGAGGCGCTGCACATTGCAGCCTGGTTGCATGACTGTGGCAAGGTCACCACACCTGAATACGTCGTCGATAAAGCCACGAAACTGGAAACGTTGAACGACCGCATCCACGAAATCCGCACCCGTTTCGAAGTGCTCAAGCGCGATGCCTGGGTCCGCTATTGGCAAGCCGTTGCAATGGGGGGGGACGAGCAAGACCTGTCGCTATTGCGCGATGCCACGCTGACGGCGCTCGATGATGATTTCGCCTTTATTGCCCGGTGCAACCTTGGCGGTGAAGCGATGGCAGAAGCCGACCTGCAACGACTACGCAGCATTGGACAACGCACCTGGACCCGAACCCTGGATGACCGGTTGGGCGTTTCCTGGGAAGAGAACCGGCGGCAGGAACGCACCCCGGCACCGACATTGCCGGTCAGCGAGCCGCTGCTGGCGGACAAACCCGAGCATTTGTTCGAACGCATCGACGCCGAACTCATTGGCCCGGACAATCCCTTGGGATTCAAGCTCGATGTGCCGCACTACAAATACAATCGCGGCGAGCTCTACAACCTGAGCATTACCCGAGGCACCCTGACGAACGAAGAGCGCTACATCATCAATCATCACATGGTGCAGACGATCCTGATGCTCAACCACCTGCCCTTCCCCGGCCACCTGCGCAACGTTCCGGAAATCGCCGGAGGCCATCATGAAAAAATGGACGGCACCGGTTATCCCAAACGCTTGAAGCGCGAAGACATGAGCCTGCCGGCGCGGATGATGGCGATTGCCGATATTTTCGAGGCGCTGACCGCTGCCGACCGCCCCTACAAGAAAGCCAAATCCCTGAGCGAAGCGCTGGGCATCATGGCCAACATGTGCCGGGACGCTCACCTCGATCCGGAATTATTCGGGTTGTTCATCAACGACCACATCTATCTGCGGTACGCCGAGCGTTTTCTCAACCCACGGCAAATCGATGCGGTGGATGCGTCAAGCCTGCTGATCAAGGCAGGCTTGCGGGTTTGATCAGCAATCGGTCAGGCGCAGGAAAATCGCCGCCAGTTGCTCGATGCCGGCCTGATCCTCTGCGGTGAAACGCGCCAGTTTCGGGCTGTCGAGGTCCAGTACGCCGATCAAACGACCGTCCTTGACCAGCGGCACGACCAGTTCGCTGTTCGATGCGCTGTCACAGGCGATATGCCCTGCAAACGCATGCACGTCTTCGACCCGTTGACTCTGCAAGGTCGCTGCCGCCGTTCCGCAAACGCCGCGGCCGAACGGGATCCGCACGCAAGCGATCTGCCCCTGAAACGGGCCCAGCACCAGCTCTTCATTGCGATTGAGATAGAAGCCGGCCCAGTTCAGGTCATCGAGCTGATTGAACAGGAAGGCCGAAAACTGTGCGGCATTGGCGATGAAGTCCCGCTCGTCCGCCAGCAACGACTCAAGCTGCGCGTGCAGCATGCCATAGCCTTCGAGGCCCTGGCCGCTCTTGTGTATATCGATCATGCCTTGTGCTCCAACAGTTTCAGCCCAACCCAATAGCGGGCAAATTGATACGCGCAACGTCCGTTACGATTACCGCGCCCGGTGGCCCAACGCACCGCAAGGATGTCCAGTTGCTCGTCGCGTTGCCACTTGAGGCCGGCCTTGTCCGCCAGTTGGCCGATCCAGTGTTCGACCACGTTGAGGAAATGCTCCTGGGTGAACGGATAGAACGACAGCCACAGTCCGAAGCGGTCCGAGAGCGCGATCTTGTCTTCCACCGCCTCGCTGGGATGCAGTTCGCCGTCGACTCGCTTCCAGTTTTCGTTATCGCTTTCCTTTTCCGGCACCAGGTGGCGACGGTTGGACGTGGCGTATAGCAAAACATTATCCGGTGCCTGCTCAAGCGAACCGTCGAGTACGCTCTTGAGTACGCGGTAATCACCTTCGCCCGACTCGAACGACAGGTCATCGCAGAACAACACGAAACGTTGCGGCAGTTTGGCGATTTGTTCGACGACTCGCGGCAAATCGGCCAGGTGATCGCGCTCGATTTCGATCAGACGCAAACCCGCCTTGGCGTGCTCGGCCAGCAAGGCGCGAACCAGCGAGGATTTACCGGTACCGCGCGAGCCCCAGAGCAATGCGTGGTTGGCCGGCATGCCATCAAGGAACTGTTGGGTATTGCGCCCCAGTTGCTCCACTTGGCGATCGACGCCGATCAGGTCGGAAAGACGCATGTCGAGACTGACTTCCAGGGGCAACAGAAAGCCGCTGCGACCCTCACGCTGCCAGCGCGCCGCCAGGCTCTGAGTCCAGTCGATGGCATGCCGAGGGGTGGGCAACAGTGGCTCGATACGAGCCAGAACGGCATCGGCGCGTTCAAGAAAAGCATTCAATCGGGAATCCACGTCTTTTCCTCGGGCACGTTCACAGTAATGATGGCGATACAGCGACGAAACATGGTGGTCGATGAGCGGTTAGCCCCGTGTGCAAGGGCTCGCCAGGCACATCGGAATCCATGCATGATCGACTATGCTTGAGCAGCGAAGGGAAACGGAAGTGGTTCAACACCCCATGGACATTAAATTCACCAACCGACTGTCTTACAAACAGGCGCGGCTTACCGTGCTGGTCGGTTTCATTCTGGGCATGCTGCTCAGCCTGCTGCAAATAGGCATCGATTATGCCAGTGAAGACGCTTCCATCAACCGCGAAATACAGTCTTTACTGGAAATCAGCCACAACCCCGCGTCCCGCATCGCCTATAACATCGATGCCGAACTGGCTCAGGAACTGACACTGGGCCTGCTGCGCTCACCCGCGATCATCGGCGCGAAACTGACGGACAACAACGGCAACGTGCTGGCCAACGTCAAACGCCCGGGCTTGCAAAGCGGCTATCGGGTGCTCAGCGACTTCCTGTTTGGTGCCGATCGCCAGTTCGAAGACCGCTTGTATCTGGATCACTTGCCGAACGAATCCCTTGGCACGCTGCAACTGGACGTCGACACTTACTCCTTCGGCTACCGTTTCCTGCGTCGGGCCGAGGTGACCCTGCTTAATGGCTTCGCCCGCAGTCTGATCCTGTCGGGCATCCTGCTGGCGCTGTTCTACGTGATGCTGACCAAACCATTGGTGCGCCTGATCCACGAACTCAGTGGCCGCGATTCGCGCAGTATGGAGCCGACGTCACTGGAATGTCCGGCGGGGCACGCCGACGATGAAATCGGCGTACTGGTGAAAGTGGCCAACCAGCAGTTTGAAAATGTCGCCACCGAAATCCAGCAGCGGCGCAACGCCGAAAACCGCCTGACCGACTATCTCGGCCAATTGGAAAACATCGTCTCGGCCCGCACGGCGGAACTCAAGGCGATCAATGCGCGGCTCAGCCAGTCCAACCAGGAACTGGAAACCGCTCGCAGCACAGCCCTGGACATGGCTGAAGCACGCTCGGCGTTCCTGGCCAACATGAGTCATGAAATTCGCACGCCCCTCAATGGCCTGCTGGGGATGATCGCGCTGTCCCTCGATGGCCCGCTGAATCCCGAGCAACAGCAACAACTGTCCATCGCCCATGACTCGGGCAAGGTTCTGGTGGAGTTGCTCAACGATATCCTGGATCTGTCGAAGTTCGATGCCGGTCAGTTGGAACTCGAACACATCCCGTTCGACCTCGCCTCGCTGATCGAAGACACCGCCAACCTGCTGTCGCAGAACGCCGCGCCGAGTGTCGAACTGACCTGCCTGATCGAACCGCAGTTTCCGGCGCTGGTGCTCGGCGATCCGACCCGGGTCCGGCAAATCGTCAGCAACTTGCTGTCCAATGCGCTCAAATTCACCCGGTTCGGTCGGGTCGATGTGCGTCTGTCGACCTCTGACGACGGCGTCAGAATCGAGGTCTGCGATACGGGCATCGGTATCCCGCAGGACGCACAAGTCAAGATTTTCCAGCCCTTCACTCAAGCCGGTGCCGGCATCACCCGGCAATTTGGCGGTACCGGGTTGGGGCTGGCCCTGACCTACAATCTCTGCGAAGCCATGCAGGGCCGCCTCACCATCAG
>Ga0302171_10000013_pt1 | contig 32816 bp, 20 predicted proteins | sample I_Fen_N2_2_FD_193495 | JGI IMG/M metagenome (GOLD analysis project Ga0302171, IMG submission 193495) | Peat permafrost microbial communities from Stordalen Mire near Abisko, Sweden - I_Fen_N2_2 | ecosystem: Environmental > Terrestrial > Soil > Wetlands > Permafrost | place: Sweden: Abisko... | reverse complement strand
AACTGATGTACTTCCCGCTGTTGGTCCACTTGTTGAAGAAATGCCCGTAATGGTTGGTGCAGCTACATAGGTAAATTGATCAGCACCACTTGTTGCACTAGTACCTCCTGTAGTAGTAATAGTAATATCAACGGCTCCGGCAGAACCGGCTGGTGAAGTTGCTGTGATTTGTGTTGCTGAATTAATTGTGTAGCCAGTAGCATTCGTTGATCCAAATTTCACGGCTGAAGCAGCTAAAAAGTTTGTTCCGGTAATTACAACTGATGTACTCCCTGCTGTTGGTCCACTTGTTGTAGAAATGGCCGTAATGGTTGGCGCAGCTACATAGTTAAATTGATCAGCGCTACTTGTTGCACTAGTACCTCCAGTTGTTGTAACAGTAATATCTACAGTTCCTGCCGATCCTGCGGGAGCAGTTGCTGTGATTTGTATTGCTGAATTAATTGTGTAGCCAGTAGCATTCGTTGATCCAAATTTCACGGCTGAAGCAGCTAAAAAGTTTGTTCCGGTAATTACAACTGATGTACTTCCCGCTGTTGGTCCACTTGTTGTAGAAATGGCCGTAATGGTTGGCGCAGCTACATAGGTAAATTGATCAGCACCACTTGTTGCACTAGTGCCTCCTGTAGTAGTAACAGTAATATCTACAGATCCGGAAGAACCGGATGGTGAAGTAGCTGTAATCTGTGTGGCAGAATTAATTGTGTAGCCAGTAGCATTCGTTGATCCAAATTTCACGGCTGAAGCAGCTAAAAAGTTTGTTCCGGTAATTACAACTGATGTACTTCCCGCTGTTGGTCCACTTGTTGAAGAAATGCCCGTAATGGTTGGTGCAGCTACATAGGTAAATTGATCAGCACCACTTGTTGCACTAGTACCTCCTGTAGTAGTAACAGTAATATCTACAGATCCGGCAGAACCGGCTGGTGAAGTAGCTGTAATTTGTGTGGCTGAATTAATTGTGTAGCCAGTAGCATTCGTTGCCCCAAATTTCACGGCTGAAGCAGCTAAAAAGTTTGTTCCGGTAATTACAACTGATGTATTTCCCACTGTTGGTCCACTTGTTTTAGAAATGCCCGTAATGGTTGGCGCAGCTACATACGTAAATTGATCAGCACTACTTGTTGCACTAGTACCTCCAGCTGTTGTAACAGTAATATCTACAGTTCCTGCCGATCCTGCGGGAGCAGTTGCTGTGATTTGTGTTGCCGAGTTAACGGTGAAACCGGTTGCATTTGTACCGCCAAACATAACGGTAGATGCAGCTGTTAAGTCTGCTCCAGTTATCGTAACTGATGTGGTACCTGTTGTAGGTCCATTGCTCGGCGAAATGCCTGTTACAGTTGGCACAGCAACTAAAGTTGAAAAATTCGTTACCGTACCATAGCTGGTACCCGCTGAGTTGGTGGCATAAGCACATACATTATAGGTTGTGTTGGCGCTTAGCCCGGCGATTGATTTACTGAAAGTACCTATCCCTGTTCCGTTGGCGTTTTTGGTAACTCCTGTTTTACCTATGGTTGGTGTAGCATCGGTTGACGAATACACAACTCCACGTTCAGTAACAGTAGCACCACCATCGACAGTTATATTCCCTCCCATAGTGGCCGAAGTGACACCGTAGGTGCTTATTGCAGTTGTGGAAACAGCTGCTGTAAAAGGAAGTACTTGCCATTCCAGGTATGGATACTTGTTATTTTTGGTGTCAATTCTGTTCCAATAATCATTTGTTCCATTGGCTGTTTCTCCTACAAAATCCCAACCGGTAAAAGTTGATTGGATTTGCATTGCAGGAGTAGTTTTACCTGTTGCAGAAAAAGTAGCTCCGCTTGGATTTGTTCCACAACCATTACCTGAGAATATAGTTGAATTCCAATAACAATTCGTATTGACAACTCCGTAAATTGGAGTAGATTCATCAATAAAATTTACTCCGATAAAACCACCTATTTTAGTAGGATCTGAAGTTCCGGTTATGGCTATAGATGATGTAGCATAACAATAACTTATTGAAGTACCATTCGTCCCAACGAATCCTCCTATGCGACTAACATCTGTCACTCCATTAGCTGAAATGGAACCAATGGCGTAACAATTACTAATATTGCTGTTTTTTGAATCTCCAAGAAAACCTCCTATATTGGAAAAATATTGCGACCCATTATATGCAATGCCACTAGTCGATACAGTGCAAGATGAATAACAAGAGTTTATAGTAGTTCCATAAGCACTTCCTGAAAATCCTCCGGCAGAAGCTGAATTACTTACCGTAATTGAGCCTGAAGCATAAGAGTTAGAAATGGTACAATCAATAGAGTTAGACATAAATCCTCCTGCTGACCCAGCTGGGTTACTAACAATTGGAGAATTTCCGGTACAAGTTAATGTACATTCTGCATAGCAATTATCGATAGTTGTATTATCGGCTTCGCCAATAAGTCCGCCAACATCGTTTTGGGCAGTTACCGAACCGGTTACATAACAATTACTAATGGAACTATTACCAGCATCATTCTTGTCTATATATCCCACAAGTCCTCCGACTAAATCTCCTGAATTAATGTTGACATTGGTTAATCCAAGATTTTTGATTGTTGCACCTAAACAATATGCAAATAAGCCATCGCCATAATGGGTACTATTGTTGACATAAAGATTCGAAATTGTATATCCTTGTCCATCATAACTGCCGGAAAATGCGTTGCTCATTTCCGCCCCTATGGCAGTCCAGCCTGCTCCGCTGTTCCAGCCCGAAGTTTCCGCAGCATCAATATTGGCTGTTTGCTTAAAGTATTTGCCTGAAAACATAAGGTTGTTTCCATTTTCTGTTGTAAGAAATTCACTTACTCCGCCATTTACCTGATCGGCAATCCATTTTAAATCATCAAGAGTAGCTATTATATAGGGGGAAATCTCGGTTCCTAATCCTCCACTTGGAGGTTGGGCTTTTACTTGAAAACTCAATACAAACAAGAACAACATTAGCAACAAACTCTTCCCTGCTTTTTCATTAAAAGTAATTCTACTCATATGCTTAAATTTTATATAAAAAAGATAAGCCAGCCTGAACATGTAAGTTCGAGACTGGCTTATCAAACTCAATTAACAACAATCTGATAGGTTGTGGCTGTATTATTAATCGTAACTGTAATCGTAACCGTTGTTTTTCCGGTTAAGGTTATTAGACCCGAAGTGCTACCGGAAGCTACTATTGCACCATTAACCTTAATAGTAGAACCTGTTGCTCCAGTTGTAGGTATAACTGCTACTTTTCCTTTGCTTGTAGTTGAGGTGTAAGTAGTAATCGTAGCCTGAAACCCTGGGCTGAGCAACATCGGAGAATTTCCCGGCATCCCCATTATCGTCAAACCTGACAGACTGGTATCGACTTTTGTTATTGTAATGGTATAATTTTGTGTTATTCCACCGGCTGTTACCACAACAGGAATAGTGTTTGACCCAGTTACCAATGCGATCGATGCTGAAGCTTGTCCGCTAACTACTGGGAAGCCTTTTACTGTTATTACTGCCGAACTACTTTCAGCTGTTGGTATAACCGTTACGCTCGACACATCATAACCCACAGTGGCGCTATAACCCATTGTTGTTCTCGCAAAAGGTGTAGGACTAAGAGGGATAGCTGTAGTACCCGATTGTACCGTAAGAGCAGACAAATAACTACTATCAGCACGAGTGACCTTAACAGTATATGTTTGCGAAGCTCCATTAGCACTTACAACTACAGGTATCGTATTGTCACCAACATTCAGACTAATAGCTCCCGATGCACTTCCACTGGTTACTGCAGTGCCATTTACTGTAATAGTAGAACCTGCTTGTCCTTCTGTTGGGGTAATGGCTATCGAAGAAATATCGAAGCCAACCGAAGTGCTGTAAGCAAATGTGGTACTTGCAAACGGTGTTGGCAATAATGGAATACTGCTAATTCCCGATTGTGCTGTTAATCCACTAAGAATAACTCCCAGCTGGCGGGTAACGATAATGGTATAGGTGTTTATTACATTCCCTTCGATTACGTTAACGGCAATGGTGTTTGCTCCAACAACCAAAGGAAGAGCAGCTGATGCTTGTCCACTTGTTACTGGAGTTCCGTTCACTGCAATTGCACTAACAGGGTTTCCTGCTGTAGGTGTTACCGTTATGCTACTTGATGAATTAGGCACAGTTGCAGTGTACGCATTTGTACCTTGCGCAAATGCAGGTGTTAGCGTCCCTGCACTTATGGCTAGAGCGGTAAGAACAGGTGCGGAATACACCTCGAATTCAACCACCGATGCTAATTTCGGATTAATTACAGGCCCCGCTGTGATAGACATTCGGAAATAACGTGCACTAAATGTAGCAACAGTTCTGTCGGTGCTACTACTTGTATTCCCAACAACTGTATCACGTACTGTCCAAGCACTCCCATCGACACTCGACTGCAGCGTATAGTTTGACATATTATAGTTGTTTCCCCATCCGGCAACGCCCATAAACTTAGCAACCCAGCGGTTTACATAATAAACAGCACCGGCATCTATGGTAATCCAAGCTTCAGACGTTGTGATTCTTGCAAGCCAACGACTTGGAACATCTATGGTTCCATTGTTAGCCCTGCTGGCAGTAAACGGTGATACATAGCTACTTGCAGTAGCCGTTTTATTTGATAATATATTTATTGTAGCCATTTTATATTATTTTATTTTGTTATGAACGAGGGGGGTAATAACCTTGTACAACGATGCAATATTGCATGTTAGGCACAGGCTCAAAACCTAAAAAATTAGGTAACATGAAGTTTGACGTTCCATTTCCTCCATAAGTAGCTCCAATAAGTGAAAATAACGCCTGATTAGCATTGATAGCCAATGTTGCACCATTGCATAACGCGTAACCATAAGGTACCCATCCATAGGGAAATAACTCTATTGATCCAAGATATTCTTCCATAATTTTTTTGTTTTTTTTAATTAATAGTAATTAAGGTCGCATTGGATAAAGACCTTCAACAGCAATGTAATAGGCCATTGTTTGCAAACGGGCATTGGGCGAAGTCGGTGCTGTGTTTGTCATGTTGGGCAATTGAAAGGTGGACGATCCATTGCCTCCGAATTTTGTGCCTATTAATGAATATAATGCTTCGTATTGCGTTATTTGCAGCAATGCACCGTTGCACAACAACCATCCCACTGGCGCAAAAGTGAAAGGATATAGCTTAATCATTCCTAAATATGTATCCATAATTTTTTTTGTTTTTTTTAATGGTTAAGGTCTTTCCGGATAATAAGTTCCTGTTACTGCAATATACCACTGCGAAAACGAAGGAGTAAATAGTGCAGCTTGATTAAGATTTGGTACGGCAAATGAAGTTGAATTACCGCCGTAAGAAAGGCCTATTAATGAAAAAAGTGCCGAATATTGACTGGCAGATAGTAACCGCCCATCACATAATACCCAACAATTCTCATCAATCGGGGTAAACCCAAAGGCAAACAATTGAAGTTGACCAACATAAGTCTCCATAGTAAAATGAATTAAATTAATAAATAAGGAATTTGTTATTATTAGATCGTAATTATTTCATGTATACACAGTGGTTCAACAACGCAGCTTTCTATTCTTGGCTTTTCGCCCTGTACATACCAAAATTCCACTTCTTGAGCGGTTTGTTCTCTGAAATTATAATACAGCTTGGGCAGTGTGATGCTCGAATCATTGTCAGTCAGCACTTCATCTTTGAAAACTGTTACTGTTGTAAAGAGCTTTAACATCGGGAAATTGGCTGTTTTATCAGGAATTGATAATTTTTTGCGTTCCAATGTCTTATGTATAGTTCGTTTGTTCAGTTTAAATATATTTCCTAACGAAACCCGTTCAAAAAGAGGCTGTTCCGTTTCGTAATACATCAGCCGGTCCATCTCCATTTTCGGATTGGTAAGGCTTGCATCAACGGATATTTCTTCCGGGATAAAAATGCACCCATCATTTAGCTGAGGGATCAGATGTTGCATGATAGCTACTTGTGGTTCGTTCCTCAGACAAGCCAGCATTGTTTCGCAAATAACGATATCATACGGTTTGCTAACCGTAAATGTAGTAGCATCCGTACAAAAAACGTCACCAACATATTTGCGGAGGCCTAATGTTCCAATCAAATCGTGTAAAGCTATAAGTGATTGGTGGTTAATGTCCAGTAGATCTACCTTTAGGTCGGTAGAAGCATAAAGGGGCAAAAGAGGAGTGAGGAGAGTGCCATAAGGACCGGTGCCTACATATAGAATTCGGATCGGTTTATCTGTTGCTTGAGATAGCTTTTGAATAATGACCTTATTTATGCCTCGGAGAAACACTGCTGTCCGTTTCATTTCGAGCAGGCAGTGCGCTGCAGCAGCGGTTGAAATGGCTTTGCCCGAAGGAAGTAGAATATCTTTGTTCAGATGAATCGTATCAACTCTTACGCCTGTAATCTGGCTGTATATCTCGTAAATCTGATCTACAGCTAACTTCATCGATCCTGCATCATCTTCACAATTGAGTAGAAGTTGAGTATTCTCATTGAGTATTTTTACAAGTGCCTGTTTATTCTCCATATTATCTATGTACTTTACTTTACAAAATAACATATATACTTCCAATATTCACTTATCAAATAGTACAAAGTAGCGTACGATTTGACAAGTTACATGAATAATAGAAAATCTCTTTAAATTTCTTGTTGTGATAAGCACCTTAAAAACAGCTAATTTTCATTTGTATGTAAATAAACAAAGAGAGTAAATAGATTCTACACCAATTTACTCTCTTTTGTCGGAATTAGACGAATTAATCTACCTTCTTGATCGAAGTGATATGTGGAGCATCTTTCAACGGCTGATAAACTTGAATGATAACTGCCTCATTCAATGCATTAGGATATACTCCTTTGGCATTGCAGAAGAAACGATAGTTTGTTCCTGCTACCACTTGAGTAGCTACTGCCAATGGGCTGTATTGTACGCCGACTAAACCTTTGATAACTGAGTCAAATACTTTTTTGGCATCTGCCGAGATAGTTGTGCTGTAAGGAGTCCAACCTCCTAGTAAATCTGTTCCCATTTTAAATCATATTAATATTTAGATACCTACTCATAACGTTTTTCGGTTTCCACGGTGGTATTTTATACGGTGCTACCACTGCCGTTTTACTACCTATCTGTTCAGATGTTACGCACCATCTGCTTCAAATAAATAGTCGTATTATATCAATTTATGTATTTACTATTGAAATACTATAATGCTTTATGAAATATAGCGATAAATAGAAGCTGTAAACGGTTGCATACCGGCTGATGTAACCGCTGCTACCCGAAACCAAACCTTTGCTCCAAGTGGTAGTTCAGTCATTAGAAATGATGCCTGTGTGGTTGATCCTGCAAATAACCACTTGTCATCAGTAGGAACTTCCGAACCTATGAAATACTGCCATACGTAAGAGGACGCACCCGTTACCGCTTTCCGTTTTAGCAAAACACTGGCTGGTGTATCGCCTGCTTCGGCAGTAAACTCGGGTCTTTCGCTAGGTGCAGGTTGTTTAGCCAAATGAAATCCGGTGGACAAAATAATAGCTTCGTCGCCATCGGCCACTCTATCCACATTCAGCCCTAACTTTCGAAGTACTTTGTCAAGTTCCTCTTCGGCTTGATGCATTAAAGCCACTTGCTCGTGATCCCCACCACGCGAAGACATATAATAGCCCTCCAGCTTGTTGATTGTTTCTGTTACAATTACATAAGCCACGTCGGGAGTGATAAACAAAGCGAGCAAACTCATTTTAGAGACTATGGTACGTGCAAAAACAATTTTGTTGGGTACCGAAAACTTTAGAAAATCTAATACTACTGTGTTCTTTCTCATAGGATTTAAATTTTAGAATTAAACAAAAGAATATTATATAGTAAGAAATATATTCTCATTCAGCTATTAAACTGTAGATTATGAGTACATCTACCATTCAAAACTCATTCTCGGTAGTTTCCGATCGTTTCTCGCCGAATATCGACCGATATTCACCTGATGTCGGTCGTTTTTTGTTCGATAGCGATCGCTTTTTGTCGGATATCGACCCGAATTTGTCCGATTCCGATCGATATCCGGCTGATGTCAGTCGCCTTTTACCCGATGTCAATCGTTTTTCGACGGATATGGACAATAGTCGAGCAAAAACGGGTTTAGCTCGTGATAATTCAGAGAACGATATTATTTACGGTGGTAAAATTAATGGGAAGGATGTGTACTTCACCTATCAATAGGTACAAAGTGAGCGTACCATTTGACAAATTGCTACTCTTTGGAGGTGTGGAAGACAAAAAATGATTAATGCATTGGAAAATAACGGAATATATATAGTTTTGATACAAAAGGTAGACCTAATGAAAATGCGCTTCAGGGAAATTGAGTGTTTTCAATTTCCCTGAAGCGCATTTATGGACGTTTTCTTTAATTCATACTATATTCTGGCGATTCGGATTGATACGTCTGCCGCCACACCGAGGGTGATTCGTTGGTTATAAGTTTAAACTGCCGACTAAAATTGGATGGTTCGCTGTAGCCAACCAATTCGGAGATTTCAGCAAGGGAATATTCGGGATAATTGGCGAGCAGACTCTTGGCCTCTTCCACGCGCAGTGAGTTAATCCACACGTTGAAGTTCATGCGCTCTTCATTATTTATAAATGTAGAGAGAGTAGTTCGTCCAATTTTAAGGTACTGTGCCATGTCTTCAATATTAACCCCCAGGGTAAGGTAATACTTATCAGCAATGATCTTATCTTTCAACTCAGCCCACACAAGCCGTTTTTTATTGTTCGAGACCTTATCGGCAGCAACAGAGCTTGGCGGATAAATAACGGGCTCGATATAGACAAACCTGCGGGGATATTGTATGTAATAAATGCCAAAGCCTAAGTAGAAGATGGTATATATAACTGTAAATATAAATAGCCAGGAGTCTGCCAACATAAAGCAGGAAAACAAAGCTCCTATACCAACCGAAAGTGCTGTATAAAAACAAAATTTGACCCATGGAAGACACTGGTTGGAGCATTCAGAAAAATAGTTGTCCAGCTCATTGCCAAATAATTTTACTTGCCGAAAAAATAATTGTGTCAGATAGACCAACTGGAAGACATAATAGAACAGAAATAGCTCCCGGATAATCATTACGGGATGAAATTTATACTGGATAAGGTCAGCTATTGAATGTATTTGAAGATTTCCCCAAATGTTGCAAAATATCATATAGATCATCGTCAGGATAACAACAGGTGCTATTTGTTTATATAGATAGATCTTGGTGATAAAGCCAGGGTTAATTAGCGTGATCAGCGATACGACAAACAAAGTTGCCTGTAAAGATGCAGTGACTAGAGTGTCCATCGATACAATATTTACTAAAGACAAATTTAAAACCATGACAAGTATTTTGAGAATAGCCATAGTTATATATCCTCCGGCTAGAAACCGGAGGGAAATCCGGTACTTGTTTAAGGTTTCGGTTTGAGGGAGTGGGAAAGTAAGAAAAATAACTGCCAAACCGATGCAGCCCACAATTAATGTGGTGTTAATAAACGGAAATGCATAATGGTTCATAAATGAATAGGTTAGATTGAAAAATGATATATCTGTTATGTGTTCAATGATCGCTAAGCAATGGATGTCCTGTAATCAAACTAAAATTAATGGGAGGCGCGGCATTTCTTTTTTTACTACTATTTAAATGTTACGAATAACATGCAATTTTTTTAGTATGAGTTCTTTCTTCCTTTAGTTTCTCCCGCCAAATGGAGAGAGAAAAAGAAAAATAGTTTTCGCGGGGGAGTAAGGGTGTTGCTGATTTAATGGTTTCTAAATGTTGTGTCGGTTGTTATTCGTTTCTCATGTTCTCAACTATGAAAAACGATATTTATTTTATCTTAACTAATTCTGAAAAGAGTACCCAAATAATTTATATCGAACGTCATTCGATTCAAAATTCACATAGTCTCTTTTTTTGCCGCTAAATTAAGCAAAAATGCTAAGATTGCAAAAAAAAAGACTAAAAATAATCGAGACAAGCATTTTTGTATCTGTCAAGTAATGAGTGTTTTGAAAATTAGTTAGGAGTAAATATTAGGACAAGCCTTTTGTGGCTGAAAAAATATATGAAAAAATAGAGTTTTTGTATATTTTGCATTCTAAAGCAATCTTGTTAAACTTTGATCTCTATATGACTTAAAATTTTATTTAAATGCCCCCGAAAGTGCTATTTATCTAAGAGGGTAATTTACGGAATATCGTATAATGTTTTTAATAGAAATAGAGAATAAGTATTAATAATAGAATTGATAGTCATACTATAACGGTCGTTTTTTTAATTTATCCGAAGTCTGTATTGAATGTACATATTATCAGTAAAGTCCGTTTGATTAGTGTGCTTATCCTGCTTATTTACTTTGCTGCTGGCATCCAAGATGTCTCAACGCAAAAAACTCCCCTTGAACCGCTGATTTCAAGGGGAGTATCTGTCTTATTTGAATGCCTTAGCTTAGTTCTTTCCAGAATTAAGTTTGTGGTAAAAGATATACGAAACGGCCAGAATACCCAAAAACACCAAAGGGAAAAAAGCTTGTCCATTCAGCCCATCGACAGCTCCGTGACTTATCGTAGCAAAAATAAAGTCGAAGGCAAAACCGGCATATGCCCATTCTTTTATTCGCTTTGGAACCTGAGGAATGATCAATGCCAAAACTCCTGCTATTTTAAAAACAACCAATGCGTTTCCAAAATATTCGGGGTAACCTAAGTGTTTGATGCCTTCTCTCGCCATTTCTGTTTGCCAGGTTAGAGCTGGCATTACACCTTCGAACAATGCAAGTATTACTGTTGCAGTCCAAAACATTATCTTTTCTTTTTTCATAAACAGATTTGTTTTTGTTTGTTTTTTTATCTAACAGTTTACTGATAAATTTGTTTACCACTAGCTTATTCGGGGCGCGACTTTAAGTCGCACTCCGAATATTCTTACGATAAACGGATATGGAAACTTGTTCTCCCGGCTTGCAGCGGTTGTTCTGTATTTTAAACAACAAACTCCCCTTGCGCCAATCGGCAAAAGGGGAGTTGTCTGTTTTGTTTAGCAAGGTTTTTATTTGCTTGTCAGCACACTTTGTCTTTTCTCATTAATAAGTCGGAAATGGTACTAACCGGTTATTTCTTGATGATTTTTATCGATTTGTTACCGGAAGCATCACTTACCGTGAGAATATAAATTCCACTTCCCACTTTTGCACCAATAGTGGAAGAGTGATCAGAAACTCCCGATTCAAGGGTGATTCCTACTAAGTTCCGTATTGTATAGCTGACCTTAGCATTTGTTGTTAGGGTAGCTGTTGAGCTAAACGGACTTGGGGAACAACTGATTTCGAAATTGACAGGTGGAGTTCCAATAGCCGTAGTGTGTTTTATTTCGCAATAGGGGATACCCATGCAATTAGGACTCAAAAACACCCGGCCATAAACGCGCTGATCGGCAACCACAAAATCAATCCAACCATATTGATGCTGGTCGTCATTGATTCTTGCCCAGTTTTGTCCCTGATCAGTGGAATAATAAATTCCCCACTGGTTATTGATCTTTCCGTTGATAAATAAAGTGGGGTAAGTTTTGCCCGGACCCGCTTTACCCAACGAAACCGAAGAAGCTTCGTCGACATTGGTCAACCTGGTGAATGTAGCTCCGGAGTTAACCGAATGATAAACTCCATTTGTGCTTTGACCGAAAACCGGAATCCAGATATCTCCTTCGGTAAGCGGATTGACAGCTACCCGTTGACCCCAGGTGCCAACAAATCCGGCTTTGGTATAGCTGGCTCCTCCGTCTGTAGAAACATAGAGATAGCCCGAGGATTGGTGATAATAATAAAACTTATTGTCATTCACCTTGTCCGATGCCATGGAGTTATATCCGGCAACTAAGCCTGCGCAGGCAGCCCAGCTTGCTCCGCTGTTTTTTGAATAATAGGGAATGGCGTTTTCGGGCGACCAAACAATGGAAGTTCCGTTGGCCGAGATCTGGATTTTTTCGCCATTACTACCCGCTCCCGGAACCGCCTGACTGGCAAATGCAGTCCAGCTTACACCATTATTCGTTGAAATATACCCGTATGGAGAAATTGCATTGTTTCTGACCACGATGTCCGGATTGTTTTGCGCACAATCAAGCCCATGTCCATAACACCAACCAAACCAATTGGCAACAGAAGGCGAGGTGTTTATATCAGTATGCCTGAAGCCGCCTATATCGCCAAAATTGCTAAACAAAACAGCGTTTCCCGACGGGGGACAAAGAATATGATACGCACCTGCTTCTTCAATGCCTTTAACGGCAGCCGTCCAGTGAGTAGTTTGGTTACCATCTATCAAAGTCACATCGCCGGAAGACCAGATACCCGCACCCGTGACATACATAACTCTATCGGAATTAAAAGGATCGATCTTCAGACTCTCTATCCAGTTACCGGTGCCGGTACCCATATAAGGAGCATCGGTGCAGGTCTGCGTCCATTTATCGCTAACCGTTTTCCAGCTCGAACCTCCATCTACAGTCCTGTATATTTTAGCCCCGCCGCCCCAGTTAACCGCAGTAGCCACCATAATGGTGCTGGGTTTTTGCTTATCAAGCGAAATACCGCCATAGCCGCCCCAACTTCCGGAGGGAGTAATATTGGTCCATGCCGAAGTTTTGGTGTTATATTTCCATACCGCCCCTAAACCATCAACTCCGGGACCCGAACCTACACTGTAGCTCATATACATGATGCCCGTTGGGTCTAAAACGGCACCATGGGGCTGCATATTGGCAGGTGTACTGCTAACAACCGACCAGGTGGCACCGGCATCGGAACTTTTATACAGGTTGTTCCCGTTTTGAGAAACACCTACATAGATATCGGCTGTAGGAGTTCCCGAAGCTGAACTTTTCGGATCGAAAAGAACAAAACAAAGCCCTACCTTATCCGTTGTTGTACTAATCGGAAATGAGCTGACCTTGGTCCAGGTTTTAGCATAGTCGGTACTTTTGTATAAACCGTGAATCCGCGACCCGAAAAATAGAATATTCGGACTGTTGGGGTCAACCTGCAAGCGTTCACCAATGCCCCGTCCCGGATCATTACCGGCCATTTTAAATGGAGTATTGACATAGTTCAACGTTTTTCCCTGATCGGCCGACCAATAAATGCCACCATACTGATCACCGGTCCAACCACCTGCAGCCAGATAAACCCGGTTTTTGTCGGTGGGGTCGGCGGCTATACTCTCCACACATCGCAGACCGGCTTCCGCCCTGCCAACGCCATCCAACAATTGTATCCATGCGTTATTTGCATTATCCCATCGGTAGGCTCCACCTACATCTGTACGGGCATAAATCAGATTACTTTGTGCTTCGCTAAACACGATACCTGTGACATATCCACCGCCACCAACCGCTACCTTTTTCCAGTCAAACCCGGATGAGGCATCGGTTTGAGCTTTTATGGATAGCGATAGGACAAAACAAGAAAAAATCAAAACGAGAGAATAGGATGCTTTTTTCATTCAATTATAAGGTTACAAGATGAAAAATAATGAAACGGAATCTCTGATAGATATGTCTGGGGGTAGTATATTACTTGCCGCCCCTTCAGGGGTGGCAAGTAATGACTAACGGAGGGCATTCTTATTTACTAATGATAGTTATTTGTTGTGTTGGCAGTCCTTCTACCGACGCTTTCAGGGTAATGCTTCCGGCTTTACCGTTGGTTTGCACAATGGCCAAACATTTACCGAAAAACAAATGACGTTCAGGTTTCTTGAGCGATACGTGATCGTTTTGGTCGCCGTTATCGGTTCCTACAATGGCACCTTCGCCTTCTATGGTGAATTTCACCAATTGATCAGCTACCGGAGAAGCATTGCCGTCTTTGTCGAGCAATTCAACGGTAATAAATGAAAGGTCTTTGCCGTCGGCAGTAATAGTAGAGCGGTCGGCTTTCAATCGGATGCTTACCGTTTGACCTACTGTTTTGATTTCTTTGGTCAATACATCTTTGCCTGCTTTGCGCGAAACGGCTTTCAGAGTGCCCGGAGTATAAGGTACACGCCACATCACGTGCAGATCTTCGCCTACCTTGCTGCGTTTGCCGAGCGATTGTCCGTTGAGGTATAATTCCACTTCGTCGGCATTATTATAATACGCCCATACATCTACCGTTTTTCCGGCTTCCCAGTTCCAGTGAGGGAAAATATACAACACATCCTTGGTAGTCCACTCGCTTTGGTACATGTAATACACATCTTTCGGGAATCCGGCAAGGTCAATGATGCCGAAGTACGAACTGCGCGATGGCCACCAGTAAGGGGTTGGTTCGCCCAGGTAATCGAATCCTGTCCAGATATATTGTCCGGCAATATGGTCGTATTTCTTCACCAGTTTCCAGGTGGTTTCGTGGGTAGAACCCCATGGTGCATGACTATTGTCGTAAGCCGAGCATTTTTGAAGCGGATTGCTAAAAGGTTTATCCCAACGTTCGGGCCAGATGTTCATGCTGTCCGAAGGCATCAGGTAAAATCCACGCGACTGCAAAGCCGAAACTGACTCGGCACTGAAGAACCCTTGTTTTGGGTAGCGTTTGGTGATATCGGCATATTCGGTTTCGTGATAATTGAACCCGATTAAATCCATTGCTTCCGATTTAAATAATGGGTTGTTAGCATCAGTGCCATTACAGGCTGCTGACACAGGGCGGGTAGGATCCACTTCCTTGGTTACATCCACCAAATGTCTGGTGAGTTGAGCATTCTTACCCAAAATTCCAAGTCGTGTATCTTCATTATCAGCCACTGTACGGTTGTTCAATAGCACATTTGCAGTTTGCAGATCCATTGTTTTGGTCTCTGTTTCGCCCCATTGTTCCTTCACTTCATTACCAATGCTCCAGATAAAGATAGAAGGGTGATTGCGGTCGCGGGTAATCATATCGGTCAAATCGCGCACGTGCCATTCTGCAAAATCTTTCGAATAATCGTATTTTGTTTTCTCTTTCAACCACATATCAAAGGCTTCGTCCATCACGATAAAGCCCATTTTGTCGCACAGGTCGAGCAGCTCGGGAGCAGGAGGATTGTGAGAAGTACGGATACCGTTACAGCCCATCTCTTTCAATATTTGCAACTGACGTTCGATGGCGCGAGTATTAACCGCTGCACCCAGTGCACCTAAGTCGTGGTGATTACACACGCCATTTATCTTCACGCGTTTTCCGTTCAGAATAAATCCTTTTTTTACGTCGAAAGTGAATGAGCGAATTCCCACATTGGTGGTATATTCGTCGGTCAACCGACCTACTGTGTAGGTGCGTGTCACCAGTTTGTACAAATAAGGGTTCTCAATATTCCACAAGGTTGGTTTCTTTACCACCAACTTTTGAAGGTACTGATGCGCTTTGTTTGCACCAACATACAAGTACCCAAAAACAGTGCTAACCAGATTGCCATTGGCATCGTAAAGCGATTGTTCCACTCTGACGGTTTTTTGTTTTGCCTCATCATTCTTGATGGTGGTTTGTATAGCCACTTCTGCACTGTCTGCATTGATATTGGGCGTTGTTACATAAGTTCCCCACTGATCTACATGAACAGGATAGGTAGTAGTTAACCGCACGTTACGATAGATACCCGAGCCCGAATACCAACGAGAGTTGGGTTGTTTAGAATTATCTACTTTTACTGCAATGACGTTTGTCCCACCAAAATTAATGTAATGCGTCAAGTCATATTGAAAGGAGGAGTAACCGTAGGGACGTTTGCCTACCGAAGTGCCGTTAATCCATACTTCGCTGTTGCGATACACACCGTCGAAGTCGATAAAAATACGTTTGTCTTTGTCGGTAACTGGCACAGTGAAGGTTTTGCGGTACCAGCCCAGTCCGCCCGGTAAAGCACCTCCGCCCGGTGTGGCGGGAAAGTCTTTTCCAAAATCGGATTCAATGCTCCAGTCGTGCGGCAAATTAAGTACGCGCCATTTACTATCATCGAAAGTAGTAGACGAGGCTTTCATAGTACTGTCGGCAAGAGTGAACTTCCAGTTTTGGGTAAAGTCCTGTGTTCTGTTGATTTTCCTCTCTGCTGCCATACCGATGGCATATAAGGCTAGAAAAATCAAAATCAAATTTAGTTTTTTCATGGGTTGTATATTTCTTGTTTAGTTGATTCTCTTAATATCATATTGTTTGAGTACCTGTTGTGTTTCGTAGTGTATGGATTCGATATTTTTTAATCTATAGTTATTGTTTTACTTTATCTCTCAGCCTTTCTACCAATTCGCCAATGCTTCCTGCTTTGTTGTTTCTAAAAGCCATGTCGGTATAGATCGTGGCGCATTGTTTACTCGAAAGTTTAAGCTTTTTCCATTCGCCCCATAATTCATCATAACGCTGAATGGATTGTTTTACCAGTTTAGTATTCCATCCGGCTGTGTTTGTAGAATTAGCATCTTCTATCATCAATATCCACATTTGTTCTATCAATTCGTATTTTATACGACCATAGCTGCATGAAACTCTGATGGCCTCTTGCAATGTGGAATCCTTAACAGTCATCTGGTTTGATAATGCTTCTATTTGTCTCCATATGGCAGATGCTTCGGCTTTCTCGGCTAATACCTTCTGTTGTAGGTTGCCTTCCAGTATCTGTTTGATGACCTCTTTATTTTCCGCTGCAGAGAAGAATTCATCTCTGGACCACCATTTTTGGTTTCCTGCAAAACTGTTGCATTGCCCCTTGCGTACTCCTTCGATGGTCAACAACGCCAATTGTCTGAAAATGTCGGCTTGCATTCCGGTAATGTTTCGCTTAGATGCAAATTCATAAAACAGTTCTTCTTCGGTACGCTTCGTGTCTTGAGCCCAATGCGAAACGACATAGGTGTTCAAGTCCGTCCAGATTTCGTTGGTAATGTACGGACCTTGCCAACCGCCTCCATTCGACCAAGTATTTACGCCGCACAATAAATGTTTGCTAAGGATGTCCTTTACATCGCGCGGATTTGCCGGATCATTCATCTTGCCGGTAAAATGTCCGTCAATTATCTCGTATTTTGTTTCGGGCCAACCATTGATAACCCCATAGGCCGAATAGTAAGGATGTGCGCCTTTACCATAGGCTTCCATGCGCGATTGTGCTTCTACTATCTGACGATGTTTCCCAATTCCCAAAGTAGGATTAAAGGGTGTCATGCGTAGGAAATCGCCTTGTTGATATTTAATAGAAAAAATCAAATTTGGATGCGGTTCTATGGCATTGGTTACTGCCAGATAGTAAGCCGGATTGTCGTGAAAATTGTCGCCCCAATCCCAAGTGCGATAAAAGAGCTTTTTGTTTCGTTTTACACAAATTTCATCCCTGAGTATGTTGATAAAAGTAATATGATCCTGAATGCCTTCTTTACCATAGCGTACAGGACTTCCTCCTTTGTGAAAAGGGGTATCGAATAAATATGTTTCGCCAAATCGCAGTACCACCCCATCCAGTTGTGGAAACCGATTGAACAATCCGGCAACTTGAGCCCGGAGTAACTGCTGAGTCATTTTTCTCCGGATATCTGGTATCATTGTTTCACCTTTGCCACCAATAGATGATCCAACTCCATCACCTGTTCTTCTAATTGAATCGCCATATTGCTTCCAAATAGATGCCGGGAAAACGATAAAGTCGGTAAATGGATACACATTTAGCCCTGCTTTTTTGCATTCAGCTAACTTCACGTCAATGCTTGCTGCTTTATCAGTTATCCATTTATATTCTTCCGATTTCTTTGGTATAGCACCTTTCTTATAATTATCATACGTGATGGCACAGTTGACATGCCAATGTGGTGTAATGGCATTAAAACCTTCCGATTTGAGAAACTGTGGGTCGTTATATTTCGTTTCGTATGGTTTCTCACCGGGATTATTATGAACCATGTCCATTATAAAATCGAGCGATTGAGCATTTACCAAAAAATATTGACATAGTAAGAAAATGACTAAATAATATCTTTTCATTAAGTTTTGAATCATTGTTTTTTTATTGTTGCCACAAAACCACCGTTATTGGCTAGTGCTATCTTGATACTATTACCCTTTTTTACTGTTTGTTTTTTTACCTGAAGTTCCTTTGGGTCTTTGTTGGCATTTTTTCCATCCGCCCAACTACTCATTTCGTATGTTCCTTCGGGCAAGAAGTCGAGAGTGAAGCTAATTTTCTTTCCAACACTGTTATTCATAATGCCCACAAACCAGGTATCGTTGCTTCGCTTGGCAAGTGCTATATAACTATCGGGCGTTCCACCAATAAATTTGATGTCGTCCCAAACGGTTGGAACAATCTTAAGAAAGTCGGCTCCTGCTTTGTTCAATATATTATCCGGATGGTCGCAAACCACGGTCAACGGGCTTTCGTAAATCACAAACTTAGAAAGCTCGGCAGCGCGCGTATTCCAAACCACGGCTGGAGTCTGATTCTTGTATTGTTCTTTTGTTACATTCAAAAATGCTCCAGGCGTGTAGTCCATTTGTCCTGCCAACATACGCGTATACGCCAGTTTTACATTGTGCTCGGGGCTCATTTTAGTGGAGAACTTATAATACTCGTTGCCCATCACTCCTTCGCGGGTAATCATATTCGGGTAAGTGCGAATAATGCCGTCGGGCTTGTACGCTCCATGAAAATCAACCAGCAATTGATTATCGGCAGCACATTTGATAATGTCGTGATACCAGTTCACCATTTCCTGATCGTCTCTGTCCATAAAGTCGATTTTGATACCGGCAGCTCCCCATTGCTTGTAGAGGGGAAGAGCTGTTTTGTAAGCAGAGTTGCGGTTTACGTCGCTCGAATAGATCCATAGAATAATCTTTACATTCTTCGATTTTGCGTACGCAATAATCTCGGGCATGTTTATTTGTGGTGCCCATTTGGTAATATCCGCTTCGGGCGAGTTGAACGGACCATACCATTGCCAGTCCACCAACATATACGGCCAACCCATTGCAGCGGCTAAATCGATGTATTGCTTGATAACGGGCATTTCCATTTTCACTTCGCCGCTCCACCAATGATCCCATGCACTAATGCCGGGTTTAATCCATGACGGATCTTTAATGGCACAAGGGTCGTTGAGGTTTTGCACTATTTCCGATTCAATAAGTTTTCCGGGATTATTGCCTATCATCAATACCCGCCACGGAGTGTACACTTCATCAGCGAATCGAACTTTCACGGCGCTTTCAGCTTCGCCAGGCAGGGGAACCAGTTTAGTACTTAGTTCATTGGTTTTTCCTGTTGTTCCAATATAGAATGCACTGTAATTGTCAATCTTCGCCTCGGTAATGGCTACCCAACAGTTGTTACCATAGTCCATCAACAATGGCATTCCTGCAACTGACTTTTCTGTCAGATAACTCAGTTTATGTTCTTTGAATTCACCCTCATTCGAACTTGAATAGCCGCCGTACTCTACTATCCATGATTTAGGATCATTGGGAATATTGAAGGTGGTCAGCTCTTTTGTAATCTGTCGGTTGCCCGCTCTTGCACTTCGGTAAAGTTTATACCGAAAAGCAACTCCATCGTTGTATGCCCGAACGAACAGTTCCATTTGTCTCATTAAACCAGATTTCTCTTTCAGGGTTAATTGAAGTTCGGTACAATTGTTCAACACTTGGGCATGTTTCGATTTTACTACCGGCTGCCATGTTTCGTTGATCGTTTCTGTTTTCTGGCCGATGATGGCAAAATTTCCGTTCATAGCCGGTTCGCCTAGAAACTCGAATCCCAGTTGCGATGGATTTACAATCACTTGATCATTGAATTTTACAGAATAAGATATCTTTTCTCCGTTATCAACAGTTACTGCAATAGTTTTGTCAGGCGACGAAATACTCATACTTTGTGAATACGATAGCGAACTACTTGCTATTGACAAGCAAAGAAGAAATAAGGTTTTTGATTGTTTCATATTGTGTTTATAGTTTCGATTGATAATTGTTGTATCTGATTTATTTTACTTCCAGCACATTCACCATCTCCGGTTGCGGCGCTTTGGCTACACCTTCACCATCTACCTGTTGAACATTCTCAACGAAAAGATGCAACCTTTTCTTATCCTTCCATAACTCGGTGTCGTAGGTTGGTTCCCAGGAACCAACTCCAAAGTAGGTAAGGTCAGATATTGTCCATTTATTTTGAGTAATATTATTACAAACAGCTACCGATACTTTATCATCGCGCTCTCTATCGCGGAAGAATAATCGTATCGAAGCGTTATCACCTTTACCACTTACCAAGACTTGTGGACGGGAAATAGGAATTCGCTTGGTGCCAACTCCATTCAATGAAAATGGAGTTGTACGGAATCCAAGATCCAGCTCTTGCCATTTGTTGCCCACGTTGTAGACAATGTGATATTGCGGTACGGTGCTATTGGCACTTCGCCAATACGTAGCGATAAAAGGATTCCCACTGTCATCCGTAGTCATCGATGTTTGATTGATCAATTCACTGTTTTGGGGAATGCTACATGCCAACTCGGCGTTTGCTTCATTGATAGGCAACGTGTATTTTTCGCCGGTAGATTTCTCCCAACTAATACCGCCATCAGCGGAACGTGCAAAGAGCATGTTGTGATTACTAGCTACATCAGGAGAACCACGCCATACCCACGAAATATTAAAAACTCCGTTTTTGTCCACACAAGCTTGGCAATATGCATTTTGACGACCTTCACCATCAATTAGATTGGTGTGTAATTGCGTCCATGTTTTTGATTTTACATCATAGCGGTTCATTACCAGATTTCCTTTCCCCGAGCGTCCATCGCGATACAAAAAAATCAGATTGCCATTGGGCATTTTGTAGAATTCGGGATAAGTTGCATTGGTTTCGTTCAATCCGGTCATCGGCATCTTAGCAGTTAACTGTAAGGATAGTGGTGCCACCGAATGGGCATAGTTCAGCGGATTGCCATGATGATCCCACGAAACATGTAAAAAACCATCTCCATCCACCATGATGCTGATGCAGTTGTGTGCATCGTGAATATTGCCACTGAAAGCAGTCTCTACTATTTCCCATTTCGAAGCATTGAGTTTTCTTTTACCAAGGGTCAGCTTCCCTTTTTGATTGTAGAAAGCAATAAACTGTATGTTTTTGTAGGTCACCAGCGAATTTTTCCGAAAAACAACCGTATTGACAGAGTTTCCTGCCCAGGCATTGGCTACAGGAACAATTTTATTTTGTGCCTGAACGGATGAAAATTCGAACGTGAGGAAAGAGAGTAAGAGACAAAGGTACTTCATGCAATTTTTATTATTAGGAGGTTTTCGATAGCTGATTGAATTACTTACAAAAATACAGATTTAATTTATATCTATAAGGCTTAAATGTATATTGACAAGGGTTGATCTGTTACTATCATTCTTTTTTTTGAATAAAAATTCTGTAACTTGATTAAAGATACAGAATTTGGTCCTACATTCTGCAGAAAAAAAGAATAGCCCAAATGACATCGTCAAACGGGCTATTCGGAGAACCTTAAAAAAACATACCTGAGGAAAACCAACCATAAATGGGTTTGTATGGTTTTTTATTCATCCACTGTTTCAGTGAATGAATTTAATAAGTTGGACTCTATAAGCCGTTTGCACCTTGTATCAGACCATCCAATGCCAACTGATCAGATACAGAGTAATTATTTCTATTGATCAATCCACCTGTATCCCAGAAAAATGGTAAACAGCCGTTGGCAATGGCACGTTTTGTTATATATTTAAAATAATATGCCCTTGAAGCTAAATGTAGTTTTAATGCATCACCGGTCAAGTTCGTGCGGGTAATAGCTCCAAATTCACCAATCACAACAGGGATACCTTTATCTACAAACTGTTTTTTCATAAGAGCGAAATTAGTATCAACCGTTGATTCCTCTCCCCATGTTGGATTGTGGGCAAGATCAGTAGCTGAATGATTAGCTGCACCCCAGTAGTAGTACTGATTACCCCATGTTGCGTCCTCGGTCATACCACAGAAATTCCATGGTGTATAGTAATGTACCTCAGCCATCATTCGGTTGGCTACTTTATCAGTTGGTAAGGTGGTCATTAGTTGATTTGTTTTTTCAATATCGGTATTCGGTCCCTGAACAACTAGGACACGGTATGCGTTTTTGCCACCTGTAGAGCGAACTGCATTGATAAACGTTTGATGATAAGAGAGGAGAACTCCCATCTGAGTTGCATCCGCTGCATTTGGTTCATTAGCACTTGCAAAAAGTACATGCTCGTCGAAACCACGCAGTGTTAGTGCAATTTGTTCCCAGAAGGCTTTTTGTTTTGCATTGTTTTCTACCTGTTTTGCAACTGTACAATTGTTTTCGAGCCAACCACCATCCCAGTGGATGTTCACTATCACATACATGTCGTTGTCAACACAGTATTGCACAACTTGTTTTACCCGGTTCAGCCATGTAGCACTTATAGTTGCTGTGGCTTGGTCGGCATATTGATTCCATGCAACAGGTAAACGAATAGCGTTAAAACCATTCTGCTTTATTGCTTTAACAAGGTCGTTTGCAATCAATGGATTTCCCCAACCGGTTTCTCCTCCGGTAGCCTCCAGTGTGTTACCGATGTTCAACCCTACTTTAATCTTTTTCGCAAGCTCCGTAGCTGTACTGCTCATACCTGTGGCATCGGGAGCAATAGAATCTTTATAACTTTGGTAAAGCCCTGTTTTAGGAGCTTGAATAACCTTAAAATAAACTACTTTTTTATAGTCCATAATAAACGTAAGCTTAGCTGTACGCGTACTTGCAACTGTATTTGCTATTGTTGTTATTACTATTTGATCACTTGCCTTGGAAGAATTGTTTGCTGATACCGTACACCAACTTTGATCTGACAATACGCTCCAACCACTTCCATTCATAGTTACAGTTAAAGTGCTATTTCCACCAGCCTCCGTAAACTTAAGAGAGTCTGGAGCTATCGTAAAAATTTGATCGGGTACAACAGGATCCGGAGTCGGCACTCCATTATCCTTACAAGATGAGCATGTAAAGGTAAGAATGAAGGTAAGAATATATATTGAAATGTGATTTTTCATTTGATTTAATGTTGTTATGTATTTAAATCTATATATTGATAGAGGAGGTACAAAAGACCTCCTCTATGAATTTATTAATGTTGCATTACGCTTATTGCTTTACTAATTGAACGGCAGCATCTTCTTCTTTAGTACCATTTCTTTGACCTAACCAAATACCAGAACTAGTATAAGGTTTACTATTCATTGAAGTTACATTTAAAACACTAACATTTTTGCCTGTAAGATTAATGAAAACAAGATTCCACTCTGTACCTGTAAGTGCAGTTCCAAATGTGATAATGCCTTTTGAAACGGTATAAGTATTATTAACTCCATTCAACTTACAAGTGCCATCTGCGTTAAATATATAGAGATTAGCATCAGCTGCTGCAAAAGTAGCCGCAGCTGTAGTTGAACCCCAACCACTCAAAGTTGTTACCATTGCTTCACGAGTAGGCCAGTTATTCGTAAGGGCGCCACCTTTTTTAGACCCTTGAACTTCCCAGCCAATCCAGCTCTCACTGACGGTATTGTATTTCCATGTACCTACCAGGTCAGCTTGAGCAAATGTCGTTTTAACAGGCTCTGCATTAGTAACTGTTGCTGGAACCCATTTGTCAGCATAGTCTTTACTAATGAAATTGTAAGAGCCGGCTCCAGGGATATTTACTTGTAAGTAATCCTCTGACAGAGTTAGCACTTTCATGTTACTCCATCCACCTTTAGCATCAGCTTCGCTGCCTGAATTATGTATTACTACAGCGTTGTTAAGCGTCAATGTGTGTTTAGCTGCATCAAGCAAGAATGTACCATTTTGTGTCCCTAAACCAGAAATCGTTAAATGATTGATTGTGGCATGTGCTGCATTGTTTTTCAAATCGAAAGTCATAGTGCCATAATCAGCCGCCGGCATTATCCATGTATTATCTTTCCATGTTGGAGCCCACATCCATGTGTCTACAATGCCAAGTTTTGCCTTAATATCAACATCTTGCATTCCTCCAGCACGTAAAATGTAACTTTCCCAAGTATCGTCTTTCCCTATAAAATATTTTGGAGATGTAAAATACTTGCTAACACCTGCAGCATTTATATCAAGTATCCATGTTTTTTCTTTTCCAACTCCACCGCAAATCATTGTCCACAAAGGATCATTAACATAACTTAAGTTGGTAGTTGTAATATTCATGGTTAATGTATCAGCCTGAACTAGACCGCCAGCACTTTCAACACCATAAACGAATTTATAGGTACCTGGAAATGCTATTTTAACTGTATCTTGAATTCGGGTAGAACGTCCAAGTGGTGTAATCCATTGTGGTGTTACTCCGGGAGTTAAACTTTTCAAAACAATCATGTTCGGGTCTTTAGTGTCTGGAGTTACCGAAAACTTTAACTCGCTTTTGTCCATCAATGTACCCAATTCATTCATACTAGGTGTACAAGCTGTAAAAAGCATTGTAAGCCCTATGAAAGTATATAATATTTTAAATTTATTTTTCATATATGTATATATTTATTATTTAAATAATTATTACCAACCTGCATTTTGTTTTAACACCCCTGATGACAATGTGATTTGATCATTTGGTATTTGTTGGAAACCACGTGTAGTAGTAATATTAGCTTGAAGCTGTGCAGGCGTTGGAGCTGTAGCACCATTAGTAAAAATGGCAAAGGTTGTGTTTGCAACAATTGTCGAAGCGGCTGTAGATAGTCCCTGACGTAGCAAATCCCAATAACGGATACCTTCACCTACAAATTCTAATCTGCGTTCGGCCAAAACACTTGCTTTTGATACAGGTACCGGAGTTAGTCCTGCACGTAAACGTACCTGGTCTAAATCATCTTGTGCATTGGCACTACCTAATTCTGCAGCCATCAACAATACATCCGAATAACGAATAGCAAAATAGTCTTGAGATTGACCAATTTGGAAGTTTGTTGCGATTGATACTCCATCTTCGTCACATAGTGGACTATATTTTTTCATATAGTAACCCGTATATTCACGATTTTTAGGTCCCTTAGTAAAGGCAATTTTTTCGTCTACAATTGAAGTTATAGAAGCTGCCTTACGAGCATCCGAACCGCTAAATGTATTCCAAAGTTTTGGATCGATGGTACAAGCCCCCCAACCATATTGATATGGGAAATGAGATTCCTCGCGAATACCAGTCATTACCATCCATGTGTTACCTGTTATATTTCCATTATAATCACCAGTAGATGAGTATTTAATAGAGAATACAACTTCTTTGTTATTTTCACCAATATAACCTACGCCTTTACTAGCAGCCGCTGCAGGCCATAAAGCAGCAAAATCGTCAACCAATCCATGTTTGCTGTTTGCAATAACATCCTCAACAGCTTTTAAAGCTGTAGCAGCAGTTTCACCACCAATAGTGGTTGCTCCGTAATAACCGCTATAAAATAAATATACTCTAGCCAATAAAGCTTCTGCAGCCCATTTGGTAACTCTTCCACTTTCGGTAGTCGAAGAATATGCAGTAGCAGGTAAACTGTCAACAGCAAAGCGCAAATCTTTCATTATTTGTGCATAAGTCTCGGCAGGTTCTGTTTGAGGTACGTTTTCTATAGTTGGTACAGTTATCAATGGAACCTTTTCCCATAAACGAGCCATATCAAAATAGCAAAATGCACGAATGAATCTTGCTTCGGCTTTATATTGGGTTTTCAATGCTACATTTGAACTATCCCAAGCGACCTGATCAAGTTTAGATAATAACACGTTACAACGATAAACGGCTTGATAATAATTCTTCCAGTTACCACTGTACATCGACACATCAGCAGGTGATATCGTTTTATTGAATTCGTCCAACATTTGATATCCAAACCCGTCGGATGCACCAGTGGCACCAAAACAGTTATCAGATAATACCTCCGAAGCAACAGGGAGAGAAACTCCACTATTCCAAATTAAATTTAGTCCATTGTAACAGCCGGTGAGTGCTGTGTTAGCCTCAGCAGGAGTTTTAAAATACGAGTCGCTGGTTTTCTTAGCATCCGTCAATTCGGTAGTAAGAAAATCGCTGCACGAATTTAATGAAGTCATTGCAACAAGTGCAAGAGCTATAATTTTATATGTTTTCATATTCATGTTTTCTTGATAATTAGAATTTAACGTTGACGCCCACTAAGAAAGTTTGTGGACGAGGATAAGTACCTAGGTCAACTCCTTGACCAAAAGAATATACGCCGGCAGCATCTGATTCGGAACGACCGACTTCAGGATCCATGCCATCATATTTGGTAAATGTAAACAGATTTAATGCAGCTACATACAATCTAAATTGACTTAGATATTTAAACTTTATCGTTTTTGCAAAATCATAACCAAGTGTTACATTTGAGATTCTCAAATAACTACCATCATGCACATATAGCTCTGAGAATTCGGCCCAGTTTGAATTATCTTCGGTTAATCTTGGAATTGAGTTTGAAGTTCCTTCACCATGCCAGCGTCCAATAATTGCACTTGTCCAGTTACCGTAATGGTTTGCAATATTTCTATATGATTGCACAAGTTTGTTTCCTGCAACACCATTTGCACTTACTGCAAAATCGAAATTTTTGTAATTACACGAAAGACTCAAACCAAAAATATGGTGTGGATTAGGATCACCAATGTTTACTTTGTCATCGGCAGTAATTTTTCCATCTCCATTTTTATCTACATATTTGATGTCACCCGGTTTTGCACTAGGTTGCAATACTTTTCCATTGCTTTGATAAGCAAGCACTTCGGCTTCGTTTTGGAAAATGCCAGCTGTTTTATAACCCCAGAAATAACCGATAGGTTCTCCGGCAGATGCGCGGAAAAACTCAGGTGAGTTGTTATATAAATTATTCGAGCCACCATGGATTATGCCATCAGCAGTTGGAATATTGTTAACTGTGTTTTTATTATTCGCGTAAGACGCAGTTATTGAATAATTGAAGTCTTTGCCAATTTTATTGTTATATGATAATTGTACTTCAACACCTTTATTTGTAACATCTCCACCATTAATATATGGGTTTGTTGCAACTCCGGCAGTAGCCAACAATGGTGCTGCGATTAACCAATCTTTTGTGGTTTTGTTGTATAAATCAAGATTCATGTTCAATTTGCCATTTAAAAATCTGGCATCAAAACCAACATTGGTTTGATAGGAAGTTTCCCATTTCGTTTTTTCCACTCCAATTGTCGAAGGATAAGAACCATTTGTCATTGTACTATTATCATTGCCAAAGTTATATTGAGAATTTGACAGTTTGATAATCGACAAATAATTAAATGCCGCAATAGCATCGTTTCCATTTGAACCCCAACTAGCACGTACTTTCAAGAAATCCATCCAATCTTTAGTAGATTCCATAAATGGCTCATTACTAGCAACCCATCCAGCTGAGAATGATGGGAAATATCCCCATTGCTGTCCTTTAGCAAAATTAGTAGAACCGTCAGCACGTAAAATTGCCGAAGCTAAATATGTTTCTTTGTAATTGTAGTTAATACGACCAAAGAAAGATGCTTGTGCGTATACCGCACTTTGGTTTCCAGTCACACCGATTGAGTGAGTAAGAGCTTGCTTAGCTGCTGCAACTCTTTTATAGTATTCAAGTTCAGTTTCAGTAGCACCTCTTGGCAAGATAACTGAGTTCATTGAGTATCCAGTAATTTCGGATGTGCTTAAATAGCTATGTTCAAAATCGCCAAATATTGTTGTACCTGTATTTGATCCACTAATATATGATCCCTGGTACTTGCGCATTGAACTACCAGCTAATACATCGAATTTATGTTCTTTAATGTTGAATACATAATTTACCGTATTATCCCAGTTCCATGTATATCCCTGAGAACCACTTTGGCTTATACCTTCATATTGATTATAGGCATAAATTGATAAATTGGTGTAGGTAGGAGAATAACTATGGTAAGCAGATGAATAGTAATTCAAACCGAAGGTTGATTTAATTTTTAAATTTTTAATCGGTTGAAATTCTGCATACACATCTCCAATCAAAGTTTGAGATTTTGTATTGTTTTGATTAGTCAGTTGCATTATGGCATATGGATTTGCTTCGGAATCGTACCATGGACCTCCATTATAGACAGTTGATTTTTCGCTATCTAAATATTTACCATTTTTATCGTACATTTCCAATAATGGAGTTGTTGATAAAGCACCACGAAGTGAGTTGCCATATTGACCACCATCGCTAATTCCACTTTGGTTTTTAAACGAGTAAGTTAAATGTTCTCCAACTTTCAATGCATTACCATACATTTTATGTTCAGCATTTGAGCGGAAATTGTAACGCTCATAGTTTGAAAGTTTTGTTCCTCCAATAATACCACCTTGTTGAGTATATGAAAGTCCTAATGAATAGTTTGATGTTGCATTTCCACCGTTTGCAGCTAAATTATAATTTCGGGTTGGTACATCTTTTGAAATCATTTGATCCAACCAGTTTGTACCTGTGCCTAAAGCTTTTATTTGAGCTTGAGAAAAGTACGCAAGTTTACCTGAGTTGATGGCTTGCTCATTTTGCAAAGTTGCATACTCTTGAGAATTCAACAAATCCACTTTACGCGCAGCATTTTGAATTCCATAATAAGCATCAAAGGAAATTTGACCATTCTTTTTGTTTACTGAGTCACCACTTTTAGTTGTAATTAACACAACACCATTGGCACCATTTACCCCGTAAATAGCGCAAGACGCCGCATCCTTCAATACATCAATAGATGCAATGTCTGAGTTATTCAGATAGGTAATATCACCAGTGATAACACCATCAACGACATAAATCGGACTTGAGTTACCTATTGTACCAACTCCACGAATGTTCACTTTAAAACCACCACCAGGTTGGCCTGAAGTAGATGTAATGTTTACACCTGCAGTTTGTCCTTGTAGAGCTTGTAGGGCATTGGTTGTGCTCATTTTTTGCAAATCGTCACCCTTAACAGAAACTGTAGCTCCGGTTACTAATTTCTTTTTTTGAACGCCGTAGCCCATAACAATTACCTCTTCCAAAGATCGTTGATCTTCTTTTAAACGAATAGCTAATTTGGTTCCGTTGATTTTTACATCCTGGCCTAAAAAGCCAATGTACGAAAGTTTAAGAGTTTCACCTACTTTTGCTTGAATCGTAAACCCTCCATTTGCATCCGAAATTGTCCCTTGTGTTGTTCCCTTTACCAGAATGCTAACACCGATAAGCGGTTCACCATTAGTTTCGGACAATATAGTCCCTGAAACTTTCCCGTCGGAACTCTGAGCAGCTGCAAGTCCAAACGAACATAGCATTGCTGCGAGGATTACATACTTGTTCAGAAAACGTTTAGACGCTCTTTGAACACATTGAATCACGTGATTTTCATTCATAACTCATTTCTAATTTAAAAGTTAATACTTGGTTGTTGTTTATTTTGATCTATAATATTTTTATAAACTCGTTGTACTTTCACTACCGGTATAATGTATCGATTTTATTTTGGTAGCAGTAACATCAATTCCATTAGTGTTACCGGGCTCAATAAATACGACTTTGAAAGTACGTTCTTTCACCATGCCTTTGAAATCTCCTTTTCTATTGGCAATACTCAGTGTTTTGTTTGCGTCATTGTATGTGAAATCGATAGTGGAGAAAGCACCTTTTTCATAATTATAGTTCACATTTTCATCTTCATATAAAGTGAACTTGCCGTTTTTACCTGCATAGACGTACAATGTCAAGTTGGTTTGAGCTTCAGTGGTATTTTGAATCAACTCTCCCATTGGCAAAATGCTTCCTGCTTTTACAAATATAGGCATGCGTTCGTAAGGTGCATCTACCATTTGCTTTTGACCTCCCGCAACGAATGATCCGTTATATAGATTATACCAACCGGTGCCCTGAGGGAAATAAACCTCGCGAGTTCGTTCTTTATAGGTACTAACTGGGCAAATCATAAGGTTCGTTCCAAACATATACTGGTCTGAGATATTCAGCACGTTTTTGTCCGCTCCAAAATCCATCATCAATCCACGCATCATGGTAAAATCGTCGAAATAACATTTTCCAGCAAGGGAATAAATGTATGGCATTAAACGATAGCGTAATTGCGTGTAATACAGCATGGTTTTATAGGCAGGATGTGTTTCGGGAGCGATGTTCCATAATTCGCGGAAAGGAAATTGTCCGTGGGTACGGAACAAAGGCACAAATGCGCCAAATTGATGCCAACGTACATTTAATTCGCGCCATTCATCGCGATCTTTTGAGCCTTCTGGAGCCTTTTCATATCGTTTTTCAACGCAGAAACCGCCATTATCCATTGTCCAATATGGGACTCCGCTCATGGAGAAGTTCAGACCGGCCGAAATTTGTGCTTTCATATCTTCCCAACGGGTAGCAATATCGCCACTCCATGTAGCGGTTGAGTAGCGTTGTAATCCTGCAAATCCGGAGCGGGTAAGCAAGAACACACGTTTATTGTTGTCGGTGCTGCGTTGTCCATCATAAATGGCTTCGGCATTCATCAACGCATAGGCATTGAAGTATTCTGTTGAAGGGCCTAAAGCAGTCGGCCCACAAAGGGCCTTGCGATAAGGCATGTCGGTACAATCACGTACATTTGGTTCACTGGCATCCATCCACCAAGCATCCATTCCTAATGAATAAAGATGCTCTTTCATTTGTTTCCAGAAAAGTTTGCGTGCATCCGCCGAATAAGCGTCGTAGAATGATCCAACATAACCTGGTCCTACCCAGTCTTTGATGCTGTCTTTGATGGCTTGCATATACATCCAACCCTTGCTTTCAAATTCTTTGAAGTGGTCAGTATTGTGATAAAACTTAGGCCATACAGAAATCATGATTCGTGCATTCAATGCGTGGATAGAATCCACCATTCCTTTTGGGTTGGGAAAGCGGGCTTTGTCAAACTCATGACTTCCCCATTCGGTTTCCGGCCAATAGTTCCAGTCTAGAACAATATTGTCGATCGGAATCTGACGTCGACGGAACTCTTTCAAGGTACTTACAATTTCGTCCTGTGTCTTGTAACGCTCGCGACTTTGCCAGAAACCCATAGCCCATTTAGGCATAATGGATGCTTTACCGGTAACCTTACGATAGCCACTTATTACTTCGTCGGCATTATTACCACGGATGAAATAATAATCCATTTGTTGACCCATTTCCGACCAGAAAGACAATTTTGTTTGTTCTTTTTCCGGTACAGGACTTAATGCTTTCAGACCAATATACGATACGCCACCATCAGGTAACCATTCAATACGAAGTTTATGTTGTTTTTTGGAATCAAGATTAGCGGAGAATTTGTAGCTGTTTGGATTCCAAGCTGTACGCCAGCGTTCGGATACAACAAGGCTATCGTCAATAAAAACTTTGGTGTAACCGGCATAGTAAAGGATAAAACGGAAGAGCCCGCTCTCTTTGGGTTGGATTTTACCTTCCCAGGTGACAGCTGCATTATTGAAAGAAAAACCTTTTGGAAAGTTCTTTAGCGTTTGTATATTTTCATAATCCACTGTTGACTCAGTTCTTTCAATAGAAATGGTTTTAGCCTCTTTATCGGTCATGTAAGTGGCGGAAAGTCCACCTTCTTTTCCATTTTTGTCGAAAAGCTTGAATTGATCTAAATTAGCATACGGACGAGGATCGCCAAAACGGCTCATGGAATAGTTGTCCCAAAGAATTCCGTAGTTTTTGTTGGATACAATAAATGGAATCGATACTTTGGTGTTATATTGAAACAGTTCTTCGTTTTTACCTTTGTAATTAAATTCGTCGGATTGATGTTGACCTAAACCGTAAAAAGCTTCATCTGCTGGTGATTCAAAAACCTGGCGAAACGTGTAGCCTGATTTGCCTTCAACATTGATGGGACTGAATGTTTTGCCTCCGTTTTTCTGTTCTTGTAGAATTGTTTTTCCGTTTAAATCGGTAAATTTGATTTCACCCGTTTTAGTAGATACAATTGCTTTGGTGGTGGCTGTTTTCAAAATTACATAGTCACCTTTTTGGGTAGCCGTCCAACCTTTTTGTTGTGTGGATGGATAGGTGGTAATTAAACTGGCAGTAGGTGGCAGTTTTTGTGCAGGCGTTGCCGATACCCGAATGATATCATCTGTGACTACTTGAAGTCGTATCGTTTTTACGGCTGTGGTTGATTTTTTATCTAATGAAATTTGAATTCCATCGGCATTTTTCCGATAGGTGGTCGCAGAATAAACTGTCAATGAAACAAGAAAACTAAACAACACAATTAATTTGTACCTGGTCATAATTCTAATAGTATATATTGGATGAGAAAATTCCGCATTTAAGGTTGGCAAATATACGTCACTGCATTGGGGAAGGCTGGGAAGGATGTTTTCATAAGTATATACATTTGATAACTGATAGGGGTGTAATGTAAACTGAATGGGTGCAAATTGATAACGAATGTCAATCTTCTCTAATAGCAGATAATATTTTCATACATTTGTACTTTATAAATCACTGAATTAACGATATGAAGAAATTTCTTTTGCTTCCGGCTTTACTGCTGACTGTTTGTGTCTGTGCCGAGACTTATAATTTCGCGCGCTTAGATAATTCACGGG
>Ga0302171_10000004_pt1 | contig 45011 bp, 43 predicted proteins | sample I_Fen_N2_2_FD_193495 | JGI IMG/M metagenome (GOLD analysis project Ga0302171, IMG submission 193495) | Peat permafrost microbial communities from Stordalen Mire near Abisko, Sweden - I_Fen_N2_2 | ecosystem: Environmental > Terrestrial > Soil > Wetlands > Permafrost | place: Sweden: Abisko... | reverse complement strand
ATTTTAAAGAAGCTACCCCGGTACAAGCCGAAACTATCCCCGTAATTTTACAGAAACGCGATGTGATTGCCTGCGCTCAAACAGGAACCGGCAAGACGGCTGCTTTTATTTTACCCCTTTTACACAATTTGCAGGTTGAAAAGCATGCCGAAGACAAGGTGAATGCCATCATCATGGCGCCAACCCGCGAGCTGGCACAGCAAATTGACCAACAAATGGAAGGTTTCTCGTACTTCACCTCTTTCTCGTCGGTGGCGGTGTACGGAGGTAACGATTCCGGAGCCTGGGATGTGCAACGACGCGGACTGCAAAAAGGAGCCGATGTGGTGATTGCCACACCGGGACGACTGCTGTCGCACATCAACCTTTACGATATTGATTTTTCGTATGTAAAATATTTTATTCTCGACGAAGCCGACCGCATGCTTGATATGGGTTTCTTCGAAGACATTATGCAGGTGGTAAACCGTCTGCCTAAAGACCGGCAAACCATTATGTTCTCGGCCACCATGCCGCCTAAAATCCGCTTGCTGGCCAAAACTATTCTGAACAATCCGGTTGAAGTGAAAATTGCCGTTTCCAAACCGCCCGAAAGCATTATGCAGACGGCTTATATCTGTTACGAAGCGCAAAAGCAAGCCATCATCCGTCATTTGTTTGTAGAGCAGGAAGCCACGAAAGTGATTATTTTTTCCGGTTCCAAGCTGAAGGTAAAAGAACTTTTCAAAACTTTCCGCCAAATGGGACTGTCGGTGGGCGAGATGCACTCCGACCTGGATCAGGTGCAGCGCGACCATATTATGCACGAGTTTAAAAACAACCGCGTAAGCATTCTGGTGGCTACCGACATTGTGTCGCGTGGTATCGACATCGACGATATTTCGCTGGTGATAAACTACGATGTGCCTCACGATGCTGAAGATTATGTACACCGCATCGGGCGTACGGCGCGTGCCAGTGCCAAGGGGATGGCCATTACTTTTGTGTCGGAAGAAGAGCAATATAAGTTCCACCAGATAGAACAATTTCTGGAAAAAGATATTTATAAAATCCCCATGCCGGTAGAGCTGGGCGAAGCACCGGAGTATAATCCGGAAAAAAATCGCTTCGGGCACAAGAAATTTGCCAAGGGCAAAGGGTCATTCAACCGACGGAAACCGAAACAGTAAGTTAGTTACGGGTATTTAGTTACAAGTTACAAGAATTTAGTTACGAGTTCCATGTAATTAGGGTTTGCTGAAAAGTTATTTTAGCCCGAAAACCACACTGCCAAAGTGGGTCGAATGTCGATAGAGATTGCTAACGGCTATGTAGATGCCGAAAAGTGCGTGTTTCTCTTTATAGGAAATAAATCATTCAATATTATTACCAGCTTACAAGCGGGTGTCTCTCTGAAAATGAGGGACACCCGCTTTTTTATTAGTTCTTTTTACTTTTTTTATTAGTGCAACAAATCACAATCTTTGTTATTTTCGAAAAAATTATTATCTTTGCCTCGTATTTGTATATAAACGATACGTTCTCAGTGTTATACAATCTTTGAAAGGCTTGTAACCAGAATCTGCTTAAAGCTCTTGTTCATGCAAAAAAACGTCACACACTTGTGAAAGTGATTTGCAAGTGCGGAAGAAGCTTTCACAATGCTGTGAAAGTGTATTGCAGAGTTGCAAGAAGGTCTCATCCTATTGTGAAAGTTTTTTGCAAGTTTGCAAGTTTGTTTCACCAAGGTGTGAAAGTGTTTTTCAGGGCTGTAATATAATTTCACAGAGCAGTGAAAGTTTTATGTAGGTTTGGTGCTCAAATTCTGGTCATTGAACTCTTTTTTTCTTAGTTCGATTCTTATTGTTACACTATAAGATGTTTTAGTTAATTCTTTTTTCTAATTTAAAACTCACAATTATGTTTATTAAAACGACACATCTAAACAATTATCAAAACGAAGAACATTATGCTTTCCACACTTATGTGGAAGAATTATTAGACGATCCTACTTTGCCGGTGCCTAAAATAGGTCAACAACGAACCGTTTACAAAAGCCTGTTACCTAAGGAACGACAAGCGTTGGATAGAGTGAAGAAAAGTGCATACACGGTACAATTGGATGCAGCTAATACGGCTCGAAATAAGCCTATTCTGGGATTCTATAAAGTAGCGGGAGGTATGTTGAATCATTTCAATCCGGAGATGAGTGCCGCTGCTTATCGCGTAAGTGTTATTAACGATAAGTTCAGTGGAATTACACGCTTACCAAAGGAGCGGAAGACTGTGGCTATAAATAAGTTTCTGGATGCTCTTAAGGCTATTATGCCAGATCTGGTGTTGCTTGGGTTGGCTGACTGGTTTACCGAGATAGAAGCTCAAAATAAGGGTTATGTAAATCTGAAGAAAAGTCAGTTTGCTGAAAAAGATGATCAAATTACGTTGAAAATGAAAGAGGTTCGAGTTGATGTGGACGATATTTATGATACTATTACGGATCGAATTAATGCTTATGTAACCATTGAAGGTGATGCCGAATTTGGTTCGTTCATTACGAAACTGAATAATCGCATCGACAGTTTTAATCTCCTTCTAGCTCAGCGCGAAGGTCGAAACAAAAAGGACGATGATGAAACTACAGAACCAACAGATAACACCGAAACAAAAAAATAAAAATTGATTTTTCCCCTGCTGCGAAAGTGGCGGGGGAAAATTTTTATAAATACAGGGCCGGTTACAACCAGTCCGATAAAACAATATTAAATATGAAAAAGATAACAAAAAGAGAAGTCGCAATTTTTTTACTGGGCATGTTTACATTTTTTATTGTAGAATCAATTTGTGATTGGGATAATAGCGTGAAAGATTTCAAAAAAGGATTTCAAATAGGACTTTCAACAAAATGATAGGAACGGGGGATTCGGGCTGCAAGCCCATTATATCTCAGCCCAATGGTAACGTCCTGAAAGGACAACGCCTTGGGTAAACAATAGCGGGAACAATAACAGGTGCAGTAGGTCAACATATAACCTGCATTTCTATCTTCGGGCTGAAAGCCCATCATATTTCAGCCCAATGGTAACGTCCTGTAAGGACAACGCCTTGGGTAAACAATAACGGGAATAATAACAAGTTCATTTTAGACCGCAAATGACAAAATAAACGCAATCACATTGAATTGAAATTATTCAACTGTATAAATCTTATTTGCGAAAATTTGTGCTGTTTGCGTTATTTGCGTGCTTTTGATATACCGCCCTGGGTGAACAATTGGGTAAGCTGAAATCTTTCCGTAACTTTGCGCCCTCTCAGGATACAAAGTAAAGAATGACAAAACATTTTCCCTATATACTGCTTCGCAGGCAGCAAATCAAAGAACAAATCAATCAACTGGCGGGCACGCACACACCCTTTCTGTTTATTATCGATTATAAAGCCGAACAAGGTTACGTTATTCCAGAGGACGAGCTGGATGAACGTTTTATTCGCTTTCAATTCCACTCAACGAATCAACCACTCAACCATTCACCTAATCAACCAATCCTTTGGCAGGTCAATCCACCTAGCTTCGCAGCATATCAACCAAAGTTCGATTATGTGCAGGCACAGATTAGGTTAGGAAATTCGTTTCTCGTAAATCTCACGCAACCATCTGAGGTCACTACCAATCTGTCTTTGCTCGATTTATATCAACAGGGCTCGGCTAAATACAAACTGTGGCTCAACGGATTGTTTACCGTTCTTTCGCCCGAGACTTTTGTGCGTATTCAGGGTAACGTCATTTCATCTTATCCCATGAAGGGAACCATCGATGCCTCTGTGCCCGATGCGGAAGCGGTGATTCTTGCCGACCCGAAAGAATGTGCCGAACATGCCACCATCGTAGATCTGATTCGTAACGATTTGAGTCTGGTAGCTACGGATGTAGAAGTGAAACGTTACCGTTATATTGATAAACTCAGTACCAATAAGCAGGATTTATTGCAGGTGAGTTCCGAAATTACAGGTCGTTTGCCTGTCGATTATCATGAGCAGTTGGGTGATATTCTGTTTCAACTTTTGCCGGCAGGTTCTATTTGCGGAGCTCCGAAACAAAAAACGCTGGAGATCATTGAGCAGGCCGAAGGTTATGACCGTGGATTCTACGCCGGCATTTGCGGCTACTTCGACGGCAGCAACCTCGACTCAGCTGTGATGATCCGTTATACGGAACAAAAGGGGGACAAACTTATTTTTAAAAGCGGCGGTGGCATCACCTCGCAAAGCGATTGCGAAAAAGAATACGAAGAACTAATTCAGAAAGTATATGTGCCGGTTTGTTGAATCAATAAAACTCAAAGATGGTGTTTTTTACCGTCTTCAGCTCCATCAGCAGCGTGTAAACAGAGCTTTTGAGGCTTTTTATCCTACCCGTGAACCTATAGATGTGGTGGAAACTCTGTTTCAAACCGTTTTTCCTCAGGAAGGGGTATATAAATGTCGGTTGGTTTACGATTCTGATCTGCAGTCGTTGGACATTGCACCCTATGTGCGCCGTGAGATTCGCTCGTTGAAGTTGGTGGAAACAACCCAGGAAAGTCTGCCCTATAAACAGGAAGATCGTACGGAGTTCAATGCGGCCTTTGCTCAGCGGGGCGGGTGCGACGATGTGTTGCTGGTCAAAGACGGCTTGCTCACTGATACTTCGTATTGTAATATTGCTCTTTACGATGGCGAAAATTGGTACACGCCACGCACGCCATTATTATATGGTGTCAACCGGATGCAGCTGCTTTCGGATGGCAAACTGATGGAGAAAGATATTAAGGCTTCCGAACTGATGAACTTTCAATACATTAGTTTGTTTAATGCTATGATTGAATTTGGAGAACTACAGCTTGATGTTTCTGCCATTATTCCATAAGTATATTAAAATAGCTTATTTTATGGATGTTTTATTTTGAATTGAAACAAAAAATATCAAAATATTTTCACTTCGTATTTGTGTGTTTCAAAAAATGCAGTATCTTTGCAACGCTTTTAGAAAAAAGACAATGAACAAAACTTATTTACATATTCTCCTACTCGGTATTATTATTCTCTTGCAAAACAAGTAGAAGTGAGTTTGGTATGTAATAAGTTCAATGAATATATAAAGCCTTCTCACTTCGGTGCGGAAGGCTTTTTTTGTAACCCCCGGCCCCTAAAGGTGAGTAAGGGTTGGCGATTATAAAAAGTGCAGATATAAATTTAATAGCGAGGCTCTTGTTCTCCTTTAGGGGTTAGGGGTCGATTTTAAAATAGAAGATTATGGATAGATTATTTATCTTTGACACCACATTACGCGATGGCGAGCAGGTTCCCGGATGTCAGTTGAATACTGTTGAAAAGATTCAGGTGGCGCGTGCATTGGAAACTCTGGGTGTGGATGTAATTGAGGCTGGCTTTCCTATTTCAAGTCCGGGCGATTTTAAATCGGTAGTTGAAATATCCAAAGCCGTAACCTGGCCTACGATTTGCGCGTTGACACGTGGAGTTCAGAAAGATATAGATGTAGCAGCCGAAGCACTCCAATACGCAAAGAACAAACGCATTCATACTGGTATCGGAACTTCGGAGTTTCATATCAAACATAAATTCAACTCTACTCAGGAAGAAATTCTGGAACGTGCCATTGCAGCTGTGAAGTATGCCAAAAAGTATGTGGAAGATGTGGAATTTTATTGCGAAGATGCCGGACGTACCGACAATGTGTATCTGGCACGTGTGGTGGAAGCGGTTATCAAAGCCGGAGCTACGGTGGTGAATATTCCCGATACAACAGGGTATTGCCTGCCATGGGAATTTGGAGATAAAATCAAATTCCTGATGGAAAATGTAAAAGGCGTGCACAACGCTATTCTTTCCACTCATTGTCACAACGATTTGGGCATGGCTACTGCCAATACTATTTCGGGTGTTATGAATGGTGCCCGCCAGGTGGAAGTAACAATGAATGGTATCGGCGAACGTGCCGGAAATACCTCACTCGAAGAGGTGGCTATGATATTGAAATGCCACAAGGGTTTGAATATCGAAACTCAGATCAATACACAGAAAATCTATTCTACCAGTCGGTTGGTATCCGGATTAATGAATATGCCTATTCAGGCCAATAAAGCCATCGTTGGACGTAATGCTTTTGCACACTCCTCGGGAATCCATCAGGATGGTGTATTGAAAAATCGGGAAAGCTACGAAATTATGGATCCGAAAGATGTAGGTATTGATGAAAACTCCATCTTACTGACTGCCCGGAGTGGTCGCGCAGCTTTGAAACACCGGTTAAGTGTCTTAGGTGTGAATGTTGAAAACGGAAAACTGGATGAAATCTACGAAGAATTCCTGAAGTTGGCCGATAAGAAAAAAGATATAAATGATGACGATATATTGTTGCTTGCCGGCATGGAACGCAGCGAAAAACAACATATCAAACTTGATTATCTGCAGGTAACTTCGGGCGTTGGGGTAAAACCTATTGCCAGCATCGGAATCATTATTGCCAGCGAAAAGTTTGAAGCAGCTGCAACCGGAAACGGTCCTGTAGATGCTGCAATTAAAGCTTTGAAACAAATAATCAGACGCAAAATGAACTTGCAGGAATTTACCATTCAGTCGATGAATAAAGGCAGCGACGATATGGGAAAAGTACATATGCAGGTTGAATATGACGGAGTGGTTTATTATGGCTTCGGTGCTAATACCGACATTGTTGCTGCGTCAGTCGAAGCTTATATTAATGCAATCAATAAATTTGTGAAATAAGCTTGGAAAGCAAAGGCTGGAAGACGCTTTTGTTTACTCGTTTACTATAAAACTCGTTTACTAAAATATAAAAATGAAAACATTATTTGATAAAATCTGGGATGCCCACGTGGTGTCAGCGGTAGAGAATGGTCCGACACAGTTATATATCGACCGTCATTTTTGTCATGAAGTAACCAGCCCGCAAGCATTCAACGGACTTCGTGCACGTGGATTGAAAGTGTTTCGTCCTGAAAAAACTACTTTAACGGCGGATCACAACACGCCGACCATTAATCAGGATCAGCCGGTGAAGGATCCTATATCTAAAAATCAGCTGGATACTTTTTCTAAAAATGCTGCTGAATTTGAATTACCACTGTTCTTTCCATTGGGCCATATTAAAAATGGTGTAGTACACATTATAGGACCTGAGAATGGTTTTACTCATCCGGGTGCAACCATTGTTTGTGGCGATAGTCACACGTCTACCCACGGTGCATTTGGTGCTATTGCATTTGGTATCGGAACCAGCGAAGTGGAAATGGTGCTTGCTACGCAATGCGTTCTTCAATCTCGCCCCAAAACAATGCGTATCACATTTAATGGTAAACTGAAGAAGGGCGTAGCTGCTAAAGATTTGGCTCTTTATATGATTTCCAAACTCACAACAGGTGGTGCCACCGGATATTTTGTTGAGTATGCCGGCGAAGCTATTCGCAATCTTTCGATGGAGGAACGTATGACGGTTTGTAATCTGAGCATTGAAATGGGAGCTCGTGGTGGTATGATTGCTCCTGATCAAACGACTTTCGATTATGTAAATGGTCGCGAATTTGCTCCTAAGGGAGCGGAATGGGATAAAGCACTTGCCTATTGGAAAACGTTGAAAACAGATGAAGGTGCGAAATTTGACAAAGAAATTGCTTTTGATGCAGCCGATATTCAACCAATGATTACCTACGGAACAAATCCGGGCATGGGTATGGGAATTCAGGATACTATTCCAACATTAAGTGATATTGACGAAGCCGGACGTATTTCATTCCAAAAATCATTAGATTATATGGGCTTTCAACCGGGTGAAAAACTGGTAGGGAAATCTGTTGATTATGTTTTTCTGGGAAGTTGTACCAACGGTCGTATCGAAGACTTCCGTGTCTTTGCCAACTACGTAAAAGGGAAAAAGAAAGCCGATAATGTGGTAGCATGGCTTGTCCCAGGCAGCTGGATGGTTGAAAAACAAATTCGTGAAGAAGGCTTGTACGATATTATTACGAAAGCCGGTTTTGAATTGCGTCAGCCCGGTTGTTCAGCTTGTCTGGCCATGAACGATGATAAAGTTCCTGCCGGAAAATATGCTGTATCTACATCAAACCGTAACTTCGAAGGACGTCAGGGTCCGGGTGCACGCACTATTCTTGCCGGTCCACTGGTAGCTGCAGCTGCAGCTGTTACCGGAAAAATTACCGATCCAAGAGGGTGATTTTTTAGAACGCAAATTCCACAAATAAACGCAAATCAAATAAAGATGGAAGAGCACGATGATTTAATTTCAAAGGAATTAATTGATGTCATTTTGACACAATTTTATCGGGTTTATAATGATTTGGGCTATGGATTCCTCGAAAGAGTTTATCAAAATGCACTCTATTTTGCTCTTACAAATGAAGGTTTAAAGTGTGAAGTAGAGAAACCTATTAAGGTTTATCATGATGGACATGTTGTTGGAGATTATCGTGCTGATTTATTGGTGGAAGATTGCGTAATATTAGAGTTAAAGGCTTGTGAAGATATCAATCCAGCTCATGAGGCTCAGTTGATAAATTATTTAAAAGCAACTGAAATTGAAGTTGGATATCTTCTGAACTTTGGAAAAAAAGCTAAGTTTAGTAGAAAAGTATATTCAAATAATAGAAAATTTCTTTAAATAAAATCAGAGTTCAAATTTGCGTGTATTTGCGTAATTTGCGTTCAAATTAAATGAAAGATGGAAAAATTTATAACATTAACTTCGTCTGTCGTTCCACTTCCAATTGAGAATGTGGATACAGACCAGATTATACCTGCTCGTTTCTTAAAAGCAACGAATAAAGATGGTTTTGGTGATAACCTTTTTGCCGACTGGCGTTACAACAAAGACGGTAGTCCTAAAGTAGATTTTGTATTGAATAATACGACTTATAGCGGATCAATTCTGGTTGGCGGTAAAAACTTCGGTTCGGGCTCCAGTCGTGAACATGCTGCATGGGCAATTGCCGGATATGGATTTAAAGTCGTAGTGTCAAGTTTTTTTGCAGATATTTTTCGTAATAATGCCTTGAATAATGGAGTACTTCCGGTAGTTGTATCTCCTGAATTCCTTGCGGAAGTGTTTGCCTGTGTTGTTGCTGATCCAAAAATGTCTTTGACTATAGATCTTAAAGCTCAAACTATAACGAATAATGCCACAGGAAAATCTGAGACTTTTGAAATAAATGTCTATAAGAAAGAATGCCTGCTCAATGGTTTGGATGATATTGACTATTTGTTGAGCAAAAAAGAACAAATCGAGCAGTTTGAAAAAGCAAGATAAACAGCCCCCTAAATCCCCCAAGGGGGACTTAAAGACATTTTATTTATATTTTTGAAACAAAAAATTGATGAACAAAAATAACTCAAATAGTTCTATATCAAATCTCCCTCTACTGGGGGAAAAGAGAGGGGCTGTTGAAATAATGGATACCACACTTCGCGATGGGGAACAAACATCGGGAGTTTCGTTTGCAGCGCAGGAAAAGTTGAGCGTTGCGCGCCTCTTGTTGGAAGAATTGTGTGTTGACAGAATAGAGATTGCTTCCGCCCGGGTATCCGAAGGTGAATTTGCTTCTGTAAAAAAAGTGGCTCAGTGGGCTCGTAACCGGGGACATATTGATCAGATCGAAATATTGGGATTTGTAGATGGACGTTTATCGCTGGATTGGATTCAGAATGCTGGTTGTAGAGTCATTAATCTATTGTGTAAGGGTTCGCTTAAGCACTGTATTCATCAGCTTAAAAAGACAAAGGAGCAGCATATTCTTGATATAAAACAGGTCCTATCCAATGCAAAAGAGATGGGTATAGCTGTAAATGTTTATCTTGAAGATTGGTCAAACGGAATGCGTGAGTCTGAAGAGTACGTCTATTTTATGATTGACTCGTTGAAGAATGAGAACATTAAGCGTTTCATGCTTCCGGATACGCTGGGTATTTTGAATCCGGTAGAAACCTACGATTTTTGCTGTCGTATGATAGCGCGTTATCCCGATCTGCATTTTGATTTTCATGCACATAATGACTATGATTTGGCTGTGGCAAATGTTTTTGAAGCAGTAAAAGCTGGTGTGAAAGGTGTTCACGTAACCGTAAATGGTTTGGGTGAACGTGCCGGAAATGCTCCCTTGTCAAGTGTGTTAGCCGTGTTGCATGATCATTTGAAGGTGAAAACGAATCTTAAGGAGGACAAGATAAATTCGGTTAGTAAAGTTGTTGAGACATACTCGGGAATACGAATTCCGCACAATAAGCCGGTGATTGGCGAAAGTGTGTTTACTCAGGTTGCAGGGGTTCATGCCGATGGCGATAACAAAAAGAATCTCTATTATAACGATCTGTTGCCGGAAAGATTTGATCGGGAACGTCAGTATGCACTTGGAAAAACATCGGGAAAAGCCAATATCCTGAAAAACTTGCAGCAATTAGGGATAGAGCTCGATGATGAAACTATGCAACGTGTAACAGCGCGTGTGATTGAGTTGGGAGATAAGAAGGAAACGGTATCGTTGGATGAACTTCCTTATATTGTTTCGGACGTGTTAAAGAATGAGCAGGAAGAACAAGTTGTTAAGATGCTGAATTATTCTCTGTCTCTGACGTATGGTTTGCGACCTATGGCCTCGGTAAAAATGGAAATTAATGGAAGTATTTATGAACAATCGGCTTCGGGTGATGGTCAGTACAATGCCGTTTCGAAAGCCATGTGGAAGATATATAGAAAACTAAATAAACCAACGCCAGAGTTGTTGGATTATGTGGTGGTTATTCCTCCTGGTGGGCAAACCAATGCCTTTGTTCAGACAATTATCACCTGGAGGTTTAAAGAGAAAGTTTTTAAAACACGTGGACTAGATGGTGATCAAACAGTTGCAGCTCTTAAAGCAACAATAAAAATGCTGAATATAATTGATTGAAAGTCGTTTATTGGTAGCCTTTCTGACCAAGCAAGAACACACAGACCAAAATAAATACTACAAAAGAAACAAGCACGACTATTGCTCTTTTTAATCTATAATGCTCTTGTGCTTTTCTTATAGAATTAAAAATTGCTGTAGTAATTATAGAGACAAATGCACCAACTGCTACTAGTAAGTAAATCATTTTATTTGATAGCTTTAAAGTTTTGATTCTGCAAAGATAATAATACTTGGTTCAAAAAAAAATAATAATTACATCAAAATAACAAAACACTTAAAATATAAATAAAATATGTCAGTTATTTCAGAAAACATTGATGAAAAAGATAATTCTTTTTCGATTCAAAAGAAAATAAACATTGCGGTTCTTCCCGGAGATGGGATTGGACCCGAAATTGTTGAACAAGCTTTGAATGTAACAAAAGCAGTATGTAAAAAGTTTGGTCATTCCTTGACTTATGAGTATGCAATTGTTGGAGCATGTGCTATTGATTCGGTTGGAGAGCCTTATCCAAAAGCTACTCATGAGTTATGTATGAAATCAGACGCTGTTTTGTTTGGAGCAATTGGTGACCCCAAATATGATAATAATCCTGCTGCTAAGGTTCGTCCGGAACAAGGTTTATTGAAGATGAGGAAAGATTTAGGATTGTATGCCAATATTCGTCCGGTGACTACGTTTCCGTCATTAATTCATAAATCTCCTCTTCGTGCTGATCTTGTTGATGGTGCTGATTTTATGTGTATCCGTGAACTAACTGGTGGTATGTATTTTGGTCGTCCACAAGGGAGAGCAGAAGATGGTAATACAGCTTATGATACCTGTATTTATACTCGTGAAGAAATTGAACGCATACTCCATTTGGCCTACAAATATGCCGGACAACGCAAGAAAAAGGTTACAGTGGTTGATAAGGCGAATGTGTTGGCTACTTCACGCTTATGGCGCCAGATAGCACAGGAAATTGCCCCTCAGTATCCTGACGTTGAAACAGAATATATGTTTGTTGATAATGCTGCAATGCGGATTATTCAGTGGCCTAAAAGCTTTGATGTGTTGGTTACCGAAAATCTTTTTGGCGATATTCTGACGGATGAAGCTTCGGTTATTACCGGTTCGCTGGGCATGTTGCCGTCAGCCTCGGTAGGTATTCATACTTCCGTATTTGAGCCTATACATGGTTCTTATCCTCAGGCTGCCGGAAAAAATATTGCTAATCCGTTGGCAACAATACTCTCGGCTGCATTGATGTTTGAATATGCATTTGGAATGATGAAGGAAGGTGCTTTGATTCGTGAAGCAGTGGCTGCAAGTATGTCTGCCGGAATTGTTACTGAAGATATTGCCGATAATGGTACGGCTTATAAAACTTCAGATGTGGGTGAGTGGATTGTCAATTATATTTCAAAGTAAGTCGCAATTAGTTTAAATAAAAAAAGCACATCAAAATAATCTGATGTGTTTTTTTATTTTAGTTTTCTGATAACAGTTTTTCTATGTCAGAGCTTATTTCTTCGGGCTTTACTGTTGAAGCGTATCGTTTAAAAGGTTTGCCGTTTTTGTCTAGCAAAAACTTAGTGAAATTCCATTTAATGTCATTTGTGATTGTTCCTGGTAAGGCAGTTTTCAGATATTTATATAGAGGATCGGCATCTTTGCCGTTTACTTCTATTTTCATAAACATTGGAAAAGTAACGCCATACTTTAATGTGCAAAACTTTGAAATTTCTTCGGCACTACCGGGTTCCTGACTGGCAAATTGATTGCATGGAAACCCTAAAATAACTAATCCTTTATCTTTATACGTATTATAGAGCTTTTCCAGTCCTTCATACTGGGGTGTAAACCCACACTTGCTGGCTGTATTGACTATGAGTACAACTTTTCCTTCGTAGGTTTTCATTTTTATTTCTTTACCTTCTAGTGTTGTACTCTTAAAGCTGTAGAAGTCTGCTGTGTTCTTCTTGCCTTGAGCAGTTAACGAAAACATGCTAAGCATGGCTAAGCAGATAATTATTGAATAGTTTTTCATAATGTGATGTTGTTTTTTTATTTGTATGATTTTAAACAACTCAAGCGGTCGTTTGTTCGCTTTGCTTAAGCAGGTGAATCAGATCGTACAATTGATTTTTTAATTCAAGTGCTTTGGTTATTTCGGCATCATTTGCTGTGATGTTTAATTTTTTCAGCAGCTTTGCCGGAATTTCTGCTGCTTTAACCTGCATCTCATTACCGTGTTCTGTAAGCCGGATCAGCACTTTACGTTGATCCGTTTTTGACTGTACACGGGTGAGTATTTCCATTCCCTCCATCCTTTTTAGTAATGGAGTGAGTGTGTTTGTGTTCAGAATTAATTTTTCTCCAATTTCATTTACGGTAAGTTCTTCGTATTCCCACATAACCATCAGTACCAGATATTGTGGGTATGTTATTCCCAGTTTATCCAAATCTTCCTGATAGGCTCTGATGATTAGTCTGGATGCGGCATAGAGTGGGAAGCAAAGTTGGTTTTCCAGTTTTAGTTGCTCGTAACTCATGTTTAGTTTTCTTGTTTACGATTTATTTTTGTAAAAGAGTCTCAATGTGTTTTCGCAATTTCTCCGGTGATGTTGTCGGGGCGAATCGTTTGTATGGATTTCCGTTTTTATCAATGATGAATTTCGTGAAATTCCACTTGATTTTATTTCCAAATGTACCTTTCAGTTCTTTTTTCAGGTATTTGTAAATGGGATGCGCGTTATCGCCATTTACTTCAATTTTAGAGAACATCGGGAAAGTGACTCCGTAATTGATTAAGCAACCTTCCGAGATTTCTTTTTCGCTGCCTGGTTCCTGATGCCCGAATTGATTACATGGAAATCCGAGTATAACTAGTCCTTTATCTTTATAGTCTTTGTATAGTTGCTCCAGACCTTCGTACTGAGGAGTTAATCCGCATTTACTGGCAGTATTTACAACGACTATTACGTTGTCTTTGTAACGTGCCATATCTATTTCTTTGCCTTGCAGGCTGGTTGCTGTGAATTGATGGAAATTTGTATTCATTTCTAGTTTTTTTATATCGTTTGCGATACAAAAATATATCTTTTGTGTCGCGCACGATGTAAAAGATGAAATGATATAACAACTATTAATAAAATGCTGAGGTATGTTGGCCTAATTTTTTATTCTATTTAGGAGGGCAGGATAAAGATTATCTCTTAATAATCTAAAGTTTGGCTCTTTGCGTAAAGCTTTTTCATACATGAGTTTTGCATCTTGTAGCCTGTTTTGTTTCTCATAAGCTTTACCTGTTGTGATTAATGTCTGTAGGTATGTCCAGTTGTGATCAGTGACTTTGGACGTTTCCATCAGGCTGATAGCTTTTAGAAAAAACTTAATAGCTTCACGCTTGTCGCCGCCAAAAAAAGTTGGTGCCTGGTACAGTGCGTTGGCTTTGGCAATTACAGCCTGTACGTTATGAGGGTCGGAATCATAAGCTTTATTGATGGCAGAGAGGCTTTGTGAAGCTAATGAGATTGATTGTGTTTTGCTTATGCTGATTTCAAGACCAATGAATAATCCTTTATAGGCAAGAGCAGATGCGTTTTTAGGAGAACTTGCAAGAATTTGGGCTATCCATTTTTGTGCAGTTGTAATGTTTTTTCGAGCCTGATTATTCTGTCTTATTCCAACAAGATAGCCGGCATAACCATAATAAAAGTTTACAAGCTCCAGTTTTTGGTCGATGGAAGTGGGAGGGGTGTTGATTTCTATGCTACGTATGGTGGTTGACCATTTCGTAACATCGCTGTTTATATAAGCTTTGTAAATTATTTTTTGATTTAGGGATTGAGCTTGTGTGGTTTGACTACTGTATAGTAATGCTATGATTATTACGAACTGAGTCAATAGTTTGAATGGCTTTTTCATTTTGTGTATGCTTATATATTGACTAAAAAACAAAAAAACCACTACAATTTGCAGTGGTTTTGCTCTCCCTCTTGGACTTGAACCAAGGACCCTCTGATTAACAGTCAGATGCTCTAACCAACTGAGCTAAGGAAGAATTTGTTTGTGCACTTTTTTCAAATGCTTTGCAAAAGTAGTAGTTTTTTTGCAATCGTGCAATAGCAAAACTAAAAGAATTCAGGAAAAGCAACTGTTTCCGGTATTCCCGCATGTTTTTCAAAAAAATAAAAAGAGTCATATTGCTACGACTCTTTTGCTCTCCCTCTTGGACTTGAACCAAGGACCCTCTGATTAACAGTCAGATGCTCTAACCAACTGAGCTAAGGAAGAATTTTGTGTTACACTTTTTTGTCAAATGCGCTGCAAAAGTAATGGCTTTTCCTGAAATATACAATATCTTTGCACAAAAAATAAAGAAAAATAGCATGAATAAGATATTGGGTATGGGCAATGCCTTGACAGATATATTGTTGCAAATTGATACAGATGATGTTTTATCGTCTTTAAATTTGCTGAAAGGCGGAATGCAGCTTATCAATACCGAAAGGTCGGCTGAAATAAATGAGGCGGTAGTTAATTATTCGAAGAAAATGGCAACCGGTGGCTCAGCCTCTAATACGATAAATGGCATTACACGCTTAGGTTTGTCGGCCGGTTTTGTTGGCAAGGTCGGAAAAGATGATATAGGCTTGTTTTTCGAAAATGATTCCATCAATAATGGAGTAAAACCTTATTTGCTGTTGAGCGAAACTCCTTCGGGACATTGTACTGTTTTGGTATCGCCGGACAGTGAACGGACTTTATGTACATATCTGGGTGCTGCTTGTGAGCTGGCAGCTCAAGATTTAAAGCCGGAAATGTTTGCGGGGTATACGATCTTTCACATCGAAGGTTATCTGGTGCAAAATCACGATTTGATTCGTACGGCGGTTAAGATGGCAAAGCAGGAAGGATTGAAAGTTTCCATTGATATGGCAAGTTATAATGTTGTAGAGGAAAATCTCGACTTCTTGCAGGAAATTGTAGGTAAATATGTAGATATCGTTTTCGCCAACGAAGAAGAAGCTCGTGCTTATACGGGTAAAGAACCGGAAGAAGCATTGAATGCAATTTCGGAACAATGTGACATTGCCATTGTAAAAATAGGCAAAGAAGGTTCGTTGATTAAATCGGGAACTGATCGGGTTGATGTAAAACCACGTCTGGCAAATTGCATTGATACTACCGGTGCCGGTGATTTGTATGCTTCCGGTTTCTTGTTTGGCTTGGCAAATAGTTATTCGCTTGAGGTGTGTGGGCGTATTGGGTCGTTGGTTTCCGGCAATGTGGTAGAAGTGCTTGGAGCTAAGATGTCCGATGAAGTCTGGGATACTATTTATGCCGACATGAAAGAAATTATTCTTGGTCGATAGATTCTTGTTGATAGTAAGCAGTAAGCAGTAAGCAGTAAGCAGTAAGCAGTAAGTAGTTGGAAGTAAAGAGATGTGGTTTCTTTGTGAAAGATCACTCTATTCAGAAATACGATTGCTTTGAATTATAAAAACTCTTACCAACTACTAACTCTATTAATCTTCCTACTAACTACCGACTACTAACTACTAACTACCCACTACCAACTACCCACTATCAACTACCTACTAAAAACTCCCCACTATTTACTATCTATTTGCCGATGCTCAACTCTATCAAACTTTACACTGCTATCGTTTTGGCTATGGTTTTCTGGTCATTTTCGTTTATCTGGACGCGAGTGGCTATCCATTCGTTTCAACCGATGATGCTTATAAGTTTACGTTTGTTGATTGCTTCGGTTCTGTTATTTGTCGTGTCTAAGTCTACCGGAAAGTTTCAGAAACTTCGCCGGAAAGACTTCAAATGGTTTATGTTGCTGGCTTTTTTTGAACCCTTCTTGTATTATGTGGGTGAAACGTATGGGCTTACCACGGTGGAGTCGACTCTGGCTTCAGTGATTGTTTCCACCATTCCACTTTTTGCTCCCATCATGGCTTTTTTCGTGTTGCGTGAACGCATCGGGTTAGCCAATATTCTTGGCATTTTAATTTCTTTGCTTGGAGTGTTTTTTGTTATCTATGAACCGGGAGGTGGTTTTAAAGCCAATCCTACAGGCATAGCCTTACTCTTTCTGGCGGTGTTTGCCGCCATTTGTTATGCCACAGTTCTGCGAAAAATTCCACGATATTACAATAATATGAATGTGATTTTTTATCAAAGCCTGTTGGGATTGATCTTTTTTATTCCCACTTCTTTGCTGACTGATTATTCTTTCTGGCAAACACTGACAGTGAGTCGGGAGTCCTTGGTAGCCTTGCTGATGTTGTCGGTTTTTGCATCGGTCATTGCTTTTGTGCTTTTTGCCGGGGCAGTACGTCAGGTAGGAGTGGCTAAAACCAATGTGTTTGTCAATCTGATTCCGGTTTTTACTGCCATTTTTTCGTGGTTAATCCTCGATGAGATGATTACCCGTAGCAAATGGTTCGGCATATTCATTGTGGTTGTGGGGCTTTTTGTTAGCCAGTGGGGCAAAATGAAGTTCAACAAGCAAACAGAAGAAATTTTTTAAAATGCGTGCAAACAGCTTGCTATATTCGAATAATTATTAACTTTGTCTTTCCAATTCAGTGTGTATTCATTTTATAGAGACAGCATAAAGCTCTTTTCGTAACCTGATCATGAAGATGCCGCAATGAAACCAAAGAAATATATTTTATTCAGAATTTATCAGTGGTTGTTGGCTTACCCTATTTTGATGGTGATAACTGTATTAGTTGCATTGTCCACCATTGTGCTTTCACCATTTTTTCCAAACAGTCAGTTATCATATGCTCCGGCACGTTGGTGGGCGCGCATCTATTGCCTGTTGTGTTTCGTTAAGGTTAAAGTGTATGGTATGGAGCGGCTCAATCCCCGGCAATCGTATGTCTTTGCACTTAATCACCAGAGTATTTTTGATATATTTGTGGTATATGGCTGGTTACCGTTTTGTTTTAAATGGATGATGAAAGCCGAACTGCGCAAAATACCCTTGATTGGCAAAGCCTGTGAGGCGGCGGGACATATTTTCATTAACCGTTCTAATCCCGTTGCAGCCCGACAGAGTTTGGAAAGAGCCGAAGCGCAGTTAGTGAATGGCATATCAGCCGTTATCTTTCCTGAAGGAACCCGTACGTATACCGGCGAGATGGGAGTGTTTAAGCGAGGAGCTTTTCGTATTGCCACTGATTTATCGTTACCGATTGTTCCGGTTACACTGCGTGGTAGCTTTGAACGGATGCACCGGAATTCGGCTAATGTAACTCCGGGCCTGATAGAAATGTACGTACATGAACCGTTGGAAATAACCGCTTTTCAGTCGGAAAATATTCATGAATTGATTCAGAAAACATGGGATGTTATTCACAGTGCTTTGTGACTTTTGAATAAGCGATCTTCGTTTAGTAAATTGGACATAGGTAGTAACTAGTGGGTAGTGGGTAGTCAGTAGTGTGTTCCACAGACTTTTATTATAACTAAAAATACCTTTGTGCAGAAAATAGCAATAATTAGTGATATTCACGGAAACTTACCGGCTCTGAATGCGGTAATTCACGATATAAAAACAGTTTTTCAAGCCGACTTTATTTATTGCTTAGGCGATTTGACAGATGGAGCTCCCTGGAACAATGAAGTAGTAGATACAATCAGAACTTTGCAAATACCTACTGTCATGGGTAATCATGATGAGCGCATTGCATTTAATTATGAGGTTTTGTCGCTTAAGAAGCATAGTGTTGAAGAGCAACAAGCCCGGTTGAAAACGATCAACCAGACCAAAAATACCATATCCGATGTAAACAAGGCTTTTCTTTCGAAGCTGGTTCCGGATATTCGTCTGAACTTTGGCTCTGTTTCTTGTTTGCTTGTGCATGGTGGTCCCGGTAATAACGATGAATATATCTATGAACATACCGACGATGAATTATTCAAACGTCTCTTTAAGCAAGAGGATGTGAATCTTATTGTGGCCGGACATACACATTTATCATTCATCAAATATCTTGAATCAGATAAAGACGGGCAACGAAACTTGTTTATCAACGCCGGATCGGTGGGGCGAACTAAGGAGATGAACGGGGCTAAAGCTGTTTATTTGTGGCTTACTATTGATGAGTTACAAAATAAAGTGGAGCCTGTTTTACGAAAAATTGATTATAATATTGGCGAAACCATATCGGGGATCCGAAACAGTGAAGTGCCCGATTTTTATGCCGACTTGTTGAGTAAAAGAATAACGCAAAATCAGTGTGGTGATTAAATTCATTGCAGGTAAAAAATAAACGTATGAAAAACAATACCCAGATAAAATGCCCGAATTGCGGCACTTCCATCGATGTACAGGATATTCTGGCTCATCAGTTGGAAGATGAGATTAATCTGAAATATCAAACTCAGCTGGCTGAAGAAAAGAGAAAGTATGATGCCGAGGTCGATAGTTTGAATAAGGCCAAAGAGCTGTTTGAACAAAAGAAAAAACAGGAAAACGAGCTTTTTCAGGAACGGCTGGATAAACAGCTGAAGGAAGACCGGAAGGCGCTGGAAGAAAAGTTGAAGCTTAAATTCAGGGAAGAGCAGTCGGAGCAGTTTAATGCCCTGCAAAAAGAACTGAACGAGAAATCGGAGCAGGTAAGGGAATTGAACCGCACAAAGGCCGAGATCGAAAAGCTAAAGCGTGAAAAGTCGGAGCTGAAAGAGATAGCCGAAGCCGAAGCACAACGCAACCTGAATGAAACGCTGATAGCTGAAAAGGAAAAAATCAGAAAACAGGAAGAGGATAAAAATGAGCTGCGCTTTAAAGAGCTTCAGAAACAACTGGAAGACCAACGACGCTTAACCGAGGAAATGAAGCGTAAGCAGGAGCAGGGCTCCATGCAGTTGCAGGGCGAAGTGCAGGAACTGGCTATTGAGGAATGGCTTGCGTCGCAATTTCCGCTCGACTCTATTGAAGAAATAAAAAAAGGAGTACGCGGAGGCGATTGTATTCAGGTGGTGAATACGCGCACACTCCAGAATTGCGGAATCATTTATTACGAAAGTAAACGAACCAAAGATTTTCAGCCTAGCTGGATCGAAAAATTCAAAGCTGATATTCGTGTAAAAGGTGCTAATATTGGCGTATTGGTAACCGAAGTAATGCCCGCCGATATGGATCGTATGGGTCTGAAAGAAGGTGTCTGGATTTGTAACTACGAAGAGTTTAAGGGACTTTGCGCTGTTTTGCGCGAAACGCTTATTCAGATCAGTGCGGCGGTAAGTTCGCAGGAAAACAAAGGCGATAAAATGCAGATGCTGTATGATTATCTCACAGGCAATACCTTCCGCTTACAGGTGGAAGCCATTGTGGAAGGTTTTACACAGATGAGGCTCGACCTGGAAAGTGAAAAGCGGGCTATGCAGAGCATCTGGAAAAAACGCGAGAAACAAATAGAAAAAGTGACTATCAACACCATCGATATGCATGCGTCCATAAAAGGTATTGCCGGCAATGCTATTCAGTCAGTAAAGCTGCTCGAACTTTCGGAGGCGGAGATAAATGACGAGGACAATTCATAATTGATAATTCATAGTTCATAATTCATAGTTGACAATTTATCATTAATCACTAATCATTTACAATTTATCATTGATAATTTATCATTATATAGGGTTACATGAAAAAAAGAATTATTATTGCACTTCTTATCGGTTTTGCGTGCACGGTGGGTGTTCAGGCGCAGATTTTCTGGAAAGTATCCGGCAAAGGTCTGGCTAAGCCAAGTTATTTGTTTGGAACACACCATCTAATAGAGAAAGATCAGCTTAAAGATTTTGATAAAGTGCTGAACTATGCCGGACAGGCCGATGCGGTGGTGGGCGAAATGGATATGACGGATATGGTTGCGATGCAGACTAAAATGATGCAGGCGGCTGTGATGAGCGGAACTACTGTCAAAGACCTGCTGAGTGCCGAAGATTATTCGTTAGTAGATACTGAATTTAAACAACTCATAGGCGCCGGATTGGGGCAGTTGGGCATTTTAAAGCCGATGATGTTGCAAACGATGTATGCGAGTCTGATTTATTTGAAATCGCAAAACCTGACAAAGCAGCCCGAGGGTATTGATATTCTGTTTCAGAAAAAGGCTAAGGAAAACAATAAGGCGGTGATTGGGCTGGAAACCATCGAACAACAGTCTGCTATCCTGTTCGATTTCTTATCGTTGAAACGTCAGGCGGAGTTGTTGGTGAAGTCAGTAAAAGAAAAGCAGAAAGGAATCGAACTGCTTAAGCGTTTGAATGAAGCGTATCTAAGTGCAGATTTAAAGAAAATATCCGACATAGATGCAGAAGACGATGATCTGACGGCTGAGGAACGAAAACCCTTGTATGAAAACCGAAACGATGCCTGGATGAAACAATTGCCGGCATTATTCGCCAAACAATCCTGCTTTGTGGCGGTAGGGTGCATGCACCTCATTGGCGATAGCGGATTGGTGGCTCAGTTGAAAAAAGCGGGTTATACGGTGGAAGCTGTGGTGTGGTGATGTTTAGAAGTCCGAAGGACTTGAATGTGAATTGAAAATCGGCGTAGCCAATAACTACGGGTGAAACCCGTAGCTAAAGCCAAAGCTTAAATTCGAACCCCGAATGGGGTTCAATATCAATAAACTATCTTAATATTCAACCCACTTCGGGGTTGTGGATGTCGGGTCATTCGTACCCCCAGTTCCGCAAGCTTCACTGGGGGTTATTCACATTTAGCCACTTCGTGGCAATAAATAGTTTTTCAGCAGACCCTAAGTAAGGCTATTCAGAAATGAGTGGCCTTACTATTTTAAATTATTGTTGTACGGTGAAAAATCTATCACAAAGTTTCGTATATAAAGTTTACCGGACTATTTTAAATAAAATTCTCTCCACTTGTCACAAAATTGCCAGCTTAGGTGTCTATTATTAAAACCACAATTCATTGGAACAGTTTAACGACATATACAAACAACATTATACCTCGATTTACAGATTGGTATCCAAGTTCCGGGTCAATAGCCACGAAGCTGAAGATATTGTTCAGGATGTGTTTGTCAAACTGTATCTTCAATTCAATTCTGGAAATCAGGTTCAATATCCCAAAACATGGCTTTACAAAGTGGCAGTGAATATTTGTATCAACGCTGTAAGTCGACGCAAAGAGACTGAATCGATCGAAAGCGTCAGTCAGTTGGATTTTGGAACGTCTGATTCTTTGGAAACAGATATTGACCAAAATGAACAGGAAGAAATAATCAGAAATGCTCTGTTGAAACTAAAAGAACATGAAAGACTGGTCGTGATTTTATATTCAGAAGGACTTTCATACAAAGAAATAGCCGAGGTAAGCGGAGTAAAGTTTACATCGGTAAGTCAAAATCTTTCCAGGGCTTTAGACAAACTCAGACCATTGCTTAAAAACCATTATTATGAAATGCTTAACCAATGAACAAATCCAACGGTTTATAGATCGTGAAATGCCATCATTACAACCGGACCAATTCCAACATTTTATTTCGTGTCCAAACTGTAGAGCATTGTACAATGAACAAAAGCTATTGGCAAAATCAATAAAAAAGCAGATAAACAGTGTTGCCAAAACGCCTGAAAGAATTCCTGAATTTCAGGTTCCGGCGAGTATTACTCATGCCGCTCCGCGAGTGAAACGATTCCCTCTTTGGGCAAAAGTGGCTGCACTGCTTATCCCGGCATGTTTTGTTTGGAAGATGACTATTAAGTCGGATAAGCTCAGTGAAAAAGAGTTTAAACCAACTGCCGAAAGTATTCGAATGTACGAAATGTGCAACAGCGTGGATGCTAACACAGCTTTTCAGGAGAATATGATTATTACCACTGTTACAGATGAGAATGGGAAAGTGGTTAAATGTGGAACCAATTAAAAAGTAAATAATATGAAGAAGAATCTTTTTATAGCGTTGTTGTTTATGTCAGCAACTCTATGGTCGCAGCAACTGTCCACTATTTATAAGAGTGGAGAAATAAAACTTATACCCGATGCCAATTATGCCAAAAACGTGAATTGGAACAAACAGTTTTCTGACTTCAACCAAACTGCCTGGGGAAAACCTATTGGTATGTCCAAACAAATTGTAGTAGCCCCCGATGGCTCGGTGTTTATGAGTCACCACACGCGCCATTCCATTTCTAAGTTTGATAAAAATGGTAATTTCATCAAGGAGTTTGGCAAAAAAGGAGGTAAAAGCCCTGCCGATTTTATTTATATGCCTTCTGTGCAGGGAATTTTAGATGGTAAGTATCTTTATACAACAGCAGTTGACGGGCGTATGCACTTTTTTGATTTGAATGGCAATTGGGTAAAAACAATTCGACTGAAATATATGCCGCTTGGATCAATGCCTATGAAAGGAGGTAAGATAGCCGTTTTGGGTCATGTGCCAAGTGGAAATGGTGCTAAACACACCATCTCACTGTTGAATTATTCAGATGGAAAAGAGAAAATTATCAGTTCTGCTTTTGAGCCTTATACCAGTTCTGACAAGAATAGCATCAAGATTACTCCTTATTTCTATAAAGATAAGAATGGGAAAGAGCAACACATCGGGAATTGGATAAGCTGCAGTTTACCGTTTTCGCACTCATCATATTATAGGGTGAGGTTTGCAACCAATAGTGCCGGAAATCTCGTTGCTGCATATCCTTCTACCGGTGAAATTGCTGTTTTTGATAACAGCGGGAAGAAATTGCGGCAGTTTAAAGCTGATCTGAAACCGGAGCTTATTACCCGGGAAGTCAGGGAAGATTATTACCAAAATGCAGCCAAAGATCTGAAGAGACTGGAAGCGGATGTGGCAAAGAGAACTAAAGACAAGGAGTACTGGAATAGCTATGTAGTCCAATACAAGCAACAATTGGAGAAATTTCGCGATCCAGCTAACTATCCGGCTAACCTCCCGTATTTTTCCGAAATGATAGTGGATTCAGACAACAATATCCTGCTTTTCCGCTTCACCCGCAAGGAAGGTTCCAATAAGTTTGACGTGTACACCTTCAACAGTCAGGGGACAAAAATAGCCACATCTAGCTTTATTGCCGAGAAATATGATTTGAAAATTAATCCGGCTGTTTTCCGGTTTCACAACGGTAGCATATACAGTGTCTTAAAAGTAAAAAATGCAGTAGGCAACCCGTTGCGGTTGGTGAAGTTTGATTTGAAGAAGAATTGACATTGAATAGTAAGGTTGATGGGTGACCTCAAAAGGTTTTAGCACGCAAATGACACAAATAAGATTTGTACGGTTGAATGTGATTTGCTGAAGTCTAATTCAATAAGATTGCATCAATTCGCGCATGTTGGGTTGTTTGCGTGCTGAAAAGATTTTTGAGACAACACCTTTACTATTTTAAATCCTTGTTGCCAATAAAAAACAGTGATTCTCCCCACTACACATCAGGTTCCTCTATCGTCAGCTTATAGCCAATCTTTGGAATAGTTTCAATGCAAATCCGGTTGTCGGTGCTGAGCTTGTGGCGGAGCGACGACAGGATATTGTGGAGCGATGCCTCCTTGGTTTTTACGTCGGTGTCCTCGTTCCATACCGATTCGAGAATGCAGTTTTTGTGAACTACCTGTCCACTGTTTTTGAGCAACAAGGCCAGCACTGCACATTCGTTTTTTTGCAAATGTATTTTTTCATTTTCTACTTGTAGCAGGTGTTCACTGGCTGAAAAGATAAAGTTCCCGATATGGCATGTCTGATTAACAACTTTTTGGCTGGATGAGCGCGATAGCAGTTCATTGATACGCAGGATAAGTTCCCGTATGCCGAACGGTTTTTTCAGGTAATCTACATTCCCTATCCCGAAGCCTTCCTGTACATCTTCAATTTGTGTGCGCGAGGTGGTGAAAATGATGGGCACTTGACTCCTCTGTCTGATCTTCTTGCTCACCTCAAAACCATTCATCACCCCCTTCAGGTTTACATCCAGCAGAATAATATCCGGCTGAAAATCGGCCTGTGCCTGCAGTGCCTTTTCACCTTCGGACAAGTGACGCACCTCAAAACCTTCGCTCTCCAGTCCGTCGGTAAGCATAAAAGCCAGGTTGGCATCATCTTCTAGCAATAAAACTTTATTCTTTTCAGTCATCTTATTATACTCCTTTTAGTCGTGTTATTTACTCCTTTCAGTCGTGATATTTGCCCTTCGGGCGATATTTACTTCGTGATATTAACTCCCTTCGGTCATGATATTATACTTCGTGATATTAGCTCCTTTCAGTCGTGTTATTAGGCTTCGCCGTTATTATACTTCGTGATATTTACTCCCTTCGGTCGTGTTATTTATTCCTTTCATGTTACGCTCGCGAAGCAAATAACGCCCGCAGGGCAAATATCGGCGAAGCCAACTATCGCGCAGCTATTAACGCCCGCAGGGCAACTATCGCGTAGCCTAATATCACTCCTGAAAGGAGTTAATAACGGCGTAGCCAAATATCGCCGCAGGCAAATATCGCGAAGCTACTAACGCCCGCAGGGCAACTATCGCGCAGCCTAATATCACTCCTGAAAGGAGTTAATATCTGCGCAGCTAATATCGCGACCGTAGGGAGCAAATAACGCGAAGCAAATATCGTGAACGTAGCGAACAAATATCGGCGAAGCCTAATATCGCGACCGAAGGGAGCTACTAACGCCCGAAAGGGAGATAGACTATAAACTCACTTCCTTTTTCTATTTCGCTTTTTACTTCAATGTGTCCTGCATGTTTTTCCACTACCGTTTTTACATAACTAAGTCCGATGCCAAAGCCGGCGGGCGATCCGGACTCGGTGTTTAGCCGGGTATATTTCGTAAATACACGTTTTACTTTTTCGGGTTTAATGCCTATGCCATTATCTTTTACCGATACGCATAGCGAATTTTTTATTCTCCGGATGCTGATCGAAATCAGCACCGATGCCCCCGAATATTTAACGGCATTATCAATCAGGTTGGCAATGCATTGACGCAAGTGATCCCTGTCGGCTTTGATATTCGCATCGTCGACGGTATTCTCTATTTCTATACTCACCTCTTTGTCCGATACGGTAGAAAACTGTTCTTTCAGTTTTTCCACTTCTTCCGCCAGATTGAACTGAGAATAGTTGAGCCTGAAAACGCCCTCTTCGTCCATAGCCAGTGTCATAATCATGGTGATTTTTTCCGACATATCCTTGGTAGCTTCTTTCGAAATGGACAGATAACGTTCCTTTTTTTCTTTATTCTCGTCTACCATGGGGGTCGACAAGGCCTCCAGCGCCATGTATAGCTGTGCCACGGGTCGTTTTAGCTCATGAGCCGTATTGCCGAAAAAATCATTTTTTACCGCCATCAGTTTTTTCTGGCGAGCCAGTGTGTGGAACAAATATAACACGCCATACGAACATAGTCCGGTGAGTAAAAATGCCCCGAGTAGCAAGGTTCCCATTCGCTTAAATATGTTGGCCATCGGATTCAACAATATTAGTTGCAATGATTTTTTATTTTCAAAATCGAGTGCTAACTGTTTCGAATAAATCAGAAAACCGGACTCTGCAAATGATTTTTTTGAGCTCTCCAACACTTTCCCGGTAGTGGGGCTAATTACCTGAACCACAAATTTCGACTCTATGCTTCGCGCCTGTAATATCGTAAAGATGATGCTATCCAGTTTGTGAATGTTTAATGGGCTTTTTTTGCTCACCACATCGTTGATGGCAGTGTTAATTGATCCTAGCAAATCCTTGGTGTTTATTTTCATCTTGTCGAGATTATAAACCACGGTGTTTTTAGATGTTCGGGGAGGAATGATGGTGTCATTAGATCCTTTATTTGAAGATCTGTCGCGTAAATCCAGTTCAGCATGATAGGCTTCGGTTAGTACGGCGTTTGTTTCGCGCTTTAATGACTCGCTGACTGCATGGTAGTAATTGACTACCACAACGATCTGCGAAATGAGTATGAATACCAAACACAAAATTGAAATATACGTAATTATGAGATTTCTCATAGCAATATTTCGGATTAAAGCAGGGTTAGAAATAGATTATGGGCAGTGAATTTTAATTGTATTTTAAATTTAACGCCAAATATACGAAAAATTAGATTTTTATGAAAAAAAAATGAGAAAAAAATTAGAGTCGAAAAAAAAATAATGCTGTAATATTGCAATATCAATAAATCCTAAAATAAAGATCTATGCAAACAAGAAAAAAAAATGCAGCAAAGTTTAAAAAAATCACCCCTTCGGAAATGAGTAAAATTAAAGGAGGAGTGTGGGTGGTAATTATTAAAGATGGAAAAGAAAAAGCTATTTGGGTAAATGACTGATGATGTTTTGGATAAATGCGGTATAGTCAAACATCACCCGGCAAAAGTCTCAGGTATTTATCCCGCAAGGCGGCGGGAGAGTATTTAGGGGCGGATCAAAATACTATAAACTAATTTCGAGCATGCATTTAATAAAAAATGCCTGAATGAATTTATAAAAAAAAGTCCCGGTATCACGAATACGAGAAAAACAAGGCTGAAAAATTTGATATGTTAGCAAAAAACGAATAATTAAGGCTAAAAATTTTGAAATGGTCACAAACGACAAAAAAGCACGGCTAAAAAATTTCAATTGTCAACAAATGACGAATAATTAGGCCTGAAAATTTTGAAATGGTCACAAACGACAAAAAAGTAAGGCTAAAAAATTTCAATTGTCAACAAATGACGAATAATTAAGCCTGAAAATTTTGAAATGGTCGCAAACGACAAAAAAGTAAGGCTAAAAAATTTAATATGTTATCAAAAAAACGAATAATTAAGTCTGAAAATTTTGAAATAGCCTCAAAAAACCTTTTTTAGAAGCGTCTATTTGCAGTTCCAGGCATAACGATGAAATTACGAACGGAATTATCTTCATTACTCACAAATAAAAAAGAAAATACTATGATTCAGAAAACAAATTTTTCGCTATTTCCAAGTGAAGAACTTTATAGTTTTTCCAAAAAAGCAGTCATCCTGGTTGACGAGAAGAAAACAACTATACTGGCTGTAGAACCTTTTCTTGGCAACACCAAAATTCGATTGGAGGATTTTAAAAGTGCACTCGACCGGGAAGATAAAAATCCGCTGGTAAAAATCCGCACACAAAAAACGACTTCCCAGATCGATGCATTTATGGCACTGCGTAAGCAAGCCGAATCGGCTTCTACCCGCAAAAAGGGCGGTGTGTCTGAGGCTGCCGGTGTGATCATTGAAGTTATACGTAAATACGGGTGGACTGTACAATCACTCGGACAAAAAGCCCGTCTGAGTCAGCTGGACGGACTTATTACTGAGCTTAAAACCAAGCATCCGGAAGAAGTTGCCACCATTGGTGCTACCGAATTGCTCGAAGAACTGGAACAGGCGCAAGCCGATTATCTGGTAGCCGATACCAACGCAGTGCGCTCCGAGAACAACAGTAGCGACCCTACGGTTAGCGAAACCCGCCAGCCGCTGATCGAATCCGTCCGGCAACTGTTTCAGATTATCTCATTGCAGGAAGTGTCAGCACCCTCGGCCAACGTAACAGCGTTGATAGCATCGCTCAACGAACTAATCACTACCTCTCTGGCAACAGTGAAAGCCACCGACACCCGCACCGAAAATGCGAAAAAGAATACAACTACACCCACTGAAACAAAGTAAATATTGACTCTCTTCCTATATTGCTCAGGTAGTTGGGAAGGGAGTTGGACGCTGATAAATATATATGTAGCATGGAGAAGTAGAGAATTAGAAATAAGTATTTCCACCTTCCCCCAATAATGTGGGTTATGCATTACTTCAAAAACAACAAGATATTTAATACTTAATATTAGTACTAACACACTATGAAGACTTTGTTTCACCATCTGAAGCAAACTTCCAGGGTATAATTCACCACCTTGCCGTCCAAGCGTATTGGTGAAATCAGCAAATCACCTAAAAAACGGCCTGTTCCATTCAGGTCAAACCTAATGGAGGAAAACAACCCGAAAAGCCTTACGAGTAGGGAAACTTAATTTTAAAACGATGGATGAATTAACGAATTCAAAAAAAGATCCTGTAATTGATCATGAATCAGAAATTTCAGAATTTTTGTGTTTTGCTAAAGCTGGAATTGGGTATGCCTTTTGGATGAGAATCCGCTACAAAGAACCAAATGGTATTTGGATTAAATCAGATAAAGGTGAATCTGTTGGTGTTGGAAAGACCGGAAAGTATGACATCAGCAGTAAGCTTGATAAGTTGGCAGATGGATCACTTGTGCAATTGGATATTGATGTAAGAGCAGGTAGTGATGATGTGTACGCAGAACAATGTTTTGTTTACAACAAAGCTTCTAAAGTTGCGGCTAAATATATAGCTTCTGGCACAACATTTAATGCAGCAGTACGTCTCGATGAATTGGTGTCGAAATAGTAAATTGTAGAATAAGCAGCAGGAAGGCAAAAAATACCTTCCTGTGTTTTTTGCATTATAATTAATTTTTTGAATATCCCTTCCTCTGGCGTGGGTCTCCAGACCCGTGTCGATGCATATAAACATATAAAGGAAGAAAGAATCGTATAAGATGATCGTAGCAGAATGGTAAGGTAAGCCTTGTTGGTCGTATGTATAGTTAATCCTGACATGTTCTGTGAAGTTTCCAAACTGCATCGGGTTAGAAGAAAAGTTCTTGTTTTTTATATTGAAATATAGTGATTATTAAATCTTGGCTCTCATAATAAAAAAACTCACAAAAAATGAAAACAGTCAAAGCTTACTTACTCTTTTTGTTAGTTCCCATACTTTTTTTGTCATCGTGTAAAAATTTTAAAAATCAGTTGGTAACAGATCCGTTACCCTCATGGAATGATACGAAGATAAAAAAATCTATTATTAGTTTTATTGCTGATTCATTGAAAAATGTTGCCTATCCTATGCGTATAGCGGTGTTTGATATGGATGGAACCATTTCTTGCGAAACTCCTTTGTGGCCGGAAATGTATGTGGCGGTTGCTGGTTTAAATAAACAATCGGAAAAAAATCCGTCGTTGATGCAATATCCCGAATATAAGTTTGCCCAAAAGTTGGCCATTAATCCCGGTGATACATCGGTATTAAATAACTGGGGTGCATATGTCGACTCTATGGTATGGAAGGCTTATGCTGGAGTTGATCATCAGGCCTATATTAATACAGCTGCGAATTATATGTACAACGAAAGAAATAAAAACAAGCAGTATAATATCCGATTGTCTAATATGTTTTATCAGCCCATGCTTGAACTGATACGATACTTGAAAGACAATCATTTTGATGTGTATATAGTGTCGGGGTCGGTACAAGGAGTTGTTTGGAGTATTTGCCCGGCAGCATTAAGCCTTAATCGCGATCACCTGATCGGTACCGAACAAATCTTGAAACCCGTGTATAATCCTAAAAATCACAAAACCAGCTTCGTGATTCAGAAAGGCATTTTTACCCCAAAAGACGATAAAGATGGTAAAGCTGAAAACATCTATTCGCGATTGGGGCTCACTCCCATCTTTGCTTTTGGCAATACAACCGGTGACTTTGGTATGTTTCACTTGACATCAACAAATCCTTTTCCTCATGCCGTATATATGTTGAACCATGATGATGATAAACGGGAATATAAATATCCACCTTATCACGGAGCTGTGGATCCTGGCTGGCAGGATAGCCTAAAAGTAAACAACTGGCAGCAGGTAAACATGTCGACTGAGTTCAAAACCGTTTGGATGAAGTAAACCTCTGTTCGCTGTAGTCTATAATTTGAGTCAATAAATTCGGTTAAGTTTTCAAACTATGCCGGGCTAGAAAGAAATACTAATCTTCAAACAAAATATCATGAAAAGAAAATTATTACTTATCGGAATTTTAATCTCTTTTCTTTTAGTTCCGTTTACCACTCCTGTTTCGGCCAGAGGACATAGGAGTTACTCTAGCCACAGTTCGCACACAAGTTATAGAAGCTCCTACCATGCGGGACATTATGCAGGAGGACACGGAAGTTCACACAAAGGTGGTCATTATAAAAACTCGTCGACTCACGACCATTACCGGAAAAGATAGTAGATGACATATTTCCTCCGCTCGTGCTGGTTTGTAATTCCTGTGAGAAGGTAGATGTTTAGCTGGAGAATATTCAAAGTTCGGCAGGGCTCAGATTGGTACAGTAGTGGATCTTAAAATCTAGAAATACATGAAAGCAATAGGTAAATTTATATTACTCGATATGTCGGAGTTCGACTCCTGGCTTCAGGCGCAGATCGTTAAGCGGAAAATAGCGTTGGTGCAACAGCATCATACCTATATTCCGGCCTACGAACATTTTACAGGGAGCAACCATTTTCAGCTTTGCCAAAGCATGGAGAAAGCTCATAAGGAACGCGGTTTTGCTGAGATAGCACAAAACTTCACTACTTTTCCGGATGGAAAGATAATGGTTTGTCGGAACCTGAATACAATACCTGCCGGCATTAAAGGAGCAAACAGCTACGGCATCTGTATCGAGCACTTGGGAAACTTCGACAAGGCGAAAGACAATATGAGCAACTTGCAAAAGGAATGTATTATTCATATTACCCGTTCCTTGCTCACTCGGTTCAAGTTAGCGCCTTCTGAAACTACGGTGGTTTATCATCATTGGTATGACCTGAATACCGGAAAACGAATTGCTAAAGAAGGCACCGGCTCTACCAAAACCTGCCCGGGAACAAACTTCTTTGGCGGAAATACAGTGGAGGCTTTTAAAACGGGGCTTTTGCCGTTGTTGAAATAATAAAAATACGACTGTTTATTTTAGTAAGATGGTGCGCAACATTTGAATGAATAAATAGTAAGACGTTTGTGGTATAACGTGTAAAATACTACCGCGGAAACTGAAAAGCGTTACGAGTAGGTGAAAAAAAATAAATGTAAAATGAAAAAAGTAAATTTGAATTTGAGTGACTTCAAAAAAAACACAAAAAGTGTTTCTGATTTTTTGTCAAAAAAAACTATGTCTAAAATTGGAGGTGGAAAACAAGGTGACCTCGACGTCCCACCGATGTATTGTGACACATGTTATGTGAGACATTAATGACATAAATACAATAAATAGACATTAGAACAGAGACTATCATATTTTCATTTATGATAGTCTCTAAATATACTTAATATGCAAATCAAAGAGATAGTTTTAAAAGTCACAAGCTTATGCAATCTTAATTGTAACTATTGTTATGTTTACAATAAAGGAGATTTCTCATATAAATCAGAGCCAAGTATAATAAGTGAGGAAATCGTGATTGCTACATTAAAAGGCATTGAGAAATATTGTAAGTTACAACAAATTGAAAAGTTTCTAATAATTTTTCATGGTGGAGAACCTTTATTAGTGGGTAAAGATTTTTATAAGGACTTTATTCGTTATTCAGAACAAATTATCAAATCAACAGAATTAAGTTTCTCTCTTCAGACAAATGCAACCTTATTGGATAAAGAATGGTGCGCTTTATTTAAGGAGCTAGGTATTGATTTTGGCTCTAGTTTAGATGGCTCAGAATTATCAAATCAAAATAGAGTTTTTAGAAAAGATGGATTACCTGCGTATGATAAAATAATCCAAGGTATAAGAACAATTAATAAGCATGTCGGATCTTCTTCTATATTATCTGTGATCAATATTGATGAAAATCCAGAGATAGTATACAATCATTTTAAGTCCATAGGAATATCATCTGCTGATTTTTTGTTCCCTGACACAACATATGATTTTCCAACTCAAAACATAAATCTATATGGAGACTGGTTGATTCAACTTTTTGAGTGTTGGTATAATGATGATAATAATTCTAAATTGTATATAAGATCTTTTGAGATAATAGTGAATTTGTTTTTGGGAAATGAAACTAGGGGCAATGAAGTATTTGGAATAAAATATAATTCAGTTATTTCTATAAAAACGAATGGTAATATAGAACCTGTTGATAGCCTCAAAATTTGTAATGATGGATTTACTAAAACAAATTTAAATATCTTATATAATGATATTGATGAGGTGTTTGAAAATCAGTTAATTTGTAAATACCATGATGCACATCAAGATCTTGTTCTATGCGAAAAATGCAGAACTTGCGTAATTAAGTCTATATGTGGCGGAGGGCAATTGGCACACAGATATTCATCGGTTAATGGTTTCGACAATCCATCAATTTATTGTTTTCAAATTTTCAAGTTCTTAGTACATGTACAAAATAAGATAATTGGTGATTTACCCACAGATTTAGTTTCAGAGATAGATATTCAAAGGTTAACTTTGTCTGATTATAAAAAATGCTAATTTATGAGAACTCCAATATTAGTATTGTTTTTTCTTCTAGTTCTATTTTCTTCTAATTCACAAGTAATAAAAGAAGCTAATGCACGATTATTTAGTATTGTTGAAAAAGGTGATACTATTTCTTTTTTGAAAACAGATACCTGCTTGACTAGGAAGAAGCCTGCTATCTTGTTCTGTCAAGGATCATTGCCAATACCGATGGTGATTGTTGATTCAAAAGGATCATTTATACCCGATTTTAATTTTGATTACCGGAAATTGTCCGAAAGGTATAATATTATTGTTATTTCGATGCCTCATACACCGGCTATTGTAAAGGCTGAACATTTAAATAAGCAATATGAATATATTTTAGATACAACAAATCAAATCAGTTATAGTCCTTTATATCTTCGAGATAACTATTTGGAGAAATATGTAGAAAGAGCGGAAAAAGTAATTGATTTTTTGAAGAAACAAAAATGGGTTGACAATACGAAAATAGCTATCTTTGGACACTCGCAAGGATCATACATTGCAGCTAGATTGGCAGCTAAGAATAATATAATAAAGGTTTTAGGATATTCTGGAGGAAATCCAGATGGCAGGTTTGCGCAATATATAAGATCAAAAAGACGAGCCGTACTCACAAAAAAAACATCTGCACAACAAGCTCAAAAGGATATAAATAAACTCTATGAAACATGGAGTTTGTATTGTAAAGGGATAGATAAAGATAGTATAGGAATAGACAATGTGAACAGTTGGAAAAGTTTTTCTTATTCAGCAAGAGAGGAACTTGTGAAGATGAAAACGCCTATTTATGTCGCTTATGGCACGGAGGATTTAGAGCATGCTGAAAGTTGTGATTTACTGCCAATTTATTTTGAAAGAGTCGGTAAAACAAATTATAAAATGATGCCTTTAGTTGGTTGCGGTCATAATTTTGAAGAAATTTCACCCGAAGGTATGCCGAATTGGGATAAGATGCATTGGGATGATGTGATAAATGGCTTTGTGCAATGGTGGGAAAGTTTAAGTAAATGAAAACAAGTTATGATAGAGTATTGGGAGTCTCGATATAAAGTTGAAGGTGCAATGTGGGAATTTGAGCCATCTGATTCTGCTATGGTAGCATTGGAAATGTTTAAATCAAATCACATCAAAAAAATTTTGATACCAGGTTTCGGATATGGTAGAAATGCAAAACTTTTTTACGATAATGGATTTGATATAACTGGAATCGAAATTTCTAAAATTGCAATTGATTTAGCAAATGAAAATGGACTGGATTGTATGATTCATCATGGCTCAGTGAATTCTATGCCGTTTGATAATCAACAATATGATGGGATTTTTTGCTATGCCCTAATACATTTACTAAATAAACGCGAACGTCAGACTTTTTTGAAGTTTTGTATTAATCAATTGGTTGTAGGAGGATTAATGATTTTTGTGGTCACATCAAAACAATCTAAATTGTATGGTTGCGGTAAATATCTCAGCAAAGATAGATTTGAGATTACGCGTGGATTAAAAATGTTCTTTTATGATTCAGAATCAGTTTTAAAAGAATTTGATAATTTTGGAATGACTGAATGTAAAGATATCGTCGAGCCAGTAAAGTTTACGGAAGGTCAAGAGCCTATGAAACTGAAATTTATTATTTGCAAAAAAGAATAATTATCTATAGTATAGCCTTCTCTTATTTGAAAGCTTTTTATAATAATGATCCTCCTTTTATGAATCTTTATAAAGTCGAACGACATTCTTGGCATTTAATGGTATTTTGTAAAAGTCAATCTGATTGCAAATTGTTTATAATGATTTTATAATTATAGTAGCTAAATGAAGTCGAATGAAGAGTGTCAGATAATTTGATTTGTAAAAGAATAGTATTTTGGGAAAGTTATTTACATATTACCTTCAACACGATGCCATGGATTGTGGTCCCACTTGCCTGCGCATGGTGGCGGCTCATTATGGTCGTGTGCTTTCGCTCGAAGGCTTGCGTGAAAAATCGCTCATAACCCGTGAAGGCGTTTCTATGCTAGGATTCAGTGAAGCTGCCGAACATATTGGTTTTCGTACTACCGGTGTAAAGGTTTCGTTTGATGATTTAAAAGAAGCTCCGTTGCCTTGTATTGTACATTGGAATCAGCAACATTTTGTGGTGGTGTATGATATTAGGACAAAGAGAGGGATTGATACTATTTATATAGCCGATCCTGCTGCCGGGAAACTGCAATATACACGAGAAGAATTTTGTCGCTGTTGGATAAGTACCAAAGACGAAGGAAAAGATGTGGGCGTGGCTTTGCTACTTGAACCATCACCTGACTTTTACGAGCTGGAAGATGAGAAAGTAAACCGAAAAGGGTTCTCCTTCCTTTTTTCTTATCTGCGACCGTATAAAAAACTAATTGTTCAGCTTTTTTTAGGTCTTCTCTTTGGCAGTTTATTGCAGCTGATGCTGCCTTTTCTAACGCAGTCCATTGTCGATTTTGGTATAAGCGGACAGAATATAGGTTACGTTTATCTGGTGCTGATAGCTCAGTTGGTTTTGACTATCAGTAGTTCTGCCGTAGAGTTTATTCGTGGCTGGATACTATTACACCTGGGCACGCGTGTCAATATTGCCCTGATTTCAGATTTTCTGATAAAGCTGATGCGCTTGCCTATGGGCTATTTCGATACCAAAATGGTGGGTGATATCCTGCAACGCATCAACGATCATACCCGCATTCAGACCTATCTGACCAATTCCAGTCTGAGTATTCTTTTTTCCATCTTCAATATCATCGTTTTTAGTGCCGTATTATTGCTTTACAGCTTTACGATTTTTGCTATTTTCTTTATTGGTAGTGTCTTGTACTTCTGTTGGGTATGGCTGTTTATGAAACGGCGGGCAGAACTGGATCATAAAAGTTTTGCACAAAACTCAGCCAACCAAAGCAATGTGATACAGCTGGTAACCGGCATGCAGGAAATAAAACTCAATGCATGTGAGCAGCAGAAACGTTGGGAGTGGGAGCGCATCCAGGCAAAGCTGTTTCGCCTGCAAATAAAAGGATTGGCCTTGTCGCAGTATCAGGATTCGGGTGCAGTACTTATCAATCAAACCAAGAACATTGTTATCACCGCTTTGGTAGCCAAGTTGGTTATTGATGGTAGCATGACGTTGGGTATGATGGTGGCTGTGCAATATATAGTAGGGCAGCTAAACAGTCCTATCGATCAGCTTATCAATTTTTTCCGGCAAACGCAGGATGCCAGACTGAGTTTAGAGCGTCTGAGTGAAGTGCATGATAAAGACGATGAAGAGGCAAAAGATGAAAGCCGCATACGGGAAATACCAACCAACAAAGATCTGATTCTTCGTAATGCGACCTTTGGTTATGATGCCACTTCCATAGGCGAACCGGTCATAAAGGGAATTCAGCTGAATATCCCGGTGGGTAAGCAGACAGCCATTGTAGGTACCAGCGGCAGTGGAAAAACCACGCTGATTAAATTGTTGTTGGGCTTTTATCCTTTGCAGAAAGGAGATATTCTGCTGGGCGAAAACAATATGAAAAATTACAGCATTCGCGAGTGGCGCAAACAATGCGGCGTGGTGATGCAGGATGGTTTTATTTTCTCGGACTCTATAGCCAAAAACATTGCTCCCGGAGCTGAAATCATAGATAAAGAAAGATTACTTCAGGCTGTGATCACAGCCAATATAAGGGACTTTATAGAAACATTGCCCTTGTCGTACAATACTAAAATAGGAAATGAAGGACACGGATTGAGTCAAGGGCAAAAGCAACGGATACTTATTGCCCGGGCAGTTTATAAAAATCCGGCTTTTGTTTTTCTGGATGAGGCTACCAATGCCTTAGACACAAATAATGAGCGGGTGATTATGGATAATCTGCAACGTTTTTTTGAAGGACGAACATCGGTGGTTATTGCTCACCGACTCAGTACAGTGAAAAATGCCGATCAGATAGTGGTGTTGGAAAAAGGTGAAATTGTAGAAATAGGCACACATCAGGAACTCACAAAGAAACAGGGAGCGTATTATTGGCTGGTGAAGAATCAACTGGAACTATAACCCCCAACCATTAAAGAGAAGAACCCCTAACCCCTAAAGGGAAATAAGAAATATTGGTGTAGATTGCTTTAAACTGTTATATGGAAAACAAAGAAAAGAAAATAAAAGACGAAACTAACTCCAATCCCCCTTTAGGGGTTAGGGGTTCTTCAGTAGGGGTAATAGAATTACGTAGTGAGGAAGTGCAGGAGATATTATCCCGCCCGCCGCATGCACTAATCAGATATGGAATATCTGTTATTTGTGGAGTAATGGTCATCTTGTTTATCGGTAGTTTCTTTTTCCGGTATCCCGATGTGGTATCGGGCGATGTGGTTATTACTACGGAAAATCCACCGGTATGGCTTATTGCCAAATCTACCGGAAAAATAAAAGAACTGTTATGCTCCGATAAACAGGATGTTCATCTGGGTGATGTGTTGGCGGTCATTGATAATTCGGCTGTAACCACCGATGTGCAGCAGGTAAACAGGCTTCTTTCGAAAGTGATTGTGACTGATCAGACCTTTAGTATTCCTCAGGAGTTAGTACTCCGGTCATTTGAATTGGGAGCTTTACAATCCAATTTTTCCGCTTTTACCAAAGCAGCCATGAACTACGATAACTTTTTGACTCTGAATCTGACAATTCAGGAGAAAGGTTCTGTGCAAAAACAAATAGTAAACCGAACGGTTTATGCCTCCAACCTGCAAAAACAGTTGGAAATGAAAAAACATGAATTGGTTATTGCAAAGTCGGCATACGAAAGAGATAAACTGTTGTTTGGTCAGAAAATAATTTCAGCATCCGATATGGAAACGGCTGAGCAAACCTATTTGAATAAACAACAGGATTTGCTCCAGCTTAAAACATCTATTTCATTACAAAACGTAGAGTTTTTACAAATGAAGGAGTCTGTAAATAAGTTGTCATTGCAATACCTGCAAGAAAAACATCAGTTATTTTCAGAACTGAAATCATCCCAACGGGAACTAATAGCTGCTATTGAAACCTGGCAACAAAGTTATTTATTGATAGCTCCGCAATCGGGTGTTGTTACTTTCAATACTTTTTGGAAACGAAATCAATTTATAACCTCCGGTGATAAGGTCTTTGCTATAGTTTCCCGAAAGCCGGGGCACCTGATTGGAAAGATAAAGGTTCCTGCCTCCGGTTCGGGAAAAGTTCATGTCGGGCAGAAAGTAAATATTAAAGCTTCGGGTTATCCTTATCTGGAATACGGGCTCTTGCAGGCCAAAACAAAGAATATCTCTCTGGTATCAAATAATGATTATTATTCGGTGGAAGTCGATTTTCCGAAAGGATTGCATTCAACCATAAATAGAGAGTTGAAATTTTCTGGAGAAATGACCGGTACGGCCGAAATAATAACTGAGAACAGGCCTTTGATAGAACGAATATACACCCCAATAAAACTTCTGGCAAAAAAGTCTTTTGAATAACTGCAGCCGATGTCAAATAAACCCTGTTTACTATTCAATAGTCTACTATTGAATAGATGTACATCTTAAATAATGTTAAGTGTAAATCTTTTTTTATAACTCTATACGTCTAAGAATAAAATAATTAATTGTATGGAGTTTAAAGATTGTCTTGCTTTTATAGTACTATGTATTGCATAGTACTATAAAACCCCATATATTTGCATCGTGATTGATCGTAGTCTGTCGTTTACAATAGGATAGTGATAGCACAGAATCATAATCAAGATTCAGAAACTTTTTGACTTTCAACTTTTTCAAACTTATAAAATAAGAATGATTACACTTCAAAACATCAACAAAACCTACGACATGGGACAGGCTTCCCTGCATGTGCTTAAAGGAATAGATTTACACGTAGCTCAGGGTGAGTATGTTTCTATTATGGGTGCTTCCGGTTCCGGAAAATCTACCTTGTTGAATATTCTGGGTATTCTGGATAATTATGATACGGGTGATTATTATTTGAATAATACCCTTATTAAAGATTTGTCGGAGAAACAGGCTGCAGTATATCGTAACGAATTGATCGGTTTTGTATTTCAGTCGTTTAATCTGATCAATTTCAAAAATGCACTGGAGAATGTTGCCTTGCCGCTTTACTATAAAAATGTAAGCCGGAAAAAACGGAATATTATGGCGATGGAATATTTGGATCAGATGGGGTTGAAAGATTGGGCATACCATATGCCGAATGAAATGTCGGGCGGTCAGAAACAGCGTGTGGCTATAGCGCGTGCTATCATTTCGAAGCCGAAGGTTTTGCTGGCCGATGAGCCTACCGGGGCGTTGGATAGTGTAACCACGGTGGAAGTAATGAAATTGCTTGGAGAACTAAACGCAAATGGCTTAACCACTATTATTGTTACGCACGAGAAGTCGGTTGCCGACGAAACAAATTCAATCATTCACATAAAGGACGGACTGATCGAAAACATTGAGAAAAAAAGACTTTGATCATTATACAGTTCCATAATTCAACCACTTACGAATAAAAATATGTTTACAATTAATACCATAGAAGAAATAATAGCCAGCTTAAAGCACAATAAGTTGCGCACAGTTCTGACGGGGCTTTCGGTGTCGTGGGGCATATTTATTCTGATTGTTTTGCTTGGTGCCGGTAACGGATTAAAAAACGGTGTTACTTCTAACTTTAGCGACAGGGCTTCCAATACGGTACAAATGTGGTCGGGCACTTCATCGCTTCCGTATCAGGGACTGAAAAGTGGGAGGGCGCTTAATTTTTCGGAAAAACAACTGACCGATGTACACGATAATCTGAAGGAAGCGGCCGGTGAAACCGGGGTGATACAAAAGCAGCTGACTATTACTTATAATAATGAATATGGTAGCTACAATATAAAAGGGGTAAACCCGATATATCATCAGATATTCAACCTGAAATTCGAACCGAATGCCGGTCGCTTTCTGAATACCTTGGATATGAAATCGAGTAATAAGGTTATTGTAATTGATAAGAAGATAGAAGAAGTCCTTTTTAAAGGGAAATCGGCTATGGGTAAATATATTCGGGTTGGTGCCGTCATGTTTCGGGTAATTGGTGTCAATTCCAAGAAAGAACGTTGGGGTGATCCTTCAGCTTATATTCCTTTTACAACCGCTCAATATATCTTTAATCCAGACTTGAAATTTTACAGTGTGGCTATGGCAGTCAAAGGATTGGAAACGAAAGAAGCCAATGATGCATTTAATGATAAATTAAAAGGGACCATGTCGAAAAGTCTGCATTTCGATCCGAATGATACACAGGCTTTGTGGGTGCGGAACTCGCAGCGTGATTATATTGAAACCATGAAAATTTTTAATGGGATTACCATCTTTGTGGCTGTAATCGGAATTTTTACCCTGATAGCCGGTATAGTGGGAGTTAGTAATATCATGCTGGTTTCGGTAAAAGAGCGTACCCGCGAAATTGGTATCCGTAAGGCCATTGGTGCTCCACCTGCCACTATTTTACAATCGGTAATTGTAGAAGCTATTTTAATTACTACTGTTTTTGGTTATGTGGGCATGATGATGGGAATAGGTCTGACTGAATTGGTGAATTTCATCATGGAAAAATCGGCAGCCGGTGGAGGTGATGGTATGTCGATATTTAAAAATCCGACGGTTGAATTATCTTATGTGTTGATCTCTACCGGAATTCTGATTCTTTCGGGTGTAATTGCCGGATATATGCCGGCTCGCAGGGCGGTAAGAATTAAACCGATAGAAGCAATGCGGGAAGAGTAGGAACTACACATTATCTGTTTTTCGATTTTTATTTATTGCTGGTCATAAACGCGATATCCAAAATTCGATAACTGAATAACCATGAATAACAACAAATAACACAGGAAGTGTAAAATAACAACTAATAGTATGTTTGATTTAGATCGTTGGCAGGAAATATGGTTTACCATAACACATAATAAATCGCGGAGTGTCTTGACGGCATTCGGTGTATTTTGGGGAATGTTCATGTTGGTGGTTATGGTGGGTGCCGGTGTTGCACTTCAACGAGGAATGAGTTCTCAGATCGAAGGCTTTGCCACCAACTCTTGTTTTGTTTATGCCGATCAAACTTCGGAGCCTTACAAAGGGTTCAAAAAAGGACGAACCTGGAATATGGAAAATGAGGACATTCCGTTGATTCTAAATAAAGTTCCCGAAATACAGTATCTTGCTCCTGTGCTCTTTGGTAGCGGTGGTAGTACCAATAATGTAACGCGAAACGATAAGGCCGGAAGTTATAGTATAAAAGGCAGTTATCCTTCGTACAATGAAATTGATGCCAGTAAAATGGTGTATGGGCGGTATGTAAATGATATTGATATAGTAGAAAAGCGCAAGGTCTGTGTTATTGGTGAACGTGTGTATGAAGTTCTTTTTCCTAAAGATGAAAATCCGTTGGGTAAAAATATCAAGGTAAATGGAATTTACTTTCAGGTGGTTGGAGTTGCACGACATACATCGAGTATTAATATAGGTGGAAATGCTGAAGAGTCGGTTGTCCTTCCGTTCAGTACCATGCAGCAGGCATTCAATCAGGGTAAAATTATTCACTTTATGGCAATAACTACGAAACCGGGAATTAAAGTAAAAGTGGTAGAAGATAAAGTGCATAAAGTTTTAGCGGAAAAACATAGTATTTCGCCACTCGATAAAAAAGCCGTGGGAGGTTTTAATATGGAAGATGAGTTTAATATGTTTTTATACCTGGGCATTGGCATTGCCACTTTAATCTGGGTGGTAGGCTTGGGAACTTTATTTGCCGGAGCGGTGGGTGTCAGTAACATCATGTTGGTGACTGTGCGTGAACGGACTAAGGAAATCGGAATTCGGCGGGCACTGGGAGCAACTCCCCGCGACATTATTGTTCAGATCTTAAGCGAGAGTATTGTGTTGACATTGATTGCCGGAATTGCGGGATTAATGTTTGGGGTAGGATTGCTTTCACTAGTGGGTATGGCACTCAGTCATGGCGACCAATTTTTCAAAGATCCTCAGATAAGTTTCACCGTTGCTATCGGAGCCATGTTTATTTTGCTGATCATCGGTACGCTGGCTGGATTTATACCCGCTAACAGAGCCATGAATATAAAACCGATTGAAGCAATACGCGAAGAATAATAAGTAGTTACAAGTAAATAGTTACGAGTTACTAGACTGTTTATCTGCATTTTGTTTTCAGGAAACAGATCATTAAATATTATTGCTTACTTATGTCGCGAATTTATTAGTCAATAAAAAAATAAAAACAATCAAATAACGAACTAATACATTTCTCTCCTGAAGGAGGTAGGGGTTATTACAACTACAAAACATTATGAAAAAGATTTTGAAAATTGCTTTGCTGGTTATTCTGGCCGTAGGTGTACTTTGGACATTCTGGTTTTTATGGCAAAAATCTCGTCCTAAAGTAAAAAAATACACAATCGAGAATGTTACGATAGGTGACATTGATAAACGAACGGTAGCTACAGGAAAAATTGATCCCCGGAATGAAATTTTGATTAAGCCGCAAATGTCGGGTATTATTGCTGAATTATATAAATCAGCCGGCGATCTTGTAAAAGCGGGTGATGTAATTGCAAAGATTAAGGTTGTTCCTGATATGGTTGGACTTAATAGCGCCGAGTCACGTGTGTCGCGTGCTCAGATAGCGTTGGATCAGACTGCAAAAAACTACTTGCGTGACAAAAAATTGTATGCCGACAAAGTTATATCGAAAGAAGATTTTGAAAAAACAGAGTTGCAATATAAAAATGATAAAGAAGAGCTGAAAGCTGCAAAAGACAATTTAAGCTTAACCCGCGATGGTATTACAAGTAATAAATCACAATTTAGTAATACCTTGGTGCGTTCCACGGTAACCGGAACTATTCTGGATGTGCCTATTAAAGTCGGAAACTCGGTAATTCAGTCGAATAACTTCAACGATGGAACAACCATTGCATCGGTTGCCAATATGAGTGATATGCTTTTTGTTGGAAAACTGGATGAAACGGAAGTGGGTAAGATTAAGGTAGGTATGCCTATGGATATCACAGTAGGAGCTATGCAGGATCAAAAGCTTACTGCCAAACTGGAGTATGTTTCTCCTAAAGGAAAAGAAGAAAACGGGGCGATTATGTTCGAAATGAAAGCGGCAGTGAAAGTGCCTAAAGGAGTTTTTATTCGTGCGGGTTATAGTGCTAATGCAGAGATTGTTTTTTCTAAATCGGAATCTGTAATTACCATTCCTGAAAGTTGCATCGAATTTGGTGGAGATACAGCTTTTGTATACGTGTTGAAGACTAAGGAACCTCAGACTTTCACGAAAAAGCGGATTCAGATTGGTTTGTCGGATGGTGTCAGGATAGAAGTCAAGAGTGGTTTGACACTTAAAGATAAGATTCGTGGAACTGAAATTCTGGAAAAGAAAGAAGAAAAGAAACCGGATGATAAGAAGTAATCGACTGATATGCTAATTAAGTAATCAACTTTATCTACAAGAATGAAAACAAAAATATATATGATAATGGGGGCATTGTTGGTATCTTTGCTGGCAAGCGCTCAAAAGCCCTGGACACTTCAACAATGTGTTGATACAGCATTGGCCAACAACCGGAATGTAAAACAACAAGCATTGACAAAAAAAACAAAGGAGATTGCCTATGATCAGGCACGTAAGGATTTGTTGCCGAATTTGACAGGTTCAGCAAGCCAAAACTGGAATTTTGGGCGTTCGTTGACAGTCAATAATACTTATCAGAGTACAAATTCTGTCCAAGCATCATTTGGACTGTCAACTGGTGTGACTTTGTTCGATGGGCTTAAAATGAAGTATAATATTAATGCTGCTAAAGCTGATATGCATGCTTCGGAAGCTGATTTAGAAAAAATAAAGCAAGATATTACGACTAATGTTGCAGCTGAGTTCTTGCAAATATTATTGAATAAAGAGTTGTTACAAATCGCGACTGATCAATTAGAGTTGACAAAAACCAAGATAGAACAACGTAAGGCATTGGTTGCTTCAGGAAAAATGGCAGAGGGCGAAATGTACGATCTAGTGGCACAACAATCAAAGGAAGAATTAAGTCAGTTGCAAGCAAAAAACACATTGAATCTGTCATTACTTGATTTGGCTCAGTTTTTGGAACTTGATCATTTTGAAAATCTTGATATTGTGGCTCCTGAGAATTTGTCAGAATCCGATTTGCATTTTCTTTCGGCTGACGAAGTGCTTAAAAGTGCATTGACGCACCGTGCGGAAATAAAAGGAGCTGAGTTTCGTTTAGAAAGCAGCAAGTACACTGTGTTGATAGCTAAGAGTGCCTATTATCCAACTCTATCTTTTGGAGTAAATTATGGTACAAACTATTATAATGTAGCTCACGTTGACAATAAAAGTTTTGGACAGCAATTTAATGATAATATGAGTACTTCTCTCGGATTCAATCTTCAAATTCCAATTTTCAATAAATTTGCAACACGTAATAATGTCCGTACTGCTCAGCTGGGAGTTCAAAGCAGTGTGATTGCAGTGAATAACGCAAAACTGGAGCTTAAAAAATCCATTCAACAGGCGTATTACAATGCATTGGGAGCTAAAAGTCGCTGGGATGCGGCTAATAAATCCGAAATTGCCA
>Ga0302171_10000002_pt1 | contig 57288 bp, 43 predicted proteins | sample I_Fen_N2_2_FD_193495 | JGI IMG/M metagenome (GOLD analysis project Ga0302171, IMG submission 193495) | Peat permafrost microbial communities from Stordalen Mire near Abisko, Sweden - I_Fen_N2_2 | ecosystem: Environmental > Terrestrial > Soil > Wetlands > Permafrost | place: Sweden: Abisko... | reverse complement strand
CGCCTTTGATGCCGCTTTTGGGTAGAGGATATTTGCTTTATTTCAGTCTTTACTTTTTTATGACCGGACTGCATGCCTTGCATATAATTATTGGAATGACTCTTTTGGTTGTTTGTTATTTTAAGGTGAAAAGTAAGAATATCAATAGTAAAGATTATGTACTACTCGAAAATGGTGCTCTTTATTGGCACTTAGTGGACTTAATCTGGATTTTCCTTTTCCCGCTGATGTATTTAATTTCCTGAAAGGGGATACTCTATGAAAGACAATCGAAATTAAAGTATTTTTTTATTGATTTATTATGGCAAATAATACTACACATACTACCGAATACAGAGTGCTGGCAAAAATCTTGTTGGTACTTATGTTTCTTACCTTTCTGACTATTAGTATAACTTCCTTTCATTTGGGTGCATTTACAGTTACGGTAGCCTTATTGATTGCCGGGGTGAAAGGTTTTCTGGTGTTATCTTATTTTATGCATTTGAAATATGAGAGCCTGTTACTTCGCATTTTGGTGGGTATGGTTTTCGTGCTCTTTATTGTAATTGTGCTTATTACATTTATTGATTATGCATATCGATAGATGTTTCTTTTGTATTTCTTTTAAAATTGTAACTTGTAACTAATTACTACATTATGTTCAGTAACGCATCAAATTTTGTTCAGGGAGTTGATTCGGCATTTTTTATCATTACGGGAATATCCGTATTCTTTCTTGTAACTCTTACGGCTACTATGATTTTTTTTGTTGTGAAATACAATAAGAAAAAAGGCAAACCGGCAATTCAGATTAAAGATAATTCGCTGCTGGAAATCACATGGATTACTATTCCTATGATTCTGGTTCTTTATATGTTTTATATTGGTTGGCAAGGATTCTTACCAATGCGTCAGGCTCCCAAAGATGCTATGCAAGTGAAAGCCATTGGTTCTATGTGGAAGTGGACATTTGAATATGCAGGAAATAAGCAGTCCGATACCTTGGTGTTACCAATCAATAAAGCGGTGAAAGTAAATCTGGCATCGACGGATGTGTTGCATGGTTTCTTTATACCTGCATTTAGAATAAAAGAAGATGTAGTACCGAAAAAGAACAATTACTCCTGGTTTATACCGGGGCAACTTGGTGATTTTGATTTGTTTTGTACCGTGTATTGTGGCGTGAGTCACTCGTATATGTCGGCAATTGTCCGAATTGTAAATCAGCAGGACTACGACAAATGGATAGCTGCACTGCCGGTAAAAAAAGCTAACACTAATTCAGGTCATGCGGTTTTGGAGAAAAATGGTTGCATCGCCTGTCACTCTCTTGATGGCTCAAAATCTGTTGGTCCTACTTTTAAAGGACTGTCGGGATCGAAAGTTGATGTTACGACCAATGGAGCACCCCGAAAAGTTACTGCTGATGATGCTTATATTAAGACATCTATTCATGAACCAAACAAGGATGTGGTGGTCGGGTATCCACAAGGACTGATGAAATCGTACAAAGGATTGATAACAGATAAGGATATCGAACTAATAAATGAATATCTGAAAACATTGAAATAATGAAAAATTACCTGCAACTGGTTTCGGCTTTAATAAAATACAAAGTTTCCATAGCTGTAACTTTTACAGCTATTACCGGTTACATTGTCTATGCGGGTCGCTTTAATTTAGAAACTCTGTATTTAGTGCTTGGTGTCTTTTTTCTTGCCGGAGGTTCCAGTGCATTAAATGAATGTCAGGAAAGTGAATACGATGCCAGAATGGAGAGAACAAAGAACCGTCCCATTCCGACAGGGCAGATCTCCCGAAAAAATGCATGGCTGGTTGCTTCAGCTTTTGTTATTGTAGGGTTGTTTATTTTATATGTTGCTTTTGGTGCGGTGACAGCTTTACTTGGTGTAGTAAATCTTGTGTGGTATAATCTTATTTACACATACTTGAAGCGTGTTACTCCTTTTGCTGTTGTTCCGGGCTCGTTGGTTGGAGCTATTCCTGCACTGATGGGTTGGACGGCAGCTGGTGGTTATGTGTTTGAAACTACGATTATTTTTATTGCATTCTTTTTGTTTATCTGGCAAATACCTCATTTTTGGTTACTGATGATTAAATATGGTAAGCAATACGAAGAGGCTGGATTTAAGACCATCAACCAGGCTGTTAATCCGGCTAATCTGAAAATGATTATTTTTGCCTGGGTGGTAGCCACTTCATTTTCATCTATCATTGTACCACTGTTTTTGGTCAATATATCATTACCCTTCTTCCTTATTATTTTTGCCTTGAATTTAGTATTTATAGCTGTTTTTACCAAGCTTTCGTTTGGAAACGTAGCTGAATTAAATTTCCGAAAATCATTTATCAGCATCAATCTCTATATGATGCTGTTCATGCTGCTGCTGATTATTTTCCATATCGTTGCTTCGTAGTGATGGCTGTTTCTTGTTATGTGTGTTACCAACTATAGCCAGGATTACTTATGTCGGCTGAACATATTCTTAGGATAGCTTGTTTATTGGAACGAATACATGTTTGTATGCTATTTTTGACATGTTTTACAAATGGCTCAACTTTATTCTTTGTAATTTTGCGGTTCAATAATTAGAATGTCTCTATCTTTAAAACATAAAGTTCATGCATTTGTAGCACTGCTTTTTTCGGCAGTACTATTGGGTTCCCTGCTCGTAAAGCCGGTGCATATTTTATTTGTTAGTCACGACCGGGTAGAGACATTAAAAGTTCAGTCGGATTTCGGTGTTATCTCCAACTCGCACCACGATTGTTCCGTTTGTAATTTTGAGTTTTGCTCTTTTATTCCTCAAGCGCAGGTTCATGTTCCAAAGGCTGACATAAGCTTTGCAAGGGAGATTACTCCGCGAACCATTAATGGAATAATTAAACAAACCTCACACCATTTCCTGTTACGGGGTCCTCCTGTAATTTAAACTTTCTCTTTTTTATTGATTGCATTGTTATTCCTTGTTTTATTGTGCAGACAACTCAGCAGTTGTTTGCGACTGAACATTTCGAACTAACATAGAGATTATGCCTGTGGAATAAATGATTCCTTGTCGGGCAGTATCTGTTGCATTCATTATTACAACTACATTTTACAAACATCTAAAAACAGATTCAGTTATTCTGCAATCCAAAGTCAGGTTTATGGCTAAGGTCCTTTTTTGAAAGAAAAAAGGAGTCACGGCGATAAACTCATGGGTTCCGATGCTTTTTTTGCTGGTATGGTTTATATTTAACTGTATCGATGCAATGATTGGCGGAAGTTGGCTGATTACAGTTTCAGAAAACAGATGTGCTGAATAAATTCAAAAAAGAAAACAGGAATGAAAAAGATATTTATATTTCTTCTCTTATTTGTCGTGGCTTTAAATGTCGCGGCAGATGTTACCGAGGGTTCGCAAACGAGCTTGCAAGGTAAAATAACCGACAAAAACGGAGAGCCTATAATAGGCGTCAATATTTATTTGCCGGAACTAAAAACCGGAGCATCCACCGATGCACAGGGCTTTTACGAAATAGACAACTTACCTAAGCACCGGCTATCTATTCAGATTAATTCGGTAGGTTACAAAATGATTTCGGAGATTATTGATCTGTCCTCGACCACGCATAAAGATTATGTAATGAAGGAGTCGGTAACAGAGATTGCTGAAGTGACGGTGACGGGACAAGCAATCACTTCGCAACTAACTAAAACGCCAACGCCGGTGAGTATCGTCTCATTGACAGATTTGCAACAACATCCATCCACCAATATTATTGATGCACTGAGTTCGCAGCCGGGTGTGTCGCAAATTACAACCGGAGGTGGTATTTCCAAGCCGGTGATTCGTGGTTTGGGTTATAACCGGGTAGTAGTTGTGAATGACGGAGTGCGTCAGGAAGGTCAGCAATGGGGTGACGAGCACGGAATTGAGATTGATGAAAATCAGGTGAACCGGGCTGAAATATTGAAGGGCCCGGCCAGTTTACTGTATGGCTCCGATGCCATGGCAGGGGTGATCAGCTTTTTCTCAGCACCCATATTACCTCAGGGTAAAATGCAGCTCAATGCCAGTGCAAATTATCAGACTAATAACGGGCTTATGGCTTACTCGCTGGACTATGCCGGACATAAAAAGACCTTTGTATGGGATTTGCGCTATAGTGGTAAAGAGGCTCATGCTTATCAGAACAAGTATGACGGGTATGTATACGGTTCCGGTTTTAAAGAGAATGCAGCTTCTGCTTTGTTGGGTATAAGTAACTGGTGGGGATATTCGCACCTGACTCTTAGCATGTATCATCTGACTCCGGGCATTGTGGAAGGTAACAGGGATAGTCTTTCGGGCAAGTTCACGAAAGATATTGTACTCCCTGATGGTACGGTAGGTAGTGCTATAGCAACGCATAATGATCTTACTTCGTATAGTCATCAGATGCCTTATCAGCAGGTTTATCATTACAAAGCTGTGTGGAATAACAATATCTTGTTGGGCGACGGAAGTCTGAAAGCCAGTTTAGGGTATCAGCAAAATCGCAGACAGGAATTTGCCGATGTGCTCACTCCCAATAATTATGGCTTGTACTTTCAGCTTCACACGGTAAATTATGATGTGCATTACCAATCGGCCGAACGGAATGGCTACAGTTTTTCGTTTGGTGTAAGCGGTATGGGTCAACGCTCGTTGAATAAAGGAACCGAGTTTCTGGTGCCGGAGTATGGCTTGTTTGATATAGGGGCATTTGCAGTGGCTAAAAAAACAATAGGTAAGTTGGATATCAGCGGCGGGCTACGTTTCGATAACCGGTCTGAAACCGGTAAGTCACTTTATCTGAATGCTGATAATGCCAAAACGACAGCTTCTGATCCTACAGCAACGCAACGTTTCTTTGCTTTTTCGAAAGACTTCAATGGTGTAAGTGGAAGTATAGGAGCCAGTCTGCAGCTGAACGACAACTGGATTACTAAATTAAATCTCTCTCAGGGTTTCCGGGCACCGAGCATTGGCGAGCTGGCTTCGAATGGGGTGCATGATGGAACGGTGCGATACGAAATCGGAAATTCAGGCTTAAAGTCGGAGCACAGTCTTCAGCTGGATTACGAGTTGGGGTATAACACCGAGCATGTGACGGCTAAGGTCAATCTGTTTGCCAACAATATCCGAAACTATATTTATTCGCACAAAATCAACAGTGTGAATGGTGGAGACTCTATTCAAAGCGGGTATTCTACTTATAAATTTGATTCGGGCAATGCATTGCTGTTTGGTGGTGAGGCTTATCTGGATATTCATCCACATCCGTTGGACTGGTTGCATTTCGAAAACAGTTTTTCGTATGTGTATTCGGAGTTAAAGAATCAATCCGATTCTACACGTTATCTGCCGTTTACACCTGCTCCCAAATGGACTTCAGACATCAGAGTTGACCTGAATCATACAATCAAATCGTTGAAAAATACCTATGTGTCGTTTGGTCTGGAACATGATTTTAAACAGACTCATGTTTATTCGGCTTACGGAACGGAAACTCCCACCGATGCCTACACGCTACTGAATGCCGGCATTGGTACCGATATTATTTGGAACAAGCGTACTTTATGTAGCATTTATATTAGCGGCACAAATCTGGCCGATGTGGCTTATCAAAGTCATCTGAGCCGATTGAAGTACGAAGCCGAAAATTATGCTACCGCTAGGGTAGGGGTTTACAATATGGGCCGAAACTTTAGTTTTAAACTGATTGTTCCGGTTAATCTCTAGGCTTCTGTTTCTTAAACCAAAAGCTCTCTTTACACAGGCAGCGATTCAGCAATGAGTCGCTGCTTTTGTTTTAGGCGGTTCTACAAGCATACTAAATGGTGTTACTCTCAGTACATATTGTTACGCCGGGCAGAATATTCATTATTTGTAGGGATTGCCCGCTTTGTGGGTATGGGCTACTTTTGCAATGTTGATTTAAACAAACAACCGGAATGGAAAATATAAAACAAATCATAGTAGGGCAAACGCTGCACGGAAGGGTATTCAAATGCTTTAAATGTAACTTAATACATGTGGAGTTTAAAAATCTGAACTTCAACTTTACGGACGAACAATATAAGCATTTTGCCGACTACATAAAGAGTCTGGATGGAGCCAGGTGGGAATATACAAACCGGAACTCAAGCTATAACCGCAAAATAATGGTGCCAATCGGCTATCAAAACATCAACATGATGTTTCATGCAGATGAATTGCAGGAGCTTAAAAGCTTACTGAGTATGTCGCAACCCGCATGTTCGTTTAAGCACTATATGAGCACAATACATTTGGACTTTTTTGTTTTTCTCAATTAAAAGAATCTGCGACCTGTATAAACTCATTTGTACGGGGAGGCTTAATGAAACATTTATTCTAAATTCAAATACTTTAATTTCAAAACAAAATGAAACCGATAGCAATTATTTACGGATCATCGGGTGGAAATACCCAAGCAGTGGCTGGTAAGCTGGCAAAGCAACTGGGAGGGGCTCAGGTAACCTTATTGGATGTGGCTAAAATCCAAACTACCGATATAGAAGCCTACAGCAATTTAATTTTAGGAACTTCTACCTGGGGTAGCGGCGATTTACAGGACGACTGGGACTCGTTTTTACCTAAGCTGCAAGCGCTGGACTTAACAGATAAAACAATAGCTCTTTTTGGACTTGGCGACTCATCGTCGTATTCCAATACGTTTGTAGACGGTATGGGAATTATATATGAGGTAATCAAAGATAAGGATTGTCATATAGTTGGGGCAGTGCTTGCCGATGGTTATGATTATGAATCCTCGAGGGCTGAAGAAGCCGATAAGTTCGTTGACCTGGCGCTGGATGAAGATAATGAATTTGAAAAAACCGATGCCCGCATAGCTGCCTGGGTGGCGGCTATATTGCCGGAGTTTCAATAATAATATTGAATAAGCTTGCTATAGGAAGAGCAATCAACGAGAAATATAACAGGGATTATATTAAAAGCACGCAAAGCACGCAAATAGCACAAATTTTCGCAAATAAGATTCGCAAAGTAGAATATTATTTGCTGTTTTTGAGTTTACTGTAGAAGAAGTTTTGTCGACATACTGTTGGCAAAACTTCTTCTGTTTTTATTTGTCAGTGTTTCTTTATTTTTAAATTTTTGCCAATATTTATATAGGAGCGTAATATCCATTCTTCTGTATTTAAAATAAGTCAACTGTGCCATCACTTTTTGGGGTTATATAGCTTATTTCTCAATTTATGTTTTTATGCATTCACCATATTAACTGCCTAAAAAAGCCGTTTTAGCCAATAAACTTCAATTTTTTCGAATTAAATACTTGTTTGTTTAAAATTATGTTTTTACCTTTGTGGCGTTCTATTCTATTATGGTTCTGTAGAACAGTTCTTTGGTGTATTGATTTCAACTAATAAAAAATGAGTGAAATTGACCGACTAATTGGTGTTGGCTGGTTATATATTAGGACACTTGCTTCATTTATCGGTACGAATGGATCACCTAACTATCTACTCTGGTCATCAAACTGTCTAATTTGGCCATCAGTTGATACATACAGCTAATCGAATTATCTACTTTGGTTATCGATTAGTACAAATGGATGATCAAACTATTCACTTTGATCATTGGCTTGTACGAGTGAATCATCGAATTATCCACTTTGGTCATCGATTGATACGAATGGGTCATCGAACTATCTACTTTAGTCATTGATTCGTACGGATGGGTCATCAATCTATTCACTTTGGTCATTGATTCGTACGAATGGATCATCGATTGATACGAATGGGTGATCAAACTATCTACTTTAATCATCGGTTCGTACGGATGGGTCATCAATCTATTCACTTTGGTCATTGGTTCGTACGAATGGATCATCAAACTATCAACTTTGGTCATTGATTCGTACGAATGGGTCATCGAATTATCTACTATGATCATTAGTTTTTACGAATAGCTTATCTAATTATTCACTTTGATCATTGATTTTTACGAATGGGTTATCGAACTATCTACTTTGATTATTGGCTTTTATGAACAGCTAATCTAATTATTCACTTTGATCATCGGTTTGTTCGAATGGGTTATCGAATTATCGTTTTTGACCATCAATTTATACGAATGGATTATGTATCGGAGCTGCTTCATCATTTATTAGTGGAAATGTATAATTTATTGATAGCTATTTGTGCTGCCAAAGCATTGCTTTTTGAGTAGTTTCAATTTTGTCAGAAATCAATAAGGCTGATTTGAAGATAATCTACTTCAGTCAACAGATGTTTTTTTAGCATTGGTAGACAGCTTAATCTGTTTATACAATTTTGTTTTCAAATAATAGAGCATCATTTAATTTTATAACATGAATGTATTATGAGCAAAGAAACCTATAGCATTCCTGCTGGTCAAACTGCCCGTTATCATTTTCAGCGCAATGTAATTGAGATTTGTACTTCCAATGCTGAAGCCTGGGGAATTTCGGCCGAAAGGTTGGCTAAAATGATTCCTACCCGTGCAGATTATGAACAAAAATACGCTGTAGCCAGCAACAAAAGTACCCAAAGTCCTGCTGCTACAGTGGTGCGTGATGCTGCCTGGGAAATTTATAAAATACAACTGGTTGATTTGTATAATCACGACATCCTGAACAACGATGCCATTCCTACTAGTGGAAAGGAAGCTTTGTATATTCATTATACAGCTACAGGTGGAGGTATTCCGGCTTCCGCACCTATGACTACACCGATAATTACATTTGCAGTGGCAATGGCGTCGGTGTTGAAGGTGATTTATGCCGATTCGGCTACTCCGACTACACATTCTAAACCGGACAATGTGGTGTTTTGTGAGCTTGTTTACAAAGTGGATGCTCCTGCATTTGGCGGACCTGTTGAATGTGTTGAACGAGTGTATATTTCACATTCGCATGAAACAATTGTTTTTACTCCCGACCAACGGGGCAAAATCATCTATGCGTATGGCCGCTGGGTGAACCGAAACGGAAAAGTAGGACCATGGAGTGGGGTTATAACAGCTATTATACCATAAAGAAATATTGAAAACAAAATTGATAACTATGTACCTTTTTCAAGGTTTTAGAACTGAGGAAAAGGTATTTATAGTGTTATACATATAGCGGAAACCGAAAAGCTTATGAGTAGGCAAAATAAATAAAATGATTATGAAGAAAACAATTTTAATGCTTCTTGTTGCTATGGCAACGGTGTCGGTATCGGCACAGCGGTTTGGTGTAAAAGCCGGGTTGAATTTCTCAAATTTCTATGGTAATGATGCCGATGGAACAAAAACACTTACCGGCTTCCAGCTTGGTGGATTGTATGAGTTGCCTCTTTCAGGGGGCTTTTATTTACAACCTGAAGCTTTATTAACCCTTAAAGGTGCAAAAGATGACGGTACTTATCAAAAAATAAAACCTTTTTACCTTGAAATTCCGGTACGTTTCATGTATAAATTGCCAGCAGGTCCGGGTAAATTGACTTTGGCTACGGGTCCTTATCTGGGCTTTGGACTTTTCGGGCAGTATACCTATTCCGGAGTAGGATATAATCTGTTTACCAAAGTACTTGATTCGGATAAAGCCCTTATGAAACGCTTTGATTTGGGGCTTTCATCAGCTCTGGGTTATGAACTCCGTAACGGGCTTTTCTTTAATCTTGAATCGTCGCTGGGTTTTGTGAAAGTTGTTAATGATGCTGGTGATGTGCAAAATACCACTGTTGCTCTGGTGGCAGGATATAAGTTCTGATCAATTTGTTCAAAAACATAAAATGCCCGTTGACTTCTTAAAGTCAGCGGGCATTTCCTTTTTTTATCGTGCCATTACCACTTGATGTTTTTATCAATAAAGGCAATCAGCGTATCAGCCATCACTTTTTGCTCGGCCACGTTAGGATGCCCCCCGGTGTTTTTATAGTCGAAAAAGCAGGTATAAACCTTCGGGTCGTTCAGCTGTGCTGCGGCTTTTTCCACATATCCCGGCCAGGGCGAACCTTTGCGGGTGGCATCCATGCTGCCCAGTGCACAAATGATGGACGCTTTGGGGTACTTGCTGCGGATGGTAGTCACAAAATCTTTATAAGCGGCAACGATGGTTGCCTCGTTGGGCTCGGTCGTTCCAAACCGTCTTTTGAACTCGGGATTATCGTGTAGTTTTACAATCCACGAGTCGTTTTGGAACAGATTAATCACCACTAAGTCCGGCGTGTATTGGGAAAAATCCCAGGTCGAGGCAGCATCGGTAGCATCGGTGCGATTATACATTTCGGGCATGATAAGCGGAAACCAACTAACCAGAATACCAATGCCACTTTTGGCTATACACTGATACTGCGCGTCGTAGTGGCGGGCTGTAAGTGCTGCATAAGTCAGGTAATTATTTTGGAAATAACCGATGGAGCGGTCTTTCCCACTCGCATCTTCAATGGCATAACCACAAGTGATGGAGTTTCCGTAAAATTCAATTTTTCGTTTTTTAGGAGCCGATGGAGGCAATAGCTTAGCATTATCAGACGTTTCGAAACCAAAGAACAGGGTTTTACCCTTGTCCCATTCGGTACGTTTGAATAGTTGCACGGTGTGCTTGCCTTCGCTCAGTCCCGATGCCAGCAGGTAGCTGCGTTTGGTAGTTTCGGTGTGTAGTTTGAAGCTGACTTTGTTGTCCACAATCACATTGTAGTAATTAGCCGAATCCAGATCCTGCAGAATGGCAGATACCTCTTTCCCCCGAAAGTTGAGGGTGACGGATGTTCCCGGCCATGATAGTACGGCTGCATCGGGTTTATACACTATCCGGCCCTCGTAACTGATTTCAGGGCTGTTGAACTTTACGGTTTTTGCTCCCAGGTTGTTCAGAGCAACAAACAGAAGCAGGATGAGAGAAAAAGTTAGTTTCTTAGACATATACATGAAGTTTAATAATTATTGCAGGGATTGGATTTGTTCCTTTGTTGTGCTAACAGTGGCATAAGTCACATTCAATGCGGCTAAAAAAGCATTATGTACGTCGTCGGCTTTTACGGTTTCTCCGTTTATTTCCAGGTTGCGGGTGGCACACGCATCGCCAATAAGTGTGCAGGTATATCCCAAGTCTTTGGCAGCACGGGTGGTGGCATCAATACACATATGTGTCATCATGCCGGCAACGATGAGGTCGGTAATTTCGTTTTCTCTCAGAACATCCAGCAGTTCGGTTTCTCTGAAGCTATTGGGAAAATGTTTGATGATCACTTTCTCGTCTGCCACCGGTCGCACGTTTTTGTGTATCTCCACTCCGAAAGTCTCTGGTAAAAAGAACGTAGCACCTGCTTTGGTTGCGATATGTTGAATATGAATAACCGGTAGCTTTTTGTTTCTGAATGTTTCCAGTAGCTGTTTCGCATTTTGGCTTGCCTGATATGCATTTACCAGCGTCATGGCTCCACCGTCAAAGTAATCGTTCTGAATGTCGATAAGCAGAAGGGCTTGTTTCATTGTTTTTAGTCAGATTTTGATGTTATTATTTAATGACTGCAAATATAAAATTAAAAAAGCAGAAAGTGCCTGCCTGGAGGAAAGAATGTGGTCAATGATGAACGATTAGTGATTAGTGGTTAATGATTAGTCCTGCAATTGATTTTAGCAAGCTGTGGAGTCTCTTTGACATTAATTAAACGCTCCGATGGTAAATAAATAACAAATCTGTATATTTGTATCGTATATTAATCATTCTATCCTTAAATTGAATAATGGAAATTAAGTCGGATCTTACAATAAATAGTAATCAAAAGGTTTCTGCAACTATGCAGCATTTCATGCTGAGCCTACTAAAGGTGGCGCTGATTCATCCCGAAAACATGGACAGCGGTAAAAAACAGTTGAAAGGATACTGTAAAAACGAACACTTGAATTATAGGGCAGTAGAGCACAATCTGGATTTGTTTGTAGGTTTACTTGCGGATTACCGCAAAGAAAACAGTCAGGTTTTGTATCACTTCCTAAGGTTGCAGGCTCAGTTTTGTTTTGTAGACGAGCAGATGTTCGGTTCATTACCCATTGTAGCTCCTGAAATCGACAACCAGACCGATAGCGTAGAATCTAGTCCTTATTGTAATAGTCAGAAAGCCGGATTTTCGATTTATTGCGGGGGGATGGTTGGTGGTCATTTAATAGGACTATAATAAAGCAACTATGGTACATCCCTCTCTTGCTGCATTCCATGTTTTATGGACAAAACCTTCGGCCGCAGGTGGTAAGCCGTTCGGCATGAATGATGCTGAGATGCTTACTATGATTGTTTCGGCTTTGATGTGGCAGAAGCATAACGGGACTATAAAGCTCTATACCGACAACACAGGTTATGCTTTTATCGAAAAACACGGTTTGCTCAATCTGTGGGATGGTGGAGTGGATGCGGAAGTACTTGAAAGTAATAATTACCCCATTGATCCCGAAATATTCTGGGCGGCAGGTAAACTCATTGCGCTGGAAGTGCAGAAGGCTCCCTGTGTGATGCTCGATACCGATCTGATCATTATGCGTCCGCTTTATGAACTGTTAGCCCAAACTGCGATAACAGCTCTGCACCCCGAGAGGCTGGAGGCGGACGTTTACCTGTGTCCCGCTCTGTTGAAGCAAGCGGATGGATTTGCATTCCCGTCCTACTACAATTGGGAGGTCTTACCTGCTAATACCGCTTTTCTGTATATTCGTGATGAGTCATTCAGAGACTTTTACCTGCGGGAGTCAAAACGGTTTATGTTTTTTAATATGGAAAGACCGATGGAGTTTGTTTCGCAAATGGTTTTTGCCGAGCAGCGCTTATTGTCTATCTGTGCCAATTACCGTGGACTTACGGTGAATCATCTGTTGCCCGATCCCTTCTTGTGTTCAAATGAAACAGTTATTCATCTCTGGGGTTTTAAAAGAATGTTACGCGAAAATGCAAATCTGCAAGCCGTTTATTGTCAGCAGCTGATTAAAACAATAGGAGAAGAGCTTGCGACGAACAACTTTTTTCAGAGGTATATACAAAGGTATTTTGGTCTGTAATAAAAAGGAATAACATTAAGCTTAGGGCTGTATGTCTGTTTTTTTTAGCTGATAAATAACAACCCAATTAAAATAGCTAACTTTGAAGGCTCTAAACCAGCTCGGGCTATCCGGTGCTCGGTTGTTTAATATCAGCTATTTTATTTCGAAACAGATTTTTGATGAAACGATTATTTATTTTCTACAGTTTTCTTTTCATAACCGTAGTGATGACTGCGCAGTCAGCTCCGGCGGTAGTTCCTGTAGTAACCGGTCAACCGGTAGTTCAAGCAGTTGTTCGTGACAGTATAAAAACTAAAACAGATGCGGTAAAAAGCAAGCGAGGAAAACACCGAAAATTTATTCAGGCTGTAGATACGCTTTCTGCAAGCGATTATATGTTGAGCATCGAGCGGGTAAATGACAATCTGAACTCCATCCGCGATAGTGCCAAGCTAGGCTTCGAGGTGGTAAATATGGAACGACGACTGAATTATATCAGCAAAGATATCAGCCGGATCCGCCAAAATATCCGTGATAGGAACTCCACAATCAATATTCGCAACTTATACCTTTATCAGAGCTTTGCTTCTACCCTGGATGACGAGAACGACCGCATTCAGGCGCGTTTGAATAAAATATACAGCAAGGTGTATCATTCTAAGCTCCGCATGAAGAAAGTGTTGAACGATTCTATCTTCCGGGCTCTGTATGCCGATAGCGTTCTTCGAAATACTTTTGACAGCAAATTGGTACGGTTAGAACGTAAATGGACCCGGACGGACAGTGTAACTAAATCAAATGTGGATAGTTTAAATGCTTTAAAGGTAAAGGCGTCCGACAACTCTATGACCTTGTCCAATATGTTGAACATGATGGATACCCGTCTGGATAAAGCTGGTCAGCATCTTTTCGGACAGGAAGTAAATTATCTGTGGCAACCCGCTAAACCGGACAGTATATGCAACGATCCTACGAAAAAAACGCTGACGATGTTTGGCAGCGAACAAAAAGCAATCGGGTATTATATCAGTCAGACATGGGGAAACCGAATTACTATCCTACTACTGGGAGTTCTCCTTTTCTTATGGCTATTCCTCAAGCGAAAACTGCTGAAGACCATTCGCGCAGGGAAAGAATCTTATGATTTTCTGAATCTGCAATACCTCAATGTGCATCCCGTTTTATCCGTTTTGCTGTTGTTGTTATGCCTGATGCCTTTTTTTGATGCTTATGCCCCTACGTCGTATATAGCCATCGAATATTTTCTGCTATTGGTAGTTGCATTGAGCATCTTGTTGAAGAGGGAAGACCGTACTTTCAGGCTCGACTGGCTGGCACTGATTGCATTGCTTGTGGTGGATATGCTGACTTATTTATTTGCAGAACCCACATTTATAACCCGCGTGTGGATGTTGGTGATACAAGTTGGTATTATCTATTTCTCCATCCGTTTTTATAAAAAGCTCAGTAAACAAAGGCCTTACTTTTTATGGATAAAAACATCGGTTGTTGTATCGGTTGTTTTATCCACTTTGAGTATTCTGTTTAACATATTAGGACGATTCTCTTTGTCTGGCATACTGGGTATATCGGGTATCACTGCTCTTACGCAGGTAATTGTATTGACCGTATTCATCGAAGTTATTGTCGAAATTATTTTAGTGCAATTGCAAAGTAGTCGGTTGAAGAAAGGAATTGATAAACCCTTTGATGGCTCCACGGTGATAAAAAAAATCCGGATTCCGCTGGTGATACTGGCTGTGATCATCTGGCTCATTATGCTTACTTCCAATCTGAATATATATCATAGCCTGAGTCGCGATGTGGTGGATATGCTCACTGCTCCCCGAACCATAGGAAGCATTTCTTTTCAACTTATCAGTGTAATTTTGTTTTTTGCTATCATTTGGGTGGCGCATATCCTGCAACGCCTTATCAGCTTTTTGTTTGGAGAAACGGGTATGGAGACCGAGGATCTGGCACCTGTTACCAAGGGGCAGCACTCGCGCCTGCTTATCACCCGCTTGCTGGTGCTTATCGGCGGTTACCTGCTGGCTATTGCCGCATCGGGATTGCCGATAGACAAACTCACCTTCTTGTTGGGGGCCTTGGGTGTAGGTATCGGTATGGGCTTGCAGGCCATAGTCAATAACTTTGTGTCGGGTATTATTCTTATTTTCGACGGATCGTTGCAGATAGGCGATGAAATAGAGGTAAGCGGACAAGCCGGTAAGGTAAAAGAAATAGGCCTGCGTGCCAGTACGCTGAATACTGCAGATGGGGCTGAAGTCATTATCCCGAACGGCGTTATTCTGTCGCAAAACATCGTGAACTGGACTTACAGCAATGATCAGAAACGGGTAACGCTCACCTTCTCGCTGTCGGGCGAGGAGCTGGATGCCAACGTGATTAACGAAGTAATTAATGATACGATGAAAGTTATTCCGAGTGTGATAGCACACCGTAAACCGGTGATATTATATACTAAAGTTACCCCCGAAAGTTGCTCGTTGACAATCCGTTTCTGGAGCACAATAAGTAAGGTGGATCAGGTAAAGAGCGAGGCTATGTTGCAACTTAGCACGGCTTTTGCTGCTAAAAAGATCGGATTTGAATAGTCGGGTTCCAACAACGGAAAAACGAAGTGATCTCCTACGCCGGAGTGCGATAAAAGGAGCAGCCCGTCAGGGCTTAAATAACAATAGAAATCAGTTTATTCTTAATTCAACAATACAATTATGAAAGTTTTTTCCATAATCGGTTCTGTGGTGGTAACGCTGGCATTGATTTCCTATTCCATCGGTTTTTTTAAGGAACAACGTCGCCGACAAATTACTCCAGACGTACTGCTACATTTCACCATCGGCGTTATACTCGATATTTCCGCCACTATCCTGATGATTCTCGGGTCAACCCAGGGAGGGGTGACTTTTCACGGACTTATCGGCTATTCGTCTTTGCTGGGAATGACTATCGACACCCTGTTGCTGTGGAGGTATAAACCCCGGAACGGCGCGGTTCAAACTGCCAATAAAATCCTGAATATCTACACCCGCGGTGCCTATATCTGGTGGGTGGCAGCTTATATTACCGGTGCATTGCTAGTGGCGCTGCGGAATCATTGAGTTTTTTCTGGTTAGGCAATAAATGCTTAAAGCAAAAAAGCTATGTTTTTTTCTATCTATTTATGCGTATTATTCAAAAAATAATCATATTTGCGCGTGTAAGTAAAGCATAAGCATAGTTTTACGTATTATTAAGGTTAATAGTAAGGTTGCAGATCTGTTCGTGAGAAGAGATCTGCTTTTATTTTGTGTCTTCTACTGATAGGATGACTTAAAGTCATTCTATCAGTATGCGTTTTATCCTATTGTGTTGTTTTAGGGCGAGTGCTGGCTGGTGTTACACTACGAACACGATAGGAGCTTCTGCCCTCACTTGATAACTTATAGAGCTCAATAATGTTATTTTTATACCTACAAATACTTTTTATTCGAAAAATTACTATATTTGTACGTGAATTTTTCATAAGCTTTTTTAAAGTTTAGATTTAAGGTTATTCTGGCAGATCGGTTCGTGAGAACAGGTCTGCTTTTTTCTTGTATCGGTTACTGATCGGATGACTTGGAGTCATCTGACCGGTAAGAATTGTTTTAGTATTGGGCATGCAATTTTTAGCACTGCTCTCAATGAATTCTTCCTGAAATAAGCAAGTCTACCTTCCTGATTTTGTCTGTCTGATGAAAATAACTAATTTTGAAACAAAAATAGTCTATGATTATAAGTTCGTATATATGGTTTGTGCTCTTGCTTATTGCTATCTTTATGTTGTTAGCAGTTGCGGGACTGGCTGTGTATTTGTTTTTGCGGTTACAAAAGTCGGAAAAGCGACAGCAGGAAGCAGAGTTACGTTTCCATGAACTGAAAGACCGGGTGAATCCTATGCAGTTGGAAGTGCTGGAAGCCCGGCTGAATCCGCATCTGTTTAAGAATATACTGAACTCCATTCAGTCGCATGCCTATCAGACTTATTTTGCCATCGATAAACTGGCCAATGTGCTGGATTATATATTGTACGAAAGTCGCAGGGAATTTGTTACTCCCAAAGAGGAGATAGACTTTGCGTTAAACCTGATAGAGATTAATAAAATAAAGGTAAGCCCGCTGTTCGACCTGAAGGTGAAAACGCGGATAAATGATACAGAACCTTTGTATGAACAAAAATTGTTGGCCCCACTTATCTCCATCGACTTGATAGAGAATGCCTTCAAACATGCCGATATTCAAAATCCCGATGCTTTTATTGCCATCACGCTGGAGTTTAAGGACAATCAGTTTATGCTTACCGTGGCCAATAAGATTTCAGCCAAAGCTCCGATGAAGAAGGAAAAAGGCGGCATAGGACTGAAAACTTTGGAACAGCGACTTAAAATTATCTATGAGGATAACTTTAAGCTGGATAGCTATACGGAAGAAAATGTATTTGTAACACGTCTAATCATAAATCTCTTTGAATACAAAGTTAAAGTGCTTGCTGCTCGATGATGAATTGCCGGGGCTGACCTATTTGAAAATGCTCTGCGAACAAATTCCGGAATTGGAAGTGGTAAAAGCTTTCGATCGTCCGGATGTGTTCCTTGTCGAGTCGGCCGGTCTGGAGTTTGACTTGTGCCTGCTTGATATTGAAATGCCTCAGATGAATGGCATTGAACTGGCTCACCTGCTACAGGGAAAACCGGTGATATTTATTACAGCTCACAAGGAGTATGCGGCCGAGGCTTTTGATTTGGATGCGGTGGACTTTGTACGGAAACCTATTCAGCTGGAGAGACTCCAAAAGGCGGTACAAAAAGCCATCAAACAAATTGGTGATAGCCGGCATAGCAAAAATTTTGTGCAACTTAATACTGATCAGGGCAAGTCATTACTGTATTTCGACCGGCTGTGTTACCTACGTGCATCGGCTATTGATAGTCGGGATAAAGATGCATTGCTTAGAGACGGTACCCGTATTTGTTTAAAGAATATTTCTTTTGAAAAACTACAAACACTGCTTCCTGCTCATCGGTTTTGCCGCATCAACAAGCAGGAGATAATAGCTCTTGATATTGTCAGTCATTTTTCTTCCGACCAGATAACTTCCAACATCCTTAATGAACAAAACACCCCACTTATGTTTTATCTGAGTGAGGTGTATCGTAATGCCTTCCTCGAAAAGGTGAAAATCTGATTCGTTACAAATTTTTCCGGTTTTGCTACATAATAGTTTCGGACTATTCGTCTGCATGTTTTTTCCTGATACCTTTGTCCCCTTAAAGGATGATTACGTTGTTTATTCCTGTTAGTTGAGGCCAGATGAGTCCCATGTATAAACACTATGAATAAGCTTGTTTCTGTCCGGCTTGAGCGGTCATTGTGGTTTTTGCCATTTATAGCGAGTAGGTTGTTTCAGAAATAATGCTGGAAGGTTGCGAAACCCAGTTTAGTGAAATAAAAAATCAAATACAATGAAATATGATGAAGAGATTTAGAAATGTATTCTTTTATGTGCTGATTATAGGGAGTTTTTCGGCTCTGATATACTGGATTGACCTGATGGGGTCCAGTCAGGAAATAAGCTCTAAAATAGTTTTGCCCAATACCGGTAACTCACATTGGGTGGAGTTTATGCATTCGTTGCTGCAAAACATCGGACATCCGTTGGCCATTCTATTGGCACAGATAGTGACCATTATATTAGTTGCACGACTGTTTGGGTGGTTCTGTAAAAAAATCGGACAGCCGAGTGTAATCGGTGAAATCCTGGCTGGTATTGTACTGGGGCCTTCGCTTATTGGCATGTATTTCCCTGAATTTTCGGCAGCTCTTTTCCCTGCTCAATCCTTGGGAAATCTGAATATTTTAAGTCAGATAGGACTTATCTTATTTATGTTTATAGTGGGTATGGAGATAGATATCAACGTCTTGAAAAATAAAGCACACGATGCGGTGGTGATTAGCCATGCCAGTATCATTCTTCCCTTTTCGCTGGGGATGGGGCTGGCCTACTTTATCTATGGGTCCTTTGCGCCGGAGGGAGTAAGGTTTACTTCTTTTGGGCTGTTTGTCGGAATAGCGATGAGTATCACGGCTTTTCCGGTGCTGGCGCGCATTGTGCAAGAGCGGGGAATTCATAAAACCCGACTGGGAACGGTAGTCATAACCTGTGCGGCTGCCGACGATATTACGGGTTGGAGCATTCTGGCGGCTGTTATTGCCATTGCCAAGGCGGGTTCGTTTGTTAGTTCGTTGTACACCATTTTGCTGGCGCTGGCTTATGTGTTTCTGATGATTAAGATTGTTCGTCCGTTTCTGAAGCGGGTGGGTGACCTGCATACATCAAGTGCCAACCTGAGTAAATCTATTGTTGCCATCTTTTTAGTAACACTTATTCTGTCGGCCTGGGCTACTGAGATTATTGGTATTCACGCTTTGTTTGGCGCTTTTATGGCGGGTGCCATTATGCCTGCCAATCAGAAGTTCCGGAATCTTTTTATTGAGAAAATTGAAGATGTGGCTCTGGTTCTGTTGCTTCCGCTGTTTTTTGTGTTCACCGGTTTACGTACCGAAATAGGGCTGCTGAACGATGTTTACCTTTGGAAAGTAACAGGTCTGATCATTCTGGTGGCTATCACCGGAAAATTTATAGGTAGTGCTATGGCTGCAAAGTTTGTACGCCAGAGTTGGAAAGATAGTCTGACTATAGGTGCTTTGATGAATACGCGGGGCTTGATGGAGCTGGTAGTGCTGAATATCGGGTATGACTTAGGTATATTGACTCCGAAAGTATTTGCTATGATGGTGATCATGGCTTTGGTAACTACCTTTATGACAGGGCCTGCTCTGAATCTGATCAACTGGGCATTTAAATCAAAAGCTGACGATAAAGCTGATGAAATAAGTCGGATTCGTAAGTTCCGAATTCTGGTTTCGTTTGGCGAACCGGAAACCGGAAAGTCGCTGGTGCGCTTGGCTAACTGCCTGATAAAAGAAACAACGGGTGATGCGGGCATTACGGCTATGCATTTGTTCCCTAGTGCTAAGCTGCATCAGTTTAATCTGGAAACATACGAGAATGAGAGTTTTGCTCCAATCTTTGAAGAATCGAAATATCTGAATCAGAAAATTACCACGCTTTTTAAAGTAACGAGCGATATTGAATCCGATATCACCGAAGTAGCCAACAAAGGTGAATATGATTTGCTTCTGATTGGGATAGGTCAGTCGATATTCGAAGGAAGTTTGCTCGGAAAGATTCTGGGATTCACCACCCGCATTATTAATCCCGACAGATTGCTAAATCAGGTAATTGGAAAAGAAAGTCTTTTTGAAAATTCTCCGTTCGACGAAAGAACGCGATCCATCATTGCTAAAAGTAAAGTCTCGGTGGGGGTACTTATCGACAAAGGCTTCAGTAAAACAGATACTATCTGCATTCCGGTTATTACTCCGAGCGATACTTTTCTGATAGGTTTTGCTCAGAAACTGATCAATTTTTCCGGTTCGCAAATTTCTTTTATTGATATGAATAATCAGATCAATAAAAATGCGGAACTAAAAGAATCGATTCGTGCTATTGAACAAATAGCTCCCAACCATATACATATGATGAATGAACGATCTGTCAGTGCTGATTTCATACAGCAGCAAAGTCTGATGCTGATCAGTGTGGAAAGCTGGAAATACCTGATTGATACAAAAAGCCATTGGCTGACTTCTATTCCGTCTACGCTTATCATTGCAGATAAAGATTGATGTAGAGTTTGCTTGTATAGTTTTGTCCTGATTGAGGGCGTTCCAAAAGGGGCGCTCTCTTTGTTTATTTTAGTTCCCGATTGCAACTGTTTTTTGAGCTGATAATTCTGAATATTTCTGTCATATACATAACTGTTCTTGCTGATTATCTTTTTTGTTTTGTTTGTAATTTTTTGTTTTGCTTTTGTGGCATATTGTCTTATTATCCATTTTCTGGTTTTTTAGGAACAGTTCAAGAGTAGACTGTAGAATATTATTGTTATGAAAACAAGTTATATGCTAATAATTACTAATTATATCTTTTTACTTTGCTAAATTTAGTATATTTGCACAGAATATATCTTAATATTAAAATTATATGGCTTTTTTTATTCGAAGATATCTCTATGTATTGTCAATAATAATCTTTCAGTTCTGTAGTTTGACCTTGCTTTACTCACAAAAAAGATCTGCAACAAACATAAGCTCCATTAAAGCCATTGGTATTGCCGACACTTGTGGTTGTTCTATAAAACTTAGATGGAGCCTGATTGATCCTTATGCATGGAAGTTGGCTAATAATTATGGATATTCTATTGATCGCTATACCGTTTTAAAAGATGGAGAGCTTAGTTCATCTCCTTCAAAGACGAAACTCTCCATGATTCCGATTAAGCCCAGGCCCTTGAAAGAATGGGAAACACTATGCCAGACAGATGATAATGCGGCAATTATTGCTCAGGGAATATATGGCGAAGATTTTGAAATCTCCGGAGGCTCAAGCAAATTTGCTAACATCATAAATCAAAGCAATAATCTCACTCAACGATTCACTTTTTCGCTGATGGCTGCCGATCGCAGCTTTGATGCTGCTTGCATGGCCGGTTTAGGGTGGAACGACAGTACGGTAAAGCGGGGCGAAAAATACCTGTATAAAATCTATCCCAATATTCCCAGAGAAAAAGCTGTATGCGACACTGCATTGGTATATATTGGAAGCAATGAGTCCTCTCTATTGCCTAAGCCTATTGATGTCTATGCTGCGTATGGTGATCAAAGTGTGCTTCTGAGCTGGGATACCAAGGTGCTGAAATCGTACTATTCAACTTATCTTATTGAACGGTCGGAAGACGGAGTACTTTTCAAGACATTGGGGCAACTGCCTTTTTCCACGTTGAATGATGAGTCGGGAAAAGATTCGGGAAGAGCATTTTTTACGGACACTATTCAGAACAACCAAACCTTCAGTTATCGGGTAAAGGGAATTTCACCTTTCGGGCAATATGGACCGCCATCGGATGTGGTGCAAGGCAAAGGAAAAGCAGTTCTGACTTTTGTTCCGAATATTAATAGAGCTCAGATCGCCAACGACAGTACAGCCACAATCGGTTGGGAGTTTCCCGAAGAGGGTGCAGCGCTTGTCGATCATTTTGAACTGAATCGGTCTGCCAATAATGCCGAAAATAGTTTTACTCAGGTTATTGCCCGGATAGATGCCATACAAAGAGAGGTACGCTTCTCACCCCTGCTGCCAGCCAACTATTTTACCATCACTGCTGTGGATAAAAACGGCAATAAGCGGACTTCATTCCCTTATCTGGTACAAGCTGTCGACAGTATTCCTCCGTCCGTCCCTTTAGGTCTGACAGCCAGAATCGATTCGTTGGGAACCGTAAATCTGAAATGGACAGCTAATAAAGAACCTGATTTATTGGGTTATGTCATACTGCGGGGCAATAACAAGCAAGAAGAACCGGCTATTATCAACAGCAAGCCACAAACAGAGAATACATTTGAAGAGAAAGTTAACCTGAATACGCTGAACGGTAAAGTCTATTACTCGGTGATGGCACTCGACCGCAGGATGAATCAATCGAAGGCTTGCCGGGTGGTAGAAGTCATTAAGCCCGATCGGATTCCACCCTCTTCGCCAGTTATAATCGACTCCAGAGTTTCTGCAAACGGCAAGACCACCCTGGCGTGGATCAACAGCTCCTCTGATGATGTGGTGAGTCACCGGCTGTACCGAAAAACGGAGCAGGATACGGCATGGACAACGGTTGCCACCATTTCGGATGTGAAAACAACGCAGTTTGAAGACACCGTATCTGCTTCTGAAGGAACACTGCTTCTCTACACCTTACGGGCTATCGACCGCAGTAACAATATCTCGGAGCCGTCACCCGTATGGAAAGTCATAGCACATGCCAAACAACAAACCGGACAGCTGAAAAACCTGCGGGCTGATATGGATCGTACTAATCACAGCATCACCATCAGTTGGAAAACAAACAGTACGGATATTGCGGAATACACGATTTATAAAGCTAAAAATAGCGAACCTTTCAGCACACTGCAAGTAATACCTGACACTCGTACTTTTTACACCGATACTGATTTGGCAGTTAGTAATATGTATCGCTATGCCGTACGTCCAACTCTGAAAAACGGGAAAATGGGAGAATGGAAAGAAGTGAAGACGGAGTATTAATAGTAAACTATGAATTAGGAACTATAAACTATGAATTATAAGATCACACATATTATAGGAGTATTGCGTTGGAAAATGGCAATGCTGTTTGTTTTCTTGTTTGTTATATGCCTGTCAGGTTGGGGGCAAGGGTTTAGAGCTGAATATGATTTGCAGTTTAATCATCATGACAATAGTAAAATATACAATGCGTATGTATATCTATCAATTAATCATGAAGATTGTCCAATAGTTGATCAACAAAATTCATATACAGATACTTACAGCTTGCATTTTAAGGGAAGTGCTGATTGTGATGCCAGTGCTTTTTGGAATATGACTTATTCTATATGTAATAGTGGCTGTGAGGGTGGTAATTATAATTACATCTATGATACTTCCAATGACCATTTTAATGTTTATGGCACAGTGTCAGTGAATCAGGTAATGAATGAATTTCAGGTGTGGGGTACTGTTGCTTACTACCCTGTTTTATCTGGGACATTACCTGATCCAGAGGATAATACTTTAGGTGTTGATGATGCAATTACTTTAACCACTAATACGAGTTTTATACAAAGTGTCTATGTCTGGGAATTTAGCGTAGACTATGGAAGCACGTGGCATAAATTTTCAAATTCTTATAGTCCTACTATTAGTGCAACATCATTACTACAAAGCGCCGGATTAGATGTTAATAACTATCTTGGTCAAAATGTTCTCATACGCGTTAATCCATGTGGGGATGCTTTTTGTAAATTACATCCAGCTGCAGTTTCCAATGTAATTGTATACAATATTATTCCTTCTCCTCCCACTGTGACTCCCAAGGTTATTAGTCCAACATGTGTGGGCGATAGCGGAGCCGTTTCAATTTCAATTGGTCGAGATTTATATCCTAATGAAACTTTATTGTTAAACTTAATAGAGAAAGGATATGAAGATGATATTAAAAGTAAAATATTTTATCAATCTGACATAATCAAAGAAAAACAATATAATTGTGGTTGGAAGTTATATGCAAATCACATGTATACAATTAAATATACGTCTTTTTTGGGGGAGTGTGATGATTCGTGTATGCCATCAACAGCTCCGACAACAGAAGCATTTTCTGTTTCTACTCCAATTCCTGTAACTTTCACGACTACACCTACCACAGTCCAATGCTATGGTGATAGTACAGGTTTGATTGCACTGAATATTTCGGGTGGCACGGCACCTTACAAATACAGTATGAATAATGCGAGCTTCGTTGATGTCTCACAAAACAATATTATCAATGGATTAAAGGCTGGTACTTACAACTTGAAAATACAGGATAATAATGGTTGTGAATCTAATTCACAAAATGTTATAGTAGATTCAAACTCTAAGGTAGCCGCATCTATTACCTCTAAGCCTGCTCTTTGCAAAGGAGATAGTGGTTCGATTACACTAAATGTCTCGGGAGGAAAAGAGATCGGTTATCAATATAGTTATTCTCCTTATACAACATGGACTGGTTTCACAAATGATAAAAGCCCCCAAATCATAAATTTACCTGCTGGCAAGTACGATCTAAAGGTGAAGGATGGAAACGGATGTATTGCAAAAGTAGCAGACAATGTAACTGACAAAATTTTATCTGCCGAGATTACTGAGCCAAATGATGTGGTAACTGCTTTTATAGCAAGTAGCGCAGATATTTCTTGTCATAATAAGAATGATGGCACCATCACCTTGTATGCCTCAGGAGGAACTGAAGGTAATTATCAATATAGCTATGCCCCTTATGAAACATGGACAAGTTTCAAGGATGGAAGAAACACCCAAATAAAAGATTTACCTGCTGGAAATTACAAATTAAAGGTTAAGGATATAAACGGATGTATTGCAAAGAAAGCGGATAAAACTGAAAATATTTTATCTGCCTCTATATCGAATCCTGATGCCATTTCCATCACTGGCACCGTTACTGATGTACCTTGTGCTGATGGAGTCAGCAGGGGGGCAATCACTGTCAACGCTACCGGAGGTACCGGAACGCTTTCGTATAGCTGGGATAATAACACAAATGAAACTTCTCAAACCAGATCTAATCTTATAGCCAAAGCTTATACCGTAACTGTTACCGATGCGAAAGGTTGCACTGGTACGGAAACATTCACTGTTAATCCACCTTCGCACAGCCTCCCAGCGGTGAGCATACTTAATGAACTAACTCATGCCCCTTCCACTTTCAACGGTAGCGATGGAGTTATCACAATTTCATCAACCGGTGGAACCGGAAACTACAGTTATACCTGGACAAAAGACGATCAGTCTTTCACCCCAAAATCTCTCACTTCCTTATCTGCCGGCAAGTACAGTGTAACCGTTGCCGATGCAGATCAGAATAAATGTCTGGGGAATACGGCAACTATTACCCTTGATAATCCTGCTCCGCCTATAAAGCTAACAACCACCCAAACAGGCATAACCTGTTACTGCGGTAACAATGGAACAATTACGGTAAACATCACCCGGGATCATTTTACCGACAACGAGATTAAATATACCTATTCATGGTACAAGTTCAACATTCAATCCAACACATATGAAACAGTTGCTAAATCGCCAAAATCGTCGGACAATAGCAATATTGATCTTAATGCCGGAACATACAAAGTGGTAGTAGCTGACAATTATAAGACAAAGGACAGTATAACTGTCAACCTTAAAGATTCAACCCCAAAAATCAATCTTACATTTGATAAAACTGACATTAGTTGTAGTAGCAGTAGTGATGGTTTTGCGAAAGTAACCGCTACCGGAGGTAGCCCCGGAGTTTTGATTCCTTATACATATCAGTGGGATACCGGAGCTACAACGGATACTATTTCTCATAAGGGGGTAAAGCGGTATTATAAAGTAACCGTTACTGACTTTATTGGTTGCTCAACGACTGATTCGGTGTATTTATATAAGCCTGATCAACTAACCTTAACTTTAAAACCAATTAACCCTACCGGATTTAATAAAGGGAATGGCTCCATCACCGCTGAAGTAAAAGGTGGAACCGCTGATTATTCCTATGATTGGAGTGGTAAGGACTTTACAGGGGCTGATTTCACATCGACTGCAACATCTGTTTCCGGTTTGAAAGCAGGTACTTATTCGCTGACGGTAAAAGATAAAAATGGTTGTAGTGCAACCGCTTTGGTGCACATTGACCAGCCTAATCCTTTAATAGTTAATATAGAAGAAGTACATCCTGTTTCGTGTCACGACGGCTCCGATGGAATACTTAAAGCCACTGCTTCGGGCGGTGTAAAACAGGCAGGAGGAACATACACGTACACATGGAAAAAAATCAACGCCGATAATACCTACTCACCTGTTTCTTCGGGAACAAGTGACTGTTTGTCGGTGTCCGGATCGGCTGGTGATTATATGGTAGAAGTGGAGGATGCCTATCATAACGAATTAAAATCTGCCAACACGATAACATTAATAAACCCGGAACCACTCGCAATCTCTACCCAAAGCATTACCGACGTGAATTGCTATGACGATTATACCGGCGAAATCCATTTTACAGCCACGGGGGGAACCGGTAGTTATATCTATCTGAACAATGACGGTGATACCATATCAAATAATCTTACAAGATTACATGCAGGAAAGTATGTGGTGACGATCAAAGATACCAATGGCTGCTGGTTGAATCATGAGTTCACTGTTTTCGAGCCCTCCGCTCCACTTTCCGTAACACTTGCCAGAACGGAACTTTCTGCTTATCATGCGGCAGATGCAGAACTAGTGGCTACTGTTTCAGGAGGTACCTTTACTCCTGACAGACCTTGTAGTCTTGATTGGACAGGTAGTAGTTCAAAAACAAAAACCGCTTCCGGTCTGGCATCGGGGACATATAAACTTAAAGTTACAGATAACAACGGATGTACGGCAGAAGCTTCGGCAAGCTTTATAGACCCTCTTAAGGTGGACATTGTCGTGAAACATTCCATCGATTGTTACGGGGAAAAAGGAGAACTTGCGGCCCGTGCTGTAGGAGGAGAACCAAGCTTAACAGGCTTGTCATATAAATATACCTGGTATAAGCACGATATAAATACCGGAGTCTCAACATTATTATTCCCACCTGTTCGTGAAGACGAATCGAATGATAGTGTTGCTACAGATCTTCCGGAAGGATATTATTCAGTAGAGATTGATGACCGGCACAACAGAACACTACGAACAGACTCTTTCCATCTGACGCAGCCGGAGGTGGTGCAAATCAGTGTGGATAGTACGAATGTTAGCTGCAAAGGCGACAACAACGGTTCCATCAGGGTGACAGCGAGTGGTGGAAACGGAGAGTATACGTATCTTTGGAAAGATGGATCGACTCAAAAAGAAAGAACAAATCTCCCTCCGGGAAAATATACCGTTTCAGTTCAGGACAGCAAGGGATGCCAGCCCAACCCCGCCAGCCAAACGATATCCATAACCGAACCCGAGAAGCAACTGACACTGAGCTTACAGAAAAGAGATGTGCTGGTAGCCTGCGACGGAATGATAGAAGCTATAGGCGATGGAGGCACGAGACCTTATCGTTTCCGTTGGAACGATGCGGAAGAAACGGTGGATAGTGTAAAAACGCTGCTCTGCGACGGCAATTACAAGGTGGAAGTAATAGACAAAAACCGTTGTACTGCCACTACCAGTATTCTGTTGCCGCCACCACTTAAGGTAAAAATCAGCGTGCAGGACTCTGTAAAATGTTTTGGCGATAATAACGGACGCCTGGTAGTTTATGCGCAGGGAGGAGTCCCATTCAAAACTGGAAAACCGTATAAATATAGTTGGAAGAAACAAAATACATCCGGTATGTATGAAGAACTGACTGCCGAGAAAGACAGTGTTGTAGCAGGATTAACAGCCGGTTGGTATGCTTTAAATATCACCGATAGTATCGGAGTTACACTCAGAGCAGACTCGGTATTTTACCTGCCACAACCCGAAGCTTTGGCAATACGGATACAAAAGACCGATGTATTGTGTCACGGAGCAAGCACAGGGGCTATAAGTGCCGTGGTTACGGGAGGACTAAAACCCTACCGCTTGCTGTGGAACACCGGAGCAACCGATGCCGAGCTGCAAAATATCAAAGCGGGAGTATACACGATCACTGCTACGGATCGAAATGGGTGTACAAAACAATATACAGCCAGCATTGACCAGTCCGACTCATTGATCATTGGTTTTACTAATACTGTAGCACCATTGTCAGCCGGCTCTTGCGACGGCTTGCTGACCGCTTCTGTGTTGGGAGGAGTCGGTCCGTACACTTATCAATGGAGTCCGAATAATACCGACGGTGCTACTGCCGATAAGCTTTGCCGCGGCTCTTACACGGTTACGGTGAATGATATGTTTGGTTGTCCGGCTCAGGTTACTAAAAATCTGAATGATGCACCTCCGCCTTTTGTGGCATCGCTTTACGTGAAAGACTCCATACAATGTCACGGCACAGCTGCAGGAACGATTGCCGCAAGGGTATCGGGAGGTATTCCGTTTACTACCGGCAATCCTTATCTCTATATCTGGAAAAAGAAGAATGGTACAGGAGAATACCGCTCACTTGTAACCGAAGAGGAAAAGAAAGATAGTATAATCAACCGATTGACTTCCGGTTGGTATGCATTTAATGTTCAGGATTCCGATAAAAACATCTTATCTGAATCAATCGAAATCTACCTGCCCGAGCCCGATACGCTCGCACTGACTGTTAGTCATACCGATATTCCGTGCAAGGATCTTCATAATGGTAGTGCTTCTGTTCGTGTTTCGGGTGGTGTGCTGCCCTACACCTACAAGTGGAGTAATGGGAAAACTGTTCCCGCTATTGATAATCTGGCTCCCGGAGAGTATTGGATAGAAGTAACCGATAGGCACGGCTGTGTATCCCGGCAAAGTGTGACTGTAACAGAGCCCGAATTATTGTCGGTAAGCTTCCAACCCAAGCTAATCTCCGAGTACAATGTGTGCGATGGAAGTCTCAAAGCTGTGGTGAGGGGAGGAACAGCTCCGTTTAGCTATGCCTGGAGCGGGGTGAACTCAACGGCAGATGCGGTTTCGTCGCTTTGTGCGGGAGAGTATTCTGTAACGGTGACGGACGCTCATGGCTGTAGTGCCAATCAGAAGATTACCCTTTCCAATCCTCCGGCGTTGCGGTTGTCTCTGGAAGTTCAGGATTCCATCAAGTGCAACGGCAATGTGCAGGGAGTGCTGGTAGCTACTGCTCAGGGAGGTATTCCTTTCGCCTCCGGCAAAAAATACCAATATAGATGGAAAAAGAAAAACAGCCGGGGAGTATTTGAAATCATGCCGGCTTATGCCGACAGTATGGCCACCGACCTGGCTACCGGGACGTATGCCTGTACTATTACAGATGCCAACGGAATATCCCTGCATCAGGACTCGGTGATTCTGTTGCCCGAGCCAACAGAACTGCAACTAGCCATTCAACAGACTGATATAGGGTGCAGTGGTGCCGATGAAGGAAGTGCTACTGTAGTTCCGTCGGGAGGCTCACTTCCTTATGCTTATGCCTGGAGTACCGGCGACAAGACGGTAACTGTCCGGAATCTTTCTGCCGGACCGTACATTGTCAGGGTTACCGACCGTAATGGTTGTGTGGCAGCCCGTCAGATTTATATCAGCAAGGCTGCTCCGCTTTACCTCTTTTTATATAAGAAGCAGCCTGTATGTTATCAGAGTTGCGATGGAGCTATAACAACTACTGTTAGTGGTGGCATTGCTCCTTATTCTTTCCGATGGACAGGTTCTGCAAGTACCGGATCAGAAGCCGGATTGCTTTGTGCCGGGAAATACTCTTTGCTGGTGACTGATGCTGCCGGATGTACTATTCAGAAAAATGATTCACTGCAGAATCCGGCACAGTTAGCTCTCGATCTGGGAGCAGACCGCTATATCTGTTCGGGCCAAACTATTCGCTACGATATTAGCATTCCATCGAAAACCGGGATAAGCTATAGCTGGGTGGGACCTGATGGATTTACGGCAACTACTCCCACGGTGGATCTTACAAAACCGGGAATATATACAGCAACTGTAGCCAATGCGGTGGGTTGCAGTAATTCTGGCACTGTTACGCTAACTCCATCGGGTACTACGGTGGCCAATGAGTTTGCTTTGCCCACACAGGCCTTTGTCAACGAAAAAATTGTGATCGTAAACACCACTTACCCATCGCCGGACAGCATCCGGTGGGTGTTGCCGGCAAAAGCTCAGATATTGTCCGGCGGACAGTCGTACACCGAATTTCAGGTGCCCGATACCGGAGTGTATGTCATCAAAATGATTAGTTACAAGGGCGTATGTAGTTCCGAACAAGAGAAAGAAATGATTGTCAGTACCCGATCGCAGCTCTCGGACATAAGCAATGCGAAGACACCGTTTATTCAAACTTTCAGTGTGACGCCCAACCCCAGTCATGGGGAGTTGGCAAGCAAGGTTGTATTGCAGGATAAAGCCGACGTACAGCTAAAGTTGATTAATGTGCTTAGCAACCAGGTAGTTTTTCAGGGCCGAAAATCGGGAGACTCAACCTACGAAGTGCCTATCAATGTTACCGTATTGCCAGGTGTCTATCTGTTGCTTTTGGAAACGCCTAAGGGAAGTGCAACAATGAAAGTGATTATTTTTTAATCATGAACTGTTTCTAACTATGAATTATAAACTATGAATTATGAACTGTCAATTATAAACTATGAGTGAGACTGGTGATAAAAAAAATATACTGAGGGATAAATCGTTTGCTTTTGCTGTGCGTATAGCCAAAGTAAGTAATGGTATAAATATATTGTCCCATTTTGAATTTTCAAAGACGATACTATTTAACATCCCCTTTAGGGGCTTGGGGTGGAAAATACATTTGAAAACCGCCCCTAAAGTCCCCTAAAGGGGACTTTAAATTACAACCGTATCGTATTGTTTCTCTAAAAAATAAGACATTATTTGGTTCCTACTGCTTCTACCTGATAGAAAAGCCATATAGCTTAATTCATAACTCATAATTGATAATTCATAATTATTAAGGATGTTCAAACGTTTACTCTACATATTCCTCTTTCTCCTCACGAGTGTTGCAGCTTTTGCCCAGCAATATCCCGTGCAGGGATCACTTGCTATTGCCAGTCCTTATCCGGCCAATCTGAGTGATTATGCCAACAGCAACATCCAAAGTCTGGCGCTTAACCTCACGCTTACCGACCTGACTATGGCCAATAAGCGGGTACGCCTCAAACTTTTTATCCAGACACAGAATGCTACCATTGCCCAGAGTATCGACAATATATCCGGCGAACCGCTTATCATGCTCGACGGTGGTATTCCGCAACGCTTCACCAACACCGAGCTGGCACACTACTTCCGGTTGGAAAACCTGCAGGGCATCAACCCCGACGGATATGCACGGTCGCTGCCTGAGGGCGTCTATACTATCGGTTTTGAGGTGTACGATTATTTTACAGGAAATAAACTAAGTGGACGGATTGCCCAGACCTTCTGGATTATTATCAACGATCCACCACTTTTGAACAGCCCGACCGACAAATCAAAGATTGCCGATTTTACTTCCGGTTCGGGAGGCAACGGGGGTATTATCTTTAACTGGACACCCCGTTCATCGCAGGTAACCAATACCGAATATGAGTTTACACTCTCCGAATTGTGGGATGCAGCGGGCGATCCCTACCAACAGTTTATGTCCGCCATTCCGAAGTATCAGACTACGGTATCGAACACTACAACGCTTATCTACAACCAGGCTCAACCCTCGCTGGTATCCGGTTATACCTACGCGTGGCGGGTGCGGGCAAAAGCCAAAGCCGGATTCGAAGACGTGGGTTTGTACCGCAATGACGGTTACAGCAATCTCTTTACTTTCCGGTATGGCGACCCCTGTCCGGCACCGCAAAGTCTGGCACTCGAAGCCAAAACCTCCGATGCCATTGTCGCCACATGGGACACTCCTGTAGGTGCCACCACCGGAGGCATTACGTATAAAATAGCATACCGCAAATATTCTGCTGCCGGACAATGGAGTTGGGCAGAAACCGAAACATCCGATCTGTTTCGTACTATCTCCGGCCTCGAACCTGCTACAGAGTATGAGCTAAAAGTGGGCGTACCCTGCAATAATGGCAATTCCACAGCCCCCCTCTCCTCAGGGGACGGGGGTGAGGTTGTTTATACCACCTCGCAACGTGCCACCACGCTGTCAGCCGGACAAATATCCGGTATCGAATGCGGTAAAGAACCAACCATCGACCTGAGCAAACAAACGTTGCTCACGCTGCTTAAAGCGGGCGATGTGGTAATGGCCAATGATTTTCCAACTACGATTAGCAGTGTGACCGGCACTTCGCAGGGATGGAGTGGCGAAGCGTGGACCAAAGTGCCCTGGCTGGGCGATACACGCATACATGTAACCTACGCTTCTATCAAAGTAAACAGCGACTATAAGCTTATTGACGGATCGTTTATAACTACCTACGACCCTACCGGGAAGAATATCGGGGATATAGATAAAACGATAGACGATGCCATAGGTTTATACACCGGAGGTACCGACGTGGGCAAGGTAGTAACCGGAACAGCTGCCACAACTTATACCGTGCCCTATACCATTACGCCTACCGATACTATTGGTAGCACTTTTACAGTAAACACTACCGGCGGTGGAACCATCACCCTGGGTAATGGGCAGACCCTGACTGTGAGTAATCTGCCTACCACTGTACAGGATGCAGCAGGTACTGTTTATCAGGCCGACGACAAAGGAAAGCTGACCAAGGTGGGTAGTAATAGCAGCAATGCGGGCGCTATGCTTGCCACAGCCAACCTTACGGTGGTGGATGCTTCAAAAGGTACTGTGATTTTTGCTCCTACCAGCGATATGAAATATGCTTTCGACGCATGGCAAAAAGCCTACGATGGCAATAGCAACTGGAGCAAACGTTATGAAACGCTGCCTATAAGCGGACAATCGGGGAAATACCGCGTAAGTTCCAAACTGATGGTGCCCGGTGAGGCCGACAAGGTACTTGCCATTATCAACTTGAACGATAAAAAGCTTGTTGCCGACAGTGTACGTTTTGTAAATGCTAAAGGAACTCTGTTTGAAAAGAAAAAAATAACTGACAATAGCTGTGAACTATCACTGGTGGGCGGACCTGCGGGCGATGCGCAGGAAGTGTACGCTATTTACCCCTCTCCTCAAGGAGAGGGGGCAGGGGTGAGGTCTTATACACTGGGCAAACTGCTGGTGGCTACCTACGAACCGAAAACAATAAATCTGGCACTGGTGCCTGTAAACGATGCTGCGCTTGACAGCAAAACCATTGCCGAACAGCTGCAGAAGGTATACGAACCGCTGGGTATTGACTTTAACCTGACAACCAAAGACAAGTTTGAATACGAAGCACTAAAAACGGCCTCACTGAAAGTAGAAGGTAGCGGACTGTTAAGCGTATATACCGAGCAGATGAAGGCGCTGAACAGTGCTTATGCAGCCAGCCTTGGAAGTGCATACGATGCCGGCACGGTTTACATGTTTGCTCTGAAGCAGGGCGCGGGTAAAGACCAAGGCAAAACCCTACTGGGCGATATGCCTAGAGGCAAGCAGTTTGGCTATATCTTTACCGATGGACAGACCGGCACTTCGCAGGGCACAACCGCTGCTCATGAGATAGGTCATGGCGTATTCCAACTGGAACATACCTTTAGCTATAGCGGTATGGCTGATGCTACATTCTCTGCCGCCAACGTGATGAACTACCCTGTGGGCGAAGCTCTTTCTAAACTCCAATGGGATCTGATGTATGACCCGGGACTGGTGATTAGTGTGTTTGAGACGGATAAGGGGGTGGAAATGGGAACCGTTGATGCTAATGAATTAATCAAGAAATATGAAGAGTTTGCAGCAAATTATCCTAATGGTTTATATTTGGCATTGCATGGTTATACATGTAGCGAAAGTTCGTCTGTTGAGAAGTTTAATAAAAGTAATCCTGAATTTCCAAATACACAAATACTCTATTCAAAAACAATCAAGACTGCTAACGGAGCAGTTACAGCTATTGTATTCAATAAAAAAGACGATAAAATTCAGGTTGAAAATCAGATTCTCAGTAAAGATGAATTGGCAGAAAAACTAAAAGGGAAATTTACTAATACTGATAACTTTTTAGAATTTTACACTAAGCAAAATGGGACAATCAAAGCGTTGAAAAAATGCGATAATTGGGTCGGCTTGAAGGATGAAGTATGTGCATTGGTAAAAGATTATTCAGACGATTCATATCACTTATATATCGGACATGTTTTAGACCAGATAACGCTTTGTAAGCCAAAACATATTTTGCTATTTGTAAATGGCTACAGGGCAGCATATAATCCTCTAATTGAAAAGGATATTAACGCAGACAATAAGCTCTATCCTTCCGACATAGTAGATGAGGGTAGTTCTTATTGGGAACATATTGACACACAATTTATCGAAAGACTAAAGCCAGACACTACATTTTATGCTGATGGGCATGATGGTATCAGTACCTCTAACCATGGTGATAAAACTAAATTTTTGGCAAGTATGATGTCATCAATGGGTGCATTAAATCCTACATTACCTCCTCAACACACCGCAAATCCTTGTTACCAGAAAGATGCATGTGTACATTTGTCCACAGAATCCAATACGAAGGGTTTCGAGCAACGCAGAGCAAGAGGACGAGATGCAGGCAAAAATTTACTCAACGACTATCCAAATATTGCACTTCAAGATACTCTCGACATTGTGTGTCACAGTATGGGTTACGCCTATGCACTGGGGATAATTGACCAATTACAAAATAAGATTTCCTTCGGGCGGTTTTATATCATAGCTCCCGAAAATGCAGGAAGTGGTTCCACTGACCTAACTCGTTTTACCGAAGTATGGCAGTATGGTAGCAATGAAGCACCAGTAGAACTTGGCGGTGATCACCTTTACGAACAAGACGGTATTGCACCCCAAACTCCTGTGCCTGGCATTACAAAATTGCCTACAAATAAAGGCGGTCGTGCCTATATTCCGCTAAATGGTTCTAAAGGATTTATTATTAGTCACAAAATAACAAATTATGGATGGATATTTACGAGAAACCCCAATGACCCAGGTTATGTTAAACAGAAAAAATAAAAACATTTATCTTCTTTTGCTATCATTACTTTTTTTTTGTTTTTCATGTAGTAAGCAGAAAAATGAAACTTTAGAAAAAACGAAACTTTATAAGTCGTTTTCAAATAAATTAGTAAGGAGTAGTGTCTATTCTAATGTTTATATAGCTTCTAATGACAGCTTAAAATCATGGATAGAAAACAAATTAAGCAGTCATAAGCAAGAATCTTGCAATACATGGAAAATAGATTCATTATTATGTTTTAACCAAGAAGGGACTAAATGTGTAATGTCATTATTAATCCAACAGAAAGAAGGTCTGGTTTCAAATGCAATTGATTTTTTCTATGGTGTAAAGATACAAGATTCTTGGTATTTCTTTAACGGTGCAACGTGCTATCCAACTCCTTATAATGATAAAGGAATTTTAAGTTTCGCCCAGTTACACGAGATAGCCATGAAAGAAGTTTTTAACGGGTACCTGATTAAGAAGAAGAAAGATACAGGCTGGTGGAAAAATATTTTTGATCCGGAATATGAATATGAGATTAACGAACGCTGGTTTGATTATCATTTTAAAGGCTCAGGGTGGGGCTGCGGGTATATGGGGGAGAAAGGGTGGATAGATACCTGTTCGGAAGAGGAATTTGAGCAATTGTATTATAAAAAAGCATTATCCAATTGGGAAAGAAAATAGATACGTTGGACATTGTATGCCACAGTATGGGTTACGCCTATGCGCTTGGTATGATAGACGTGTTGAAGGATTCTGTCACATTTGGGCGGTTTTACATTATTGCACCTGAAAACGCCGAAAGCGGAGGCACTGATTGGAATGTGTTTACCGAAGTTTGGCAGTATGGCTCCGATGAGGAAACACTCAAAAATACTCCAAAGCTTCAAGATGGTGTAGCACCACAAACAAAAGCTAAAGATTTACCTAAAGACCGGCGTGTATTTATTCCATATGATGTACCCCAAGGATTTTTAAAAAGTCACAGTATCGGAAATTATAAATGGATATTTACAAAACTAACTCCAACAGGAACTAACAGCGCAGGATATGTCAAGCCAAGGAATTAAACAATTAATTAATCTTGGCTTGATAGCCATGATTTTTTTATCGTCATGCACGAAAAATGAGAATAACAAAAAAACAACTAATATTTATAATTTCTCATGCAATCACATCGACATAAAGGAATATTGCTCTGTATCTACGTTACTAAATGATACCATTTCAAAATGGACGCAACACAATCTGAAATGTTGGGATGGAGAACAGTTAAATAGAAGTATAGAAATAGATTTGTTAAAGGTATTTGATATGCCTAAGAATAGGTTTATTACTGCAATTTTAGCCCGGAATATTAAATATAAAGAAGTTGCTGCTGATGGTATTACTTTTCTATATGGCGCAAAAATTAAGAATGTATGGTATTTTTTTGCTGGGGCTCACATCGTTCTTCCCCGCGAGAATTACACAAAAGATATCAATACACCATTGAGTTTTGCCAAGCTGCATGAGATAGCTATGAGGGAGGTTTTCGGTGGGTATCTGATAGAAAAGAAGACAAAAAAAAATATGGGATGGTGGAAAAATACCTTTTCTCCCGAATATGAATATAATTATGAGATTAACGATCATTTTTTCGACGAATTAAATACCCAGTTGGTGCCATTTTCAGAAAGAAAAACAAATCCGAACTGTCCATTTTCGTGCAGAGTAATTGATAATGAAAAAGAATATGCTGAATGCTTGTTGAAGAAACAGGCTCTATCAATTTGGAACGAAGAATGTGCGTTTATAAAAAATGACACTTATCTATATGCCCCGGAACTTCCAATAGGAGAGAAAGTGATAAGCAAAATAAATAAAGGTGAGTCATTTAAGGTGATAGAGTATATCGATAATACAGAATGGGTTTATGTCCGTGTGAGTGCTCATAATCCTAATTTAGGCTTAATTCATAGAAAAGAAATTTCTAAGAGTAAGATATAATGTGATTGTTGTATTTTTTTACTGGGGAAAGTTGGATAATGGGAGTGCGATAATATACAAGCAGGCTGAGGAGAGTCTCCTCATTGGAAGTGGTGGTAGAATTGTCTTTGATGGCACGTTTCTGCGCGCCGTGCTAAGACAAAGGAAAGAAAACAGACCGTCCCCACGCGTGAAAACAGCGTCCCGTCACGGGACAGCGTATTCGCAGGCGCGGAAGCACTGTTTTTTCACGGGACGGACCTTCCACGCTTGTGGAAGCATTGTTTTTTTGCTTGACGGACCTTCCACGCGTGTGGAAGTACTGTTTTTTTACTTGACGGACCTTCCACGCGCGTGGAAGCTCTGATTTTTTACTTGACGGACCTTCCACGCGTGTGGGAGTACTGTTTTTTTACTTGACGGATCTTCCACACGCGTGGAAGTATCGTCTTTTTTACGGGACGGAGTATCCACACGCGTGGAAGCTTCATAATTAGTAGTTTATAGTTCATCGTTGACAGTTCTTAGTTAGTAGTTTATAATTCATAGTTTATAGTTAGCATGTCACATCGTTTACGTACATTCTATTTGTTGATCGTATTTTTCTGTTGTATGTCGCTGGCCGGTCATGCGGCAGGTGCTACTGCATCTGACGACAATACCAAGGCCCGGGCGGTAGCAACGCTCGACGATCTGGAAAGTTACCAGAAATACGTAGACGCTATTTCGCCTACCGACCTGACCAATTTGCCTGTGGGCATGAAAAAGAAGTTTGGCACGGCCACCGTGACTATTGGGGTTAGTCAGGCTAAGTTTCTGCCGGCTTACACGCAATTGACCGTGTTTTGTAAGCTGGCACTGCCACAGAACGACCCGGAAACCAATAAACCAAAAGAACTTTATTTCGGAGCTGATAATATAAAACTCTCGCACAGTGGCGGATTGATAGGCGATGCCCGCTTGTATTTATTGCAGGACGTGGTTATTCCCTTTGGCAGCAATTCTTTTTCCGTTACGCTAAAGGGCGCTAAAGACCTCAAGATGCCCGACCCGCAAAGCGATACTTATGCTGTGTTTAACTGTAGCGGCATTCAGCAAATCGGGTTGTCAGCCGATGTGCTTTTCTCTAAAAATATGTTGGTGGCACTCAATCAGAACATGGAACCTGACTCCACGCAGCAGGTCAAAGGTTCGTTTAAAACCACGATTACCGACTGGAACGATATACTGGCCGAATTCAGCCTGCAACCTTTTGCCGTAAAGGGGCTGGAAAAATTTGCCATCTCGGTGGATAAAGCCGTGGTGGATCTTAGCGATACGCGCAACTCCCCGGGTGTAGTTTTTCCTTCGGGTTATTCTAACATTGTTCCCGGCCAGGCCAACCTCTGGCGGGGAGTGTATGTCAACAAGCTCAAAGTAACATTACCATCGGAATTCAAGAAGAAGGGTTCAACCGAGCGGGCTAGTTTTGAGGCGAACCAACTGCTTATTGACAATGCCGGACTGACGGGTAACTTTGCTGCCAGTGGGCTTATACCCGAAGGATCAGCCTCAGGATGGAATTTTTCTGTAGACAAATTCTTTATCAATTTAGAAGCCAGTAAACTGACTGGTGGTGGTTTTGACGGGCGCATCCAGTTGCCGGTTTCAAAAGAGCAGAAAGTCGATTCCTGTCGGGGAGGTGTTGCCTACAAAGCAACCATTATGCCCGGCAATGAATATACCCTGGTGGCTAGTTCGCTCTGCGACATAGATTTTGATTTGTTTCAGGCTCAGGCACACCTGGACCCGACCTCACACATTGAGCTGACGGTGAAAGACGGCAACTTCCGTCCGAAAGCGGTGCTGACCGGTAGCCTGACCATCGAAGCCACCAAGCAAGCAAGTTCGGAAACGGCGAAAAACACAAAATCAGTTACTTCTATCAAAGGTATCGAGTTTCAGGAGCTGGTGCTGCAGACCGAGTCGCCCTACATTCAGGCGAAGTATTTTGGCTACAAAGGCGAAGCTAAAATCGGAAACTTTCCGATCTCGCTTTCCGACATAGGTCTTACCACCAATAATAACGAGGTTACACTCTCGATGGGAGTGAACGTAAACCTGATGGCGGGTAAAATCAGTGCATCTACCAGACTTGGCATTGTGGGAGCCATGCAGAATGCCGATGAAACTATCGCCTTTGTTTTCAAAAAGCTGACTATTGGTGCTGTGGCTATCGACAGTGTTAGTTTCTGCGGATTCAATATCAGCGGTAATGTCAACTTTCTGCGCGACGACCCCACCATGGGTGATGGTTTTGCAGGTACACTGAAGATGACTACCAATTTGGGTAGTCCGGTTACGGTAAATGCTCAGGCAGCTTTTGGCGCTAAACCCGACAGCAGCAATCCTACCGAAGCGTTTCGCTACTGGTATGTGCAGGCCATGGCAACGGGTTTTGATGTTCCGCTTTTTGCCGGTATCAGTATGACCGGACTGGGCGGTGGTGCCAGTTATCATATGCTGAAACTGGCGAGTAAATCGGCACAAAGCCTGTGTGGCATCGATTACACTCCCGATAAATCGTACGGATTGGGATTTAATGCTAAAGTTAACTTTGAGGGAGCTAAAGCTTTTACCGGAGAAGCCGGGTTTGAAATGATGTTTAATTCAAACAATGGGCTATCCAATATGGGATTGTATGGTAAAGCCTATTTTGTTCCTCCGGCAGCTATTACCGATTTTTATTCGGATGTAGCCAAGGCAAAGAATTACATGGCGGAGCAAATGAAAAGTACGCTGACTAATATTCAGAATTCTTCAACATATGCCACCCTTGCTAAGGGAGGTCAGTTTGCCGATTTGGCAAACAATATTCAACCTGTCAATACAACTCTGGATGGAGCTGCCTCTATGCTGGCTAAGGTGGGTATGAGTTACGACTTTAGCAATAACGTTTTGCATGCCACTGCCGAAGCCTACCTGAAAACTCCCGGTAACGTAATACGTGGTAGCGGAGAAAACAATAAAGCGGGATGGATAGTCTTGCATTTTGAGCCCAAAGAATGGTATGTGCACATAGGCACGCCAACCGATCGGATTGGCCTGAAAATAGGAATCGGCAGTCTTAGTGCCGAAGCCAACGGTTATTTTATGGTTGGTAGCCGGATTCCGGCAAGCCCTGCACCTCCCGCTGAAGTGGCACAAATACTGGGAATAAGCTCGCAGTCGCTCGATTATATGCGCGATCTGAATGCATTGGGAGACGGAAAAGGGTTTGCCTTTGGCTCCAGCTTCTCTGTCAATACCGGTGACTTGCGGTTTCTGATGTTCTATGCCAATTTCAAAGCCGGATTAGGTTTTGATATTATGCTTAAAAACTACGGAAATGCCCATTGTGAGGGCAGTACGGAACCTATCGGGATCAATGGATGGTATGCGAACGGACAAGCTTATGCTTACATGCAGGGAGAACTGGGCATACAGGTAAAGCTGCTGTTTATCAAAAAACGAATCCCTATTATCAGTGCAGGTGCGGCTCTGCTTATGCAGGCAAAATTGCCGAACCCGTCGTGGTTCTCCGGACAATTGGGGGGGTATTTTAATGTCTTAGGGGGTCTTGTAAAAGGCAAGTATAGCTTCCAGGTAACATTAGGTAATGATTGTAAAATAGTGACAGGCTCGGAGAATCCGCTTGAAGACATAAAAATAATTTCGGACTTTACACCAGCTGATCAATCGGCCGATGTCGATGTGTTTACAACTCCACAGGCTGTATTTAATATGCCTGTCAATAAACCATTTACGCTCGAGAGTGGATCTGCATACCGCATTAAGCTGGATGGTTTCACGGTGTCAAAAGGAGGTGTATCCATACCGGGTAAGCTAACCTGGAATAGCAACAATGATGCCGTGACTTTTGAAAGCACAGAAATTTTGCCTCCGGTTTCGGAGCTCAAGGCCTTTGTGAGCGTAAGTTTCGAACAACAAAACGGAAGTTCCTGGCAAACTGTGTTTGATAATGGGAAAAAGGTGACCGAACAACGCGAACTGACCTTTACTACCGGTACGGCACCCAATAATATTCCGATGCAAAACGTAGCCTATTGTTATCCGGTGAAGGATCAGAAATACTTCTTCCCGTTGGAACACTACCGGCAAGCTTACGTACAACTGAAACGTGGACAGGCTTACCTGTTTGAAGACAGTCAATACACACAGCAGGTTCAACTGTCGACCGGTGGATCTGTAGTGACAGCTCCTTTCAGTTATGATGCAAATGCCCAAAGGGTAGTTATGACTTTACCTGAGTTGAAAACAGCACAGGCATATAGTTTTACATTGGCTGGTGTTCCGGCTGCAAATAATACGAATAACGTGAAACAAGAAACATCTACTATTGCAACAGATGGTAACGAGATCAAGGTAACTAACCAAAAAGCGGTAGGAGTAGTTACGTCATCCGAAGCCAGAACATATCTGACCTATAATTTTAATACCAGTAAGTATTATGGTTTCGCAGATAAGATGGCTGCTAAAATGCCTACAAATGCATTGTATCAGATTATCCTTACCGATGTAGGAGCTTTACAGTCTGATGTAGCCGGGTCGGAGGCTTTTGATGATGCTGAACTGTGGGGTGTCGACCTGACAGGAACAAAACCTCTGATACAACCGGTGGCATTGCTCACCGATAACTGGTACACTCAAGACATCAAGCCTCGCATCTATCAGCAATATCCGCTCGATGCAGGCATTACCATTAGTCGCGATACATCTGTGGTCGGATTTCCACCAGTACGGGGAGTGGAAGCCATGACATGGTATAAAACCATGTCTGACAAAGAACCGTATAGGTCGGACTTGATTACACGATTCCCATATCGTTATTATCAGGATTATTATTATTACACGGACTTCAGGGAATTACAGAACAAAGTAGTTAATAAGTATTCTTATAACTTTAATGCAGTTCCCGAACGGTTACGTCAGATTTTCCTAAAGGGAACATACCCCCTTATGCGTAGAGGGAAGTATCCGGTGCTATTCAGGTATATATTGCCAGGAAATATTCAAAGTAGTAGTTATACTTTTGAATTTGAAAATCCTTTACTATATTAATTCATAATTCATAGTTCATAATTCATAATTCATAATTGATAGTTCATAATTCATAGCTCTTAGTTAAACATGTTTTTTCGTCCTTTATATCATCATATTGTTTGGGTACTGCTCCCACTTCTGTTCCTGCTGTCCGGTTGTTATCAGGAGCAGGTATTCGAAGTAAAAGCCGGATTCAGTGCGGAAGTGGTCAACAATAACTATTCGGTACCGGTAACAGTGAAAATAAGTAATAGCACCATTGGAGCCGAAGACTATGTCTGGACTATGACCGGAGCAGAACCATCTTCTTCGACGGAACGTAATCCCGGCACCTTGCAGTATAACAATCCCGGCACGTACACTATTCACCTTGATGCAACCAATCAGAATGGGGGCAAAGATAGTCGCGATACTACGATCACGCTTGATGCTGCTATCCGAATGGGTTTTACGGTTAACAACAATGCTTCCTGGTATCCCGATGCCACTGTGTCTGTAAGCAATAATACCATTGGTGCTACCAGTTGTCAGTGGACTTTTCCGGGCGGGACGCCATCCTCCTCCAATCTGCAGCAACCGGGCAACGTGGTATTCAGTACTCCGGGTACTTATACTATCTCTCTGAAAGCTGGCAACGGACGAGTTAGCTATACCAAAGATACGACTGTAACGGTACTACCCGATTTGACAAATGATTTCAATATCACTTGGGCTGCAGATGACAATGACATGGAAGTCCCATTTACGGCATATCTGCAAAATAACAGCTTAAGCGCCACAAGTTATAACTGGTCGTGTCCGGGAGGATCGCCTTCTTCATCAATTACAGCGTCTCCCACAGTGAGCTATAACTCTCCGGGTACCTACACCATAACCCTCACAGCATCTAACGACAAAAAGAGTCTGACTAAATCGCAAACCATCACCTTGCTACCTAATAGCAATCTGTTTCGCTTTAGCAATGTACATTTGGGTGTAAACACAGCACAAAATACAATTGGCTGTTACTTTTCATCATCCTTAGGTAAAGTGCTAAAAACTTCTGAGATAACAGAATTGAATGGCGGCAATATCGACTTTGTTTATTTTGGATTCGACAATACGTTCAACTATAATAAATTTATTTCGCCCAATAGTACGCAGAATTATACATTTATCTATATCCCTAATGCCATCAGTTCTGCCATTATCAATAAACAGGAAAGCTGTGGGTGTGGCAGTTCGATGACTCCTGCACAGTTTGACGCGATGGCAGATGATGGTCTGCTTCAATCGACAAGCATCAACCAAACTGAAGCCGGACTGGCAGAATTCAGTGGTACGGCATTACCTCGCATTGTACTCTTTCAAACGCAAGATGGTAGAAAAGGAGCCATCAAAGTAAAACAATGTGTAGTGGCAGGCCAACAAAGTTACATTGTGTGCGACATTAAGGTGATGAAAAAGTCGTGAAAATAATTATGAATGATGAACTATGAATTATAAGCTATACATTTACCATACTAAATATAATCACGACAGCTGCTATAATAGAGAACCTGCTACATTGGGTTTCTTAAACCGGTCGCATATTGAGAGTCCGTTTGCAAGATGTTTGCATGCTACGCTAAACCCATATACTCATCGTCAATCATTCATAGCTCGTAGTTCATCATTCATAGTTTATAGTTTATCATTTATCATTCATAGTTCAAAGTTTTTAATTCATAGTTCATCATTCATCGTTCTTTTTCTAAGTCTGATAAGCAGCTCTCTCTTCGCGCAGACCTACACGTCCAGTCCGGATTTGGGTAATATAAAAGGAAATCTGCAAAGTAAGTTTCAGAAGCCAGTCCTAATCAATGGTGGAATATCACTCAACTCTGTTTATACTGAAAACTGGGGACCTGACGTTACGAATCCACAGCCTTTTTCGTGGATTGCAACAGGCAATGTCAACCTGACTTTGTTTGGGGTGGCTATGCCTTTTTCTTTTAATTACAGTAATCGCAAGGTGCAATACTCTAATCCGTCATTCAAATTCAACCGCTTTGCTTTGCATCCAAAGTATAAGGCATGGACTCTTCATGTGGGCGATCTCTCCACTACCTTCTCGCCCTACACACTAAGCGGATACCAGTACACAGGAGCGGGCGTGGAATACAACAAAGGTAAATGGCAGGCACAGGCTTTGTATGGTCGTTTTATGAAAGCTCAGAAAGAGGATTCGCTGATTACTCCCTCTTATAAACGGTTAGGCTGGGGTACAAAGGTCGTCTACAACGATAATGGACGCAAGATTGGATTCTCTGTATTCCACGCTAAAGACAACACGGGTTCTATTCCCTCACCTGTGTTTACCAAAAATTCTGCAATAACTCCCATGGAGGGAACGGCTTTTAATGTGGAAGGAAGCTATCCGGTAGTGAAAAACATGTTGATCAACTTCGAATATAGTACCAGCATCCTGACTAAAGATCTACGACTGTCTGGTGATACAATAGCCAATCATGCTTCGTTTTTCAAACGACTGGTTGGCTCTGCCAACAGTTCCACATCCGTTTATCATGCTCTTAAAGCCGGATTCAGCTATAGCCTTGCACAATCAGCAATCGGTATCAACTATGAGCGGGTAGATCCGGGATACCAAACGCTCGGGGCATATTATTTCACGAACGATTTTGAGAATATCACTGCCAACTTCTCTCAAAACTTGTTGAAAGGAAAAGTGATGGTAACTCTCAATGCCGGGCTTCAAAAAGATGATTTGAACAACGCGAAGCAAAGCCAGATGCAACGTTTTCTCTTTTCGGGAAATGTGGCTATCCGGCCTTCACAGAAGCTCAATGTAGGGCTCTCGTATTCCAATCAGCAGTCATACACATTTTTGCGAACAGGTTTTGAACAAATAAACCAGACAACGCCATACCAAAATCTTGATACACTAAACTATACTCAGTTGTCGCAGAATGCCGGATTAAACTGTAATTATACCCTCAGGCAGGATAAAAAGCAAGGACAACTTATTTCATTCAGTTGTAATTATATGGAAAGTGCAAATAAAAAAGGAGATATCATACGATTAGGTGACGTAACCCGCTTCTTTAATGGCAACGCCGGACATACACTTACTTTGCCGGATGCCGGCTTTACAATAGCAACCGGTGCTAATTTTAGTTATAACTATGCCGCTGCTATTAGTGGTGTCACCTGGGGACCAACTCTGAATCTGTCTCAGCTATTTTGTAAAAAGATACTCCGTACTAATTGTGGATTGGCTTACAATACCAGTTCTAGTCTGGGAAAATCAATCAATATTTTCAATCTGAGAGGAGGGGCATCGGCAGTTATTGCAAAGAAACATAATCTGAATATGAGCATTGTGTGGCAGAATAAAGCGGGTACGGGAATATCAAATACTACTTATCTGACAGTTACTGCCGGATACGCATACTCATTATGAGTAAGCATTACTGTCTTATCGATAATCTTATATCTTGCTATTATACAAGCGCTTTATAATTAGTCAAGCACACAGACAAATTTTGTTTATACAACTTTACTGGCTCTAAATTAAAATTATTCCGAGGCTAGGCATTGTTCTTTTACCACAAACTGTTGTTGTTATCTATTTGTCTAATAGAAAACTGTATTCGTGCATAGCTAAAAACAATTAGTCCACTATAGTTTTGAATTATAGTGGACTAATTGTTTTAAAAGTGACCCCGATGGGGTCACTTTTCTTGTTTCAGCTAAAAATAAGACTGTTTAAAATAGTTTTATAAATACTTTGATTTATAGATATTTACTTCTTTTGTTATTCAATCGAATATAAGTCTGATTTAATTTGGTTAGCTCGGAAACTGTCAGTACTTTTGACAGTATGTTTTGTTGGGGTTACTTTCACGTTTTTGCCAGTACTTTTTTTACATAGCCATGAAATACAGTTGCACGTTTTATTTAGATAAGGAAAAAAATGGATTTTGTCCAATTAATGCATCTGTGACCTTTGCTGGTGTTAGATTAAGATATTACATTGGTTATCGTATCCAAAAAGAAAAATTTGTTTCCTTTAATGATGAATTTGGAACAAGATACCAAGCAAAAAAAAACTCAATAGGACTGGAAGGTAAAACTGCAGTAAAATACAATGCCATTAATGACCGTTTACAAGCAATCACTGTAGAGTTATCAACCCTACTTCAAAGTGCAAAGGAAGCCCCAGACAAACGATTAATAATAGACAAACTGAATACAGTTTGCAATAAAGTAGAAAGTTTAAAGGAAGTTGTTGTTGATACTTTCTGGGAAACAACTGATAGGTTTATTGAAACCACAAATGTAACACCTGCAAGTCGCAAACAATTAAAATCAGCACTAAAACGTTTTAAGACTTATGAAGAAACTCTTCATTACAACTTTACATTTAACAATATCAATGGAGAAACCCTCACTGCATTTGAACAATGGCTCAAAGATGGCACGCGTGGGCGAAACTCCATTGCATCAATACTGAAAAGGATTCAGCGTTTTTTCAGTTGGGCAATTAAAGATCAAAAATTAAAGGAGATAGAAATAACTATAACTAACCCTTTTACGAACTTTACTATAACTCCTGAAATGTATGGAACTCCCGTAGTGTTAGAAAAAGCAGAAAGGGATTATTTATTTAATTTGCCATTAGATAACGATCGCTTGAAAAAGATAAGAGATATCTTTATTTTCCAATGTTACTGCGGTGCTCGCATAAGCGATTTAATGAAGTTGACAACAAATAATTTACACGGTGATATTTTAAAGTATGTTCCGCAAAAAACAGCTAAAGAAAGCATAAAAGAAGTTGTAATACCTTTGAATAAAAAAGCGATCCAAATATTGAAAAGGTATAATGAGCCTGAAGGCTATCTGTTACCTCGTATGAGTGATACGGAAATAAATAGAACATTAAAAACGCTTTTCAAAACAGTTGGAAAAGATAGACCAAATGGATTAGACAGACCAGTCGGACATTTGAATCCAAAAACTGAAATAATCGAATATGTGCCACTCCATGAACTTGCTTCAACCCACTTGGCAAGAAGAACGTTTGCTGGATTAATGTATGCCGCAGGGCAAAAAGATGATATCATTGCTTCAATGACGGGGCATAGTGAAAATTCAAAAGCCTTTACAAGATACAGGGCTATTGATATGGATTTGAAGAAAAAAGCAACTAGAAATCAGTAGTAACATGGATGATATTATAAATGTTTCATTTGATGAATTTTTAGATAAAGTTTCAGGGACTAACGGTTCTATTTTGTCTGATTCGCTAAATACAGTTTATCCAAGTAATTTGAGCTTAATAGAGATATATAATTATTTAGAAAAAATAACTGACAATTTTGATGTTGAAAAAGTGAGTATAACTTTAAAAAGCGTAAGAACATATCTTGATAAATTAAATAATTCATATGATTTCAATTTTTATTTTTATAGTAAAAAATATCCAGATAAAATATTAAAAAAGGTAGATGCTTTTAAATTAGATCAATTTGTTGAATTGATATCTATCCTTGAAAATAAACTTGAAACTTGTTTATCAGATAAACAAAAAGGGATAATTGTTTGTAAAGAAAATATTGGACCAGATAATCTATTCAAACTAAAGAGAAATTCAATTAAAGGAACCCCTCAAGATATTTTAGAGAATTTTGATTCATATGTAATAAAGGATTATGATAAAAATGAATCAGTTTCAGATAATTATTTTTTATTTGTAGATGATATAAAAGCAGGATTGAAATTAATTTTGGAAACTAATCGATTACTATCCTTAGAAGATAGTTTGCCGAAGCTAATAAAATTAATACATCATTGTGCTTTGCTTATGGATTTAAAGGTGTTTTATCAAAAAAAATGTGATGAATACGAACAGTTTAAAAAACTTACAGAATTAGAAAGGGGCTCTTTGGATTCTAAAATACAGAATGTTGATACCGAAATAAAAAAATTAGAACACCTTGAAAAGCTAAATGGATTAAAAAACCAGCCATTTAATCTCGAAACAAATATTTTTCTGACCAAATTAAACGAAAAAGAACAGTTAATAAAATGCGATGAAATAATAAATAAAAAAGGTTTTGTGACAGAGCAAGTTTATAATGGTTTTGGGGATAAAGGAACAACAATAGAAACAAAAGTTTTCGAAGATGTAAAAGAGAAGCACAGGCCTACTGTAATGTATTTACTTGGGGGAGATTATCCCGATGAAGTAGAGACAATGAAAGTAGCAGTTATTGCTAATCTTAGTGCGCTACTCAAACAAATAACTGATGTTGATGGGACAGGAAAAGATATTGGTAAAAAAGTCGTTCCAGAATTTATGAAACGATTTTGTATTGAACATCTAAGAAACAGTAAGGGAGGACTGATAAAAGCTATTAAATAATATTATAAATTTCCGCATAGGAATAATGAGCCTACAAGCCTTTCGTTTGTAGGCTTTTCTGTGTTCTATCCGTATACTTCCGCATAGTTTATCTATGCGGATATAATACTGTATAATAGATATATACAGTTTAAAATTGTTCTACTTTTACAATAAATAAGTCAAACAACTGAAAATAGTAGCTACTTTTTAGGGAAAGGCTAAAATCAAACAATTAGAACAATGAGCATAATAATAGACAACAGACCAGTTTTCTCGCTAACTATCACAGAAGACAATTTGAGAATAACAAATGTAGTGAAGACCGTACTTGCCGAATATAATTTAATGGCACCAGCTACACCAGTTATACCTCTTCGTACTAAAATAAATGGGATTCGTGGATTAGCATCATATTTAGAAGTGTCTGTTCCAACTGCACAGAGATTGAAGAATTCAAGGAGATTTCCTTTCTATGAATCAGGAAACAAAGTATTCATGTACTCTGATGAAGTAAATGCAGGGTTAAAAGTGAATGCAAAAGAGGTCAGACTTTCTAAAAAATTACAAAAATGAAAAAAGCCGAAGTTAACACCCCGACCCTTCCCATTCGCAATGGCAAAAATACTTATATTCTCAACCAAATTCATTTTTTTTGCAAGTATTGTAACATTCAATTAGGTTGGTTCGAAGGAGGAGAATTATGAAGGATGGTTTTATTCTTTATTGCTCACATTATCCAACAATTAAAAAATTATTGATCGAAGATAAGGGCAAGTTACTAGATGCAGTATTTCAGTATCACATTAAAGGTATAGAACCAGAATTTGATTCTTTTCCAGTTGAACTTGCATTTTCATTCTTGAAGCAACAGTTTGATAGAGATCGTGACAAATACATGAATACTGTTGAAAGGAATAGAACAAATGGTGCAAGAGGTGGACGGCCCAAAAGGGGCGATGAGCCCAAACAACCCAATGGGATAATTGGGATATTAGGAGAACCCAGAAAAGCTGATAAGGATGATGATAAGGAAAAAGAAAAGAATAAGGAGATAGAAAAGAAAGATAAATCGGAAATACCGATTTTTACTCAGAATGATAAATTTCTTTCTTCAATTCCTTTAGAGTGGAAACCAATTATAAGTAAGTGGCTTGATTTTAAAAGAGAAAAGCAACAACCTTACAAAGGTCCGACTTCTTTAAATACAATGTTTAATAAGTTGAAGAAAATCTCAAATGGAAATCTGGATATAGGATTACAAATAATTGAAAACTCGATTTCATCAAATTATTCAGGCTTTTTCGAACTTAAACAGAACCAAAATGGAACGGATAAATTCAGTAATTCAACAAATAAAATCACAAACAACGCAAACGGCAAATCGATCTACTGTTAGTATTGAAACTTTCAAAGCGGTAATAAATCAAGTCTGCCCAAATTTTCTAATAACAGATGAGAATAGGGGAATTTTAAACGAACTGTACAAGTATAGTAACAATACCTCTACAGTCTTAGATGGTTCAAAAGGTTTATGGTTTTGGGGCTCCATTGGAACCGGGAAAAGTACGCTAATGAAAATTCTTGCAGAAGTACAACGAACGGACAATAGAGGATTTAAATGCGTTAATTGTCCTGAATTAAGTACAAAGTTTGCAGCTTATGGACTTGAGGCAATGAATGAAAGTACATTTAACCAAGGAGTAAGTGCTGATCCAGTTGAACGTGGATTTGATGAAGTTGGACGTGAACCTATACCAGCTAAATATTTCGGAAATGATTTGAATGTAATGCAGTATATTTTTGGAATTCGTTACGAACTAAGAAAGTTGGTTAAAACGCATGTGACAACTAATGTACGCAAAGAATCGATACCAATACTCTATGGTGATTACATATTCGATAGGCTAAACGAAATGTTTAATTTTATAGAAATTAAAGGAGAATCAAGGCGATGAAGTTCTGAAAATGATATTACATTTACATTAGACATGCAAATAGTAATAAAAATCAATGACGATGAAATCGTGAAAATAGTAAGCAGATGATTTTAACGGAAGAAGAAATGGGGTAAAACACATAATTTTACGGAAACAAAAAAACTAATCACCTCCTTTTATATTGAAACTCTAGTGAGGTCAAAAGTGCATTGGATGGTTTAGATTTACTTGGAATTGTAAATTTCAATATATTAAATTGAAAATGCATATGGCTGATCAGATAGCTCATTTGTCTTTTAGATTTACAATCAATAATAATTGACGAATAACTAATATGCATTATTCAATGGTATAGACATAAAAAGTGTACAGAAATTTGAATGGCTAATTTCTTATTATAACTACCTCATTTTGTCTGTTGTCTGTTTACGGAAGTAATTTATAGGGAACTTCATTAGGAGAATTTTCAGGATCACATATATTGCGAAAATGAAGGATAGCTGTTTCTATCTCATTGTATTGGAAAATACATTAATAGACGTCTAGGTTTATTAAAATGGAATGAGTAATTTTGGACCTTAAAACAGATTATTTCTTCGATGAACGACAAAAAACTAACGCTTTCTCAATTAGAACAATATTTATCAAAGGCTGCCTGGATTCTCAAAGGTCCCGTAGATGCCGCTGATTTTAAAGTTTATATTTTCCCCTTATTATTTTTCAAACGCATCTCGGATGTCTATGACGAAGAATTTCAGGAAGCTTTGGAAGAATCGGAAGGCGATATAGATTACGCAAAAAGAACCGAATTTCACCGCTTTATTATACCCGAAGGATGCCACTGGAATGATGTCCGTGATACAGTTGAGAACGTGGGAAGCAAAATAAAAGGAGCTTTTGCACAAATTGAAAAAGCGAATCCTGATTTTCTTTCCAATATATTTGGCGATGCACCCTGGACAAATAAGGATAAATTATCTGATGCGCTGCTATGCAATTTGATTGAACACTACTCGCAATATAATTTGGCCAACTCCAATGTGGAGCCGGATATTTTAGGTCGGGCTTACGAATATCTTATTCGCAGTTTTGCAGACCAGACCAATAAAAAAGCTGGTGAATTCTATACGCCTCGTTCGGTCGTTCACCTGATTGGGATGATTGTAGATGCTCAACAGGGCGAAACCATTTACGATCCAGCCTGTGGAACTGCCGGTATGTTGCTCGAATGTATTGAACATGTGAAAGATGCTGGAGGTGACTCAAGGACTCTAAAACTTTTCGGACAGGAAAAAAACCTGACAACATCCACCATTGCCCGCATGAATATGTTTTTGCATGGCATAGAGGATTTTCAGATTGAGCGTGGCGATACCTTGCGTGATCCACGTTTCTTTGAAAACGACAGATTACGTCAATTCAATATAGTCATAGCCAATCCGCCATTTTCACTCAAAGAATGGGGTGCTGACATGTGGGTAAATGATATTCATGCACGCAATATAGCTGGTGTACCCCCTAATGGAAACGGCGATATGGCCTGGGTGCAGCACATGATTAAATCTATGAATACGACAAATGGACGTGTTTGTGTGGTGTTGCCACATGGAGCATTGTTTCGCAAAGGTGCTGAAGCTAAAATCCGTGCTGCCCTCTTAGAAATGGATTTGTTGGATGCTGTTATAGGGCTTGGTTCCAATATCTTCTATGGCGCTACCCTTTCTGCCTGTGTATTGATATTCAGAGCGCAGAAGGAAAAGAAGAAAAATCGTAAAGTGCTATTTATCGATGCCGCCGATCAGGTTCGGACAGGACGCGCTCAAAACTTCCTGGAACCTGAACATATTCAGACTATTTACGAATGGTATAAAGGATATGAGGATATAAAAGATCATGTGAAAGTAGTGAGCGTTGATACGATAAAAGCCAACGATTATAACCTCAATATCCCTCTTTATGTTGAAAAAGAAATTATTGATAATTTGCCAAGTATGGAACAGGCTATGGCTGATTTAAAAATTGCTACTCAAAAAGCATGGGAAGCCGAAGATAGATTAAAGGAACTATTGGAACAATTTGTGGCAAATGAGAGATGATATCATCAATGTATTGCGGGTAATGAATTCCATCTGTTTATATTATCCATTTCGTCAAGTTGAAACGGACAAAAAATATATAATGTACGCCTCAAATGGACAACATATTATTATCTATCTTTTTCCAAATTCAGGGACATTGGACATTTATCAAATTAAAGATGGTGTTGAAAAACAAATTCTGCTCAGTATGAATCCTGACAATGATGATCATTGGTTGACATTAAAACAAACTATTGCAACTATTCAATAAACAATGAATTTAAAAGAATTAGAAAGTTATCTCTGGGGTGCAGCGGTATATTTGCGTGGAGTGATTGACGCTGGAGATTACAAACAATATATTTTCCCTTTGCTGTTTTACAAACGCATTTGCGATGTTTATGAGGAAGAATATCTCATTGCATTAGAAGAGTCGGATGGTGATTTGGATTATGCTTCATTTGCCGAGAACCACCGTTTTCAGGTACCTGAAGAAGTACAGTGGAAAAACGTGCGGGCAGTTACGCTCAATGTGGGTATGAACCTGAGCAAAGCCTTCCGCGAAATAGAACGCGTCAATGCGCAACAATTGCAGGGAATTTTTGGGGATGCCGAATGGACCAACAAAGAGCGCCTAACCGATGAGATGCTGTGTAACCTGATAGAACATTTCTCGCAACACGACCTGAACATAGGCAATGTGCCTAACGATATGCTTGGCAATGCGTACGAATACCTGATTAAGAAATTTGCCGACGACAGCGGTCATACCGCAGCTGAGTTTTACACCAACCGCACTGTGGTAAAGCTAATGACTTTAATAGCCGACCCACAGGAACGCGAAAGTGTATACGACCCAACTTGCGGAAGTGGTGGACTTTTGCTTAATTGCACCATGCTACTGAAAGATCATGGTAAAGAATTCCGTACTATGCGCTTATTTGGGCAGGAAATAAACCTGATAACTTCAGCCATTGCCCGCATGAATATGTTGTTGCATGGATTTGAAGAATTCAATGTGGAGCGTGGTAATACCTTGAAAGACCCACGTTTTATTCAGTACGACCGTTTGCAGCAATTTGATATCGTTTTAGCCAATCCACCCTATTCTATTAAAAGTTGGGATCAGGGAGCATTTACCAACGATCCGTACGGACGCAATATTTGGGGAACACCACCGCAGGGATGTGCCGATTATGCTTTTCAGCAACACATTATGCAAAGCCTAAACCCTGAAACCGGTAGATGCGTGGTACTTTGGCCGCACGGAATTCTGTTTAGGGATTCGGAACGCGAAATGCGTAAGAAAATGATAGCCAGCGATACCGTGGATTGCGTCATTGGGCTCGGACCAAATCTGTTTTACAATTCTCCCATGGAGGCTTGCTTGCTTATATGTCGTACACAGAAACCCAAAGAGCGAAAAGGGAAAATCCTTTTTATCAATGCCTTGGATGAAATAAAAAAAGAAAAAGCCATCAGCTACCTGAAGGACAAACATATACAAAAGATATTCGCGGCTTACAACGAGTACAAAGATATTGATGGATTTGCAAGTGTGGTAAGCAACGATGATATTATGGCCAACGATGGCACATTAAGCATTCCACTCTATGTAGCCAAAAAGCAAATAAGCCAACAGGAAAAAGGTGCGCAATTGAGTTTAAGTGACGTTTATAAGCAGTGGGACGACAATTCACAGGCCTTGAGAAACTCGCTAAATCAATTATTTGTGACTTTAAAATAGCAATATGCATTTTGTCGCAAATTTTGCATATATTTGCGACAAAACAAGATAGACAAAAAACTGTATTATAGAACTATATGTCATTTATTGTCTATTTGAAACAATTGATTACTTTTGTAAAAAAATATACTCATTATGAGCAAAATAAAAATTGAAAACTTCGGTCCAATCAAAGCCGGGTGCATTGATAGTGATGGCTGGATAGACATCAAAAAAATCACGGTATTTATTGGTAATCAGGGAAGTGGTAAAAGTACAGTTGCTAAATTGATTTCGACGCTGACATGGCTTGAAAAAGCAATTGTAAAAGGCATTCTGCATGCAAACAATATTGGTGATAAGAATCAATTGAAAAAGTTCTTATCTTATCAAAAGCTGGAGAATTACTTAAAGTCAGATACCGAAATACATTATCAGGGAGATTCACTTGAATTTAAGTACAAGAAAGGCTTATTTCTCGTATTTAAAAATGAAAACAATAGCTATCAGCTTCCCAAAATTATGTATGTTCCTGCTGAACGTAATTTCCTGAGTGTGGTTGATAGACCTGATAAATTAAAGAACCTCCCAGCAACCCTCTATACATTCAATGATGAGTATGATGCAGCCAAAAATAAATACTCTGCAGGATTGGAATTACCTATCAATGGTACCCGGTTTGTGTATGATAAGTTAAATAAGATTGCCAATATAGTTGATACTAACAAAGGTTTTAAATTAAGGCTTTCCGAGGCATCTAGTGGTTTCCAGTCTATAGTTCCATTGTTTCTGACTTCAAAATACCTGACAGAAGAATTACATTCGGAAGAAGATATTTCAAAAAAAGAAAATTCACTGGAAGAGGATCGTAAATTGGAAAAAGAAGTGATGGAGATTTTAAATGATAAATCTTTAACTCCAGATATTCGTCAGGCCTTATTACGTCAACTGAGTGCCCGTCGAAAACCGGTTTGCTTTGTCAATATCGTTGAAGAACCTGAATTAAATCTGTTTCCAAGCTCGCAAAAGCAAATACTATACAGTTTAGTAAATTATGCCAACAAAGATATTGGTAACAAGCTGATAATAACTACGCATAGTCCTTATTTTATCAATTATCTCACTCTGGCTGTAAAAGCTTATAAGGTAAAGCAAGTTCTTAAGGATAGTACATCAATAGAGTCTTTATCGGGCATTGTTCCGTTGGGTTCCTGTGTCAATCCAGAGGATTTAAATGTATATCAGCTTAATGAGGGAAATGGAAGTATTAGCAAATTGACGGATTACAAGGGGCTTCCTTCTGACGAAAACTACCTCAACGATGGTCTGGGGGAAACAAACGAACTCTTTGCACAACTTCAACAGATTGAAAAAGGATGGCAATAGATTTCGAGAATCCCCCAATAGTAACGTATAGTTCAAAATCGAAGTTTGGATTATGCGATGACCAGCCTCCACTTCCTAAAGGACCTGCTTATTTAGATGAAGATAATGGAGGAAAATGGGTTGCAGTGATTAGTAATGAGCCTCGTTTTCCGGTAAGATTTGTTCCAATAGATAATAGTATTGAAATTCTCAGGGCAGATGGAAAATCAGCAAAACGCTGTGATGGAATGATGAGTTTCAAACAATCTGTCATATTTGTAGAGCTCAAAGAGATTGACATGAAAGGAAATGAGTGGATAAAAAAAGCCGATGAACAATTAAGAACAACAATAGGATATTTTGAAGATGAAGATTATTCTAAGACCTTCAAAATAAAAAAAGCTTATATAGCCAATAGCGAACGACCAAAGTTTCGTGATTCACAACAGGTCCGTATGGAAAAGTTTGAAGACGAAACCGGATATGTATTGCGAATCGAAAACAGAATAATATTGTAAGCAACTAAAAATAAAAGGCGACACGGCCGGACTTCAACAAACCGAAAGAGTTCAAGCCGTGTCGTTATTATTATGATTTTCTTGAGGATGAAATAAAGAATGGAGCTGAATATAGATAAAACAGGGTGGAAGAAAGTAAAGTTTGGTGAGGTATGCCGACAGGTAAACGAAACGGCGCGCAACCATGAAGAGGAAGAATTAACACATGTTGTTGGATTGGAACATATTGGTTCTAACGATTTGCATATACGTTCATGGAATACGCCGGAAAGGGAAACTACCTTTACCCGTAAATTTGTAAAAGGCCAAGTGCTTTTTGGCAGACGACGAGCATATCAAGCAAAAGTGGCTTACGCAGAGTTTGATGGTATTTGTTCTGGCGATATACTGGTATTTGAGGCGATAAAAAGTAAATTGTTACCTGAATTGTTACCGTTTATGGTGCAAAGTCAGAAGTTCTACAACAAAGCCGTAGAGACTTCTGCGGGTTCACTTTCTCCTCGTACCAAGTTTAAAGATCTGGCCGATTTGGAATTCCTTCTCCCACCCAAAGGGCAACAAGCCTGCTTGGCGGAACTGCTCTGGGCCGCGGATGAAGTAGTGGAGAGAGAAATGGAGGTGAAAAAGAAGTTGGAGAATATTTTTGAAATCTCAAAAACAAAATTACTTTGGAGCAACTCCTTTCCAATGATAGATTTTAAGGATATAACTCCGATTGG
>Ga0302171_10000001_pt1 | contig 61060 bp, 35 predicted proteins | sample I_Fen_N2_2_FD_193495 | JGI IMG/M metagenome (GOLD analysis project Ga0302171, IMG submission 193495) | Peat permafrost microbial communities from Stordalen Mire near Abisko, Sweden - I_Fen_N2_2 | ecosystem: Environmental > Terrestrial > Soil > Wetlands > Permafrost | place: Sweden: Abisko... | reverse complement strand
GACTGGTTGTTGGGTAATACGACCTATTATATCCGGGCTTATGCCGTGAATGTCGCCGGTACAGCCTATGGTAATTTGATTGTTTTTACCACACCCGCTCCGGTAGTCCCCAAGTTTTTGTCCAATGCCAAAGCTTTAAGTACTACGGGTAATTCAGCTACAGCTATGTCCACAATCATGAATAACGGAGGAGCACTGGTCACAGCCCGTGGAATTTGTTATCGTGTTGCCGGTAGTTCGGCATTAACCTATGTTCCCTCTTCTACGATTACCCCTACTGATATCGGTAGCTTTGTAGCTACCCTTACCGATCTTTTACAGGGAACAACTTATTATATCAAAGGGTATGCGGTCAATTCAGCGGGAATAGGTTATAGTACCGAGTCCAGTTTTGTGACCTCTTCTTTGACCACTATTGTTACCACTCCCCCTGTTACTACCGGTGGCACTACTGCCGATGGGGGTGGTGAGATCACCAATAGCGGTTATACGGTAATTTCCGCCCGTGGTGTTTGTTGGGATACGCTTCCAAACCCCACAATCAATTTAACGACTAAAACCTCCGATGCTGTTCTGGGTGATGGTACGGGTGTCTACTCGAGCTCTCTGAGTGGTCTTACTCCGGGCTTAACCTATTATGTCCGTGCTTATGCGATAAATAGTGCCGGTGTTGCTTATGGTAATTTAGACAGCTTACTGACAGCTGCCCTTCCCACTTTAACGACCGCTCATCCGGTAGGGGTTAGTAATATGCATGCTATTGTAGGAGGTAACATCAGCGATGATGGTCGTGAACCGGTGACCTCGCGCGGAGTTTGTTGGAGTCTGCGGCCTAATCCAACGATTGCCTTTGCAGATAGCCTGAAGTCCATGGGCAGTGATATCGGTAGTTTTTCCGATACGATAATCAATTTACTAGGCAGTAAAAAATACTATATCCGTGCTTACGCCATCAACAGTGTAGGCACCGCCTATGGAAGTCTGGATAGTCTGATTACCTTAGCTCCGGAGCTTTCGCATGTGGCAACCACCAATGTTCAGGTTACGCACGGAGCTACCTCCAGTGTCGGGGCTATCGCGGCTGCCACGGGTAATGTGCTGGATAACGGCGGTGCTTTGGTGAGCGAACGCGGTTTTTGCTGGAGTAGTGTGGGTATTCCAACGCATGCAGACAGTCATGTGATCTCCGGACAAGGCAACGGCTCTTTTAGCGCCGATCTGACGGGGCTGGTTGAAAATACCAAATACTATGTCCGTGCTTATGCGCTAAACAGCATTGGCATTGCCTATGGCAATTTAGACAGTATCACGACTCCGATTTCCGGTTACCCGGCCGTTTCAACGACCGATGCGATCAATATAACCACTTCTTCGGTAACTATGCTTGGTAATGTGGGCGATGATGGGGGAGATGCTATCCGTGAAAGAGGTTTTTGCTGGAGTAGCAGTTTAAATCCGGTGATTGGCGATCCGGGTGTGTCTGTTGTTATCTCAGCACTGGGTAGTGGTACCGGCGGTTTCTCCGGAGATCTGGGAGGACTGTCTCCCCATACTACCTACCATTTCCGTGCTTATGCGATTAATAGCCGTGGCACCAGTTATGGTAACGATTTGTCTTTTTCGACTTATACCTTTGCCTCTATAGTCACTAAACCTGCAACTTCAGTAAGTAGCGTTGGGACAGAGAGTGGAGGATCTATTCTCAATGATGGTGGTCGTCCGGTTACTCAGAGTGGTATCTGCTGGAGTACGAGTGTCGATCCTACGATTGCAGACCTTCACACCACGCGTGGTACCGGTATCCGTGATTTTACGGATGCCATTACTACTTTATTGGGTAGTACCACGTATTACATAAGAGCCTATGCGATCAATGCTGCGGGCATTGCTTATGGCGCTAATGAGACTTTTACCACCTTGCCACCTGTTTACCCCGATATCATGAGTACCGGTGGTAAGAGTGCTGATACAGGTACCAGTGCTTCTTGTGGCGGTCAACTAACTAGTAATGGTGGTGCTTTGATACTCAGTAAAGGAATCTTGTGGAGTACCACTTCGGGTTTTACCCCCACGATCACCTCTGTAGATAAAACAGTACTCACCGGTGAGGGTGACTTTAGTTCCACGCTTACCAACCTGACTCCGGGTACTACTTATTACTTTCGGGCTTATGCCACGAATGATGTTGGTACACGCTATGCAGACAATGAACTTAGTTTTACCACTTGCGATAAGCCTACGGTCATTACGCTGGTTCCCTTTTCCACGACCAATGTAGGAACTACCACCGGTGGTAATATCACCTCTACAGGAGGTCTGGGTATTTTGGAGAGTGGTGTTTGCTGGAGTACCACTACACTCCCCACCATCAATGATGAACATCAGCTCAACGCAGGCGGAATCATTTTTAGTAGTACGATTACTGAACTGATGGGTAATACCACCTATTATGTTCGTGCTTATGCAAAAAACAGCCTGGGACTATCCTATGGTCAGGTGGAGACCTTCACCACGCTGGCTCCGATGCTGGCCACTATTCAGACCCTTCAACCGACAGCCACTTCTCCTACTACGGCCACTATGGGTGGAAAGATTGTTAGCCACGGTGGTTCTCCTGTTACCACTCGCGGTGTCTACTGGAGTACCACTTCCGGTTTTACACCTTCAGCCAGTGTGTCTCATACCTCCGAGACCGGTTCTTTTACCGGAAGCTACGGCTCCGGAATCAGCGGTTTAACTCCCAATACGATGTATTATGTGAGAGCGTATGTTATCAATGGGTTGGGCACCTCTTATGGTGCTGAAATCAATTTCCGGACTTTCAATGCTTTTTCCATCACCACCAAGCCAGCTACTGCTATCACCAGTGCCAGTGCTCAGAGTGGAGGTAATATACTCAGCGATGGTGGTTTCAGTGTCTATTGTAGTGGCATCTGTTGGAATCGCACGGGTAATCCAGTCATGGGTAATGATCCCAATACGATTGGTGGTCCCGGTATTGGCGAATTTATCCATGGCCTGTCCTATCTGACCGGTAGCACCACCTACTATATTCGTGCCTATGCCCTGAATGACACCGGAGCCCATTATGGTCAACAGGAAGTTTTCACGACCCTTCCCCCGGATAATCCTATTTTGACTACTACCGTTGTGGGTAGTGGTAGAAATGGCACAACGGGAACCTGTGGAGGAATCATAAATAGTGACGGGGGAGCTCCGATCCTCTCCAAAGGTATTTTGTGGAGTACCATTTCCGGTTTTATTCCCAGCATAACTTCTCCCAACAAAACGATCCTTTCGGGTGATGGCAATTTTAACTCCACCTTTGGTTCCTTACTTCCGGCTACGACCTATTATGCCCGTGCCTATGCCACAAACAATGCCGGTACCGGTTATGCGGGCAATGAAGTAAGCTTTACTACTTTCAGTGTACCGGAGTTAACCACCACGGTTCCTTATTCTATAACCAATGTAACGGTTAATACCGGGGGTACTATCGTTTCTAACGGTGGACAACCCATTTTGGATAGTGGTGTTTGCTGGAGTACGAGCAATTCACCCACCATTGCTGATAATTATCTCAACGGTGGTTCAGCCTACGGTTTGTTTATCAAGACCCTTACAGAACTGATGGGTAGTACCACCTATTATGTCCGTTCGTATGCCACCAACAGTGTTGGTACCGGTTACGGTCAGGTGGAGAGCTTTACGACCCAACCTCCGATGTTAGCCACCATTTTGACTACGACCCCTGTTGCCACCTCCTCGGTGAGTGGTTCAGCCGGAGGTAATATTATCAGTCATGGTGGAGCCATGGTCACCACCCGGGGTATTTACTGGAGTACTACCCCGGACTTTGTTCCTTCGGCTTCAGTGGCTCATACCGCTCAAACCGGTTATTTTACCGGTACCTTTGTGGATAATATGCCCAGCCTGTTGCCCAATACGACCTATTACGTGCGGGCTTATGTGGTCAATTCAGTCGGTACGGCCTATGGTGCGCAGATGAACTTTAAGACTCCGACGCTTCCGGTGCTGAGTACCCAAACCGCCATTTCCAACGGTCCGACGAAAGCCTCCAGTGGAGGAACTATTATTGATGACGGGGGTGCTCCGATTCGTGCGAAAGGGATTGTGTGGAGTAAAGTCCCCGGCTTTAATCCCGATACGGTAACGGTAAACAGAACCAGCGATGGAGTAGGCAGTACCTCCTTTACCAGCCTGCTGGCGGGTTTGAAAGGCAGTACCACCTATTATGTACAAGCGTATGCAGTAAATGTGGCCGGTACCGGTTATGGTAATCTGTTGAGCTTTATTACAGACCCTCCCAAGCTGGCAACGCTAACCACCAGTGATGTAAGCAGTCTTTCCGGTACCGCTGCCACTGCCGGTGGAACGATCTCCGACAATGGGGGCGAACCTATTCTGACCCGAGGTATGGTTTGGAGTAAGTACCCCGGCTTTAGACCCGATACGGTGGTTTATAATAAAAACCTGGACGGAGTGATGGGTCTTGGTACCTTCTCCTCTACGATGACGGGTCTTAAACGAGGTACGACCTATTATATTCGGGCTTATGCCACCAACAGTGTGGGCATTGCTTTTGGAAATGAACTGAGCTTTACCACCTATAACCTTCCTGTTTTGACTACAGAAAGTGTATCTCCGGATGCTTTAGGTACCACCGCCAGTGGGGGAGGAGTTATCCAGACTGACGGTGGAACCCCGATCACCAACCAGGGTGTTTGTTGGAATACCACTTCAGGTCCCACTACCGGTCTTTTTACAAAGACCAGCGGAGATGCCGTATCACATGATAGTATCCACAGTGCCCTGACCAGCCTGACTCCGGGTACGACCTATTATGTGCGTGCCTATGCAGTAAACAGTGAAGGAACTTCGTATGGTAATGAGGTCAGCTTTAGCACTCCTCCTGCTATTCCGATTCTCACCACTACCTATGCCACGATCACCTCCCAGAGTTCGATCACCACCGGAGGTAAGATCTCCACCGATAACGGTGCACCGGTCATTTCCCGAGGTATTGTGTGGAGCACAGATCTGAACTTCAATCCGGATACGGTAACGGTAAACCGAACAGTCAACGGTTCGGGTACGGGATCTTTTATCAGTATAATTACCGGAATGCAACAGCGGATTTTTTATTATATCAAAGCTTATGCGGTGAACAGTGTTGGAACAGCCTATGGCAATCTGGTAACAGTTACTTTATTCCCCACCTCTCCGGTATTAGAAACCACAGAGGTAACCGGGTTGGGAGGAACTACTGCGCTTAGTGGTGGACGTATTATCAGTGATGGTGGTGCTGTGGTAACGGCCAAAGGCGTTTGCTGGAATATTAAAACCAATCCCACTACCGACAATAGCCATACCTATAACGGTTCGGGTAATGACCCTTATACTGCTAATATAACCGGACTGTTGCCCAATACCATGTATTATGTTCGTGCCTATGCGATCAATAAAATAGGTACAGCCTACGGACCGGAGAAAGTAATTCTGACCAATAATATCCCGACGCTGGCTGCTACCACGCCTGCCACCAACATAATTGCGACGGTGGCTACCAGTGGGGGAGAAGTCACAGATGATGGTCGCTCACCGATACTCTACCGGGGAATCTGTTGGAGTACTTACCCCGATCCGGATATATCCATTGCAACCAAAACGGTTGATAGCACTTCACATGTTATAGGTTCTTTTACCGCCAACATGAAAGGGCTTACCCCCAACCGGACCTATTATGTTCGTGCTTATGCCACCAATGCGGTCGGTACGGGTTATGGCAGTATGATTCAGCTTACGACTTTGCCTGTAAAACTACCAACACTTACTACCCTGACAACCTTGCCACTTGATAGTGCTACGGCGATAAGTGGAGGTAATATTACCGACGACGGTGGTATGCCGATCACCGATCGTGGTGTTTGCTGGAGTCGTTACCGGGACTTTACGATAGTGGGTAGCCCCAAAGCGTATGATCATATCCGGGATACAATCGGTACCTATAGGGATAGTGTGATAGGTATGGATCCGGGAACTAAATACTATGTAAAAGCTTTTGCCATCAATAGCAAAGGAGTTGCTTATGGAAACCTGGATAGTCTGGTTACTCCCGCTGTACTGGCCAGAGTAAGCAGTGTGGTGATATCCGACATGACTAAGTTTAGCGCCAATGCGCTGGCTTCGGTTATCACCGATGGCGGTGATTCGGTTACTGTTCGTGGATTCTGCTGGAACAGAACGGGTCGTCCTACCATTGCCAATGATACGCTGCAAGTGGGTAATGGTATCGGTAGTTTTGCCGATACGCTAAAGAATCTGGTTGAAGGAAAGACCTATTATGTCCGGGCTTTTGCCATCAACAGCATCGGTATTGCTTATAGTGCCGTTGATGCCAGCTTCCAGATTTGTCCTACCGCCTTTACGGTTCTTCATGTTGAAGGGCTTAACGGAGCACCGGTAACCAAAACGGTCACCTACGGCTCAGTTAGTACAAATGTCTCGGGAGCCGCTAAATGCTGGATTACCCAGAATCTGGGTGCCGATCATCAGGCCGTTTCGGCTACCGATGGTACCGAACCGTCGGCTGGTTGGTACTGGCAGTTTAACCGTACTCAGGGATATAAACACGATGGAACCACCCGAACACCAGCTACCTGGATTGCTACCATCAATGAGAATAGTGATTGGCTACCAGCTAATGACCCTTGTAATTTATTGCTTGGAGGTGGATGGCGCATTCCGACTTCTGTAGAATATACTAATGCTGATGGCGCTCCACAGAACTGGGCAAACTCCACCGATACCTATGCTTCTATATTAAAATTGCATGCAGGTGGATATCTGACCAATGGAGTAATGTCATCAAAAGGATCATCCGGTGAATTTTGGAGCAGTACACAGGCTGATGGAACTGCAGGTATGGATCTTGGGTTTAATGCTACCGTATCTAATACCGAAAATAATCCTAAATTTAAGTATGCGTTCTCTTTACGTTGCCTGAGAGATTCTGTTGTGATCAGTGCACCTTCTGTCAGCGATGTTACTATTACCGGTAAATCAAATACAGCTGTAACAGCTACTGCTGCCGCCAGTCCTGACGGAGGAGCTCCGGTTACGGCCAGAGGATTCTGTTGGAATACCACCGGCACTCCGACTGTGACTGACCATCTGATTGCAGAAGGTGATAGTATAGGAATTTTCACCGATAGCATTACCGGCCTGGTGGAAGGTATTACCTATTATATCCGGGCATATGCTATCAATCGTATCGGTACTACGTATAGTACTACGGTGACACAGTTTAAAGTCTGTCCACCACAGTTTACCGTTCAGCATATTGCCGGAATGAATGGTGCTCCGGTAGATAAAACGGTTGTATATCATTCGGTAAGTACAACTTATCCGGGTGCAGCCCGTTGTTGGATTACTCAGAACCTGGGTGCCGACAGTATAGCTACCTCGGTAAGTGATGCAACTGAAAAATCAGCTGGTTGGTACTGGCAGTTTAACCGTATACAGGGATATAAACACGATGGAACAACCCGTACGCCGGCAACTGCCTGGATCGCGATTAATGAAACAAGTAACTGGATTTCTACAAATGATCCATGTGTTCAGCTTCTTGGGTCTGGATGGCGCATTCCAATTTCTTCCGAATGGGGTAATGTTTATGGGGCACCCCAGAATTGGTCAAACAATACTGATGCTTTTAACTCAGTTTTGAAACTACATAATGCCGGTTATCTGAACTACTCTACAAGTCTTTTGGGTGGTCGTGGAGCACAGGGAGATTATTGGAGTAGTACTATGAGTAGTACCACTAATGGTTTTGATTTTTATAATGTAGGGGTTACTTTGTCTCTTGATACCAAGTCATATGGTTTTTCTCTACGCTGTTTGCGTGATACGCTTGTGATCTCTGTACCCTCAGTAAGTCCTGTTACTTTCTCTACCATGACTTCTACTTCCACTAATGTCTCGGCTGTTGTTACTCCCGATGGTGGTGCTCCTGTAACGGAACGTGGCTTTTGTTGGAATACAACAGGAGTTCCGACAGCGGCCGATAATGTCGTTAGGAGTGGATTAGGACTTGGAACTTTTACAGGCACCATTACAGGTGGTTTAGTACAAGGTCCTACTTATTATGTTCGGGCTTATGCTACTAATAAAATTGGTATAAGCTATGGTACAGTTAATAGCTTTAAGATCTGTCCGGATACGTTTAGCATAGCTCACGTTGCAGGTTTCAATGGTGCTCCGGTTAGCAAAAAGGTGCTTTACCATTCTGTAAGTAGTACAATGTCGGGCAAAGCGGTTTGTTGGACTACTCAAAATCTGGGTGCCGATCAACAGGCAACTGCTCTGACTGATGCTACTGAGGCGTCAGCGGGATGGTACTGGCAGTTTAACCGTATTCAGGGATATAAGCACGACGGAACAACCCGTACACCAGCAACTGCCTGGGCCGCTATCAATGAAACAAGTAACTGGATTTCTACAAATGATCCATGCGTTCGGCTTCTTGGTTCTGGTTGGCGTATCCCAACTTCAGCCGAATGGCAGAATGTTTATGGAGTACCGCAAAACTGGACAAATAATGCTAGTGCTTTTAATTCGGTATTGAAATTGCATAACGGTGGTTACTTGAACTCTAGTTCAAGTTCTTTAGCTGGACGTGGAATCCAGCAAGGAGATTATTGGAGTAGTACTATGAGCAGTACCACTAATGGTTTTGATTTTTATAATGTAGGAGCTGTTTTATCTGCTGATACCAAGTCATATGGATTTTCGCTACGCTGTTTGCGTGACACACTTGTGCTTTCTACGCCTTCAGTTAGTGGCGTGACTCTTTCAGCCATGACTTCATCGTCTGTTGACGCTTCTGCTATTGTTACTCCTGACGGTGGCATTCCGGTAACAGAACGTGGTTTTTGTTGGAATACCACTGGCAATCCAAGTATTTCTGACAGTAAGCTGACCAGTGGAGTTGGTGTCGGCAGTTTTACAAGCACTATCAATGGTTTGGTGCAAGGTCCTACCTATTATGTAAAAGCCTATGCTATCAATAAAATTGGCATAGCCTATGGGCCTGTCAATAGTTTTAAAATTTGTCCACCGGTATTTACCGTTCAGCATATTGCGGGCATTGATGGTGCCCCGGTCACTAAACAGGTGGTTTATCATTCGGTTAATAGTTCCCTATCCGGCAAGGCTGTTTGTTGGATCACTCAGAATCTGGGAGCCGATAGCATAGCAACAGCAGCGACCGATGCAACTGAAAAATCTGCGGGTTGGTATTGGCAGTTTAATCGGATACAAGGATATAAACATGATGGAATGACCCGTACACCAGCAACTTCATGGGTTACGGCTATTGATGAAACCGGTAATTGGCAATTGGCTAATGATCCTTGTAATCGATTATTGGGTTCTGGCTGGCGTATTCCTACGGTTACAGAATGGACTAATGTGAGTGGAGCACCTCAGAATTGGGCAAGCACTAACGATGCTTTTAATTCCGTTTTGAAACTTCATAATGCCGGTTATCTACATTGTACAACAAGTGTTTTAAGTTCTCGTGGAACAGAGGGAGATTATTGGAGTTCTACAATGATTAATAGTACTACAGCTTCCGACTTTCAATTTTATAGTACTAAAGTAGCCTTACTTGCAGAAGTTAAATCTTATGGATTTTCGGAACGTTGTTTACGTGATACACTGGTAATTTCTGCACCATCAGTAGGACAGGTGGTGGTTGATGCTTCCTCTATGACCGGTACTTCGGCGGGTGTTTCTGCCGCAGTGGGTTCCGATGGAGGAGCTCCGGTAAACGCCAGAGGTTTTTGTTGGAATCTGACGGGCAATCCAACCCTGAGCGATAATCACATTACCGACGCTGCTACTGGAACAGGTAATTTTGCCGGTACCATTACCAGCTTAACCGAAGGACCGAAATATTATATACGGGCTTATGCCACTAACACTGCCGGCACGGCTTATAGTGAAGGTACCGGATTTAATGCCGTGCTGACTACTGTTTGTCCCGATACATTTAATATCCAGCATACTGCTGGGGTAAGAGGTGCTCCGGTAACCAAGGCGGTTACCTATCATGCTGTAGGAACTTATTTGTCCGGTGCTGCACGTTGCTGGATTACGCAAAATCTGGGAGCCGATCATCCTGCAAGTTCTGCTACCGATGCCACCGAAGCATCTGGAGGTTGGTATTTCCAATTCAATCGTTCGTTGGGGTATAAGTATGATGCTAGTACTGTCCATACGCCTGTAGCCTGGACTACTTCTATTAGTGAGGCAAGTGACTGGACACTTATCAACGATCCTTGTAATACGATGTTGGGTGCCGACTGGCGTATACCAACCGGATCTGAATGGGCAAATGTATATGGCGCACCACAAAATTGGGCAAATTACACCGATGCTTATAATTCTGTGTTGAAGATTCACGGTGCTGGTTATGTTGTTTATAATACTGGGGCGCTCGTTTATCGTGGTGGTGACGATGATTATTGGAGTAGTACGGGAGCTACTAATACTGCCGGTGTGGATTTTGGAATATCCGCAGGAAGGATAGGTGTTTTTAATACTAATAGTAAGGCTGATGGTTTCTCAATTCGTTGTTTGCGCGATGCACTTGTAAAAATGCCTCCAAGTATGGGTGCTGTTATTGTTCCTACTGCTACTATGACCGACAGTACGGCACAAGGAACTGCGACTATTTTGCAAGACGGAAGTTCAGCCATTACGGAGCGTGGACTTTGCTGGAATACAACCGGAATTCCGACCATAACCGATCATAAGGTTATTTACAGTGCCTCGGATATGACGTATACCAGTCTGATGACCGGACTTACTGCCGGTGTTACCTATTATGTAAGAGCCTATGCCATGAATAAGATAGGATTGTCATACAGTTCTACAGTGACCAGTTTCAAAAAATGTAATCCTGTTAGTACTGTTCACGTAGCAGGTTTTAATGGTGCTCCGGTCTCCAAAACGGTAACCTATGGTACGGTGGCTACCAACGTGTCGGGAAAACTGATGTGCTGGACAACGCAGAATCTGGGAGCCGACCATCAGGCAGTTTCGGCTACCGATGCCACTGAACCGTCTGGTGGCTGGTATTGGCAGTTTAACCGGAGTCAGGGTTATCAGTATACAACAAGTCTTTATCCTACTATCTGGGCTGCTATCAATGAATCCAGTGACTGGGTGCCGGCCAATGATCCTTGTTGTCTGTTACTTGGAAGTGGATGGAGAATTCCGACTTCACTGGAATATACAACTGCTGATGGTGCTCCACAAAATTGGGCTAACTTAACTAATGCCTATAATTCCATATTGAAATTACATGCTGCCGGATATCTAACTAATGGAGGAATGACATCAAGAGGTATAGCAGGTGAATACTGGAGCAGCACACAGACTAATGCAACCACTGGCATAGATTTGGGTTTTGACGCCACAGTATGTAACACAGAAAATAATATAAAATCTACCTATGGATTTTCTTTGCGTTGTATCAGGGATTCTGTTCTTGTGTCCAAACCTTCTGTCAGCAATGTAACTATAAACGGTAAATCGAAAACGGCTGTAATGGCTACTGCCGCTGCTACACCTGACGGAGGAGCTCCGGTTACTGCCAGAGGTTTTTGTTGGAATACAACAGGTAATCCGACCACGGCTGATCACATAATTCCGGAAGGCAATAATACAGGAGCCTTTACCGATAGTATTACCGGTTTGGCAGAAGGCACTACCTATTACATACGGGCTTATGCCACAAATCGTATTGGGATAGCTTATAGTTCTACAGTAAAGCAGTTTAAGGTGTGTCCGCCTGTGTTCACCGTTCAGCATATTGCCGGTATTGATGGTGCTCCGGTATCCAAAGTCGTTACTTATAATTCGGTGAGCAGTACGCTTTCGGGTAAGGCAGTTTGTTGGATTACTCAAAACTTGGGTGCCGATCATCAGGCAACAGTAGTGACAGATGCTACTGAACCGTCTGCGGGCTGGTACTGGCAGTTTAATCGGATACAAGGATATAAACATGATGGCACGACCCGTACGCCCGCAACTTCATGGATTACGGCTGTCGATGAACCTGGCAATTGGCAATTGGCTAATGATCCTTGTAACCGTTTGCTTGGTTCCGGCTGGCGTATTCCAACCTCTATCGAGTGGACCAATGTGAGTGGAGCACCTCAGAATTGGGTAAACTACACCGATGCCTTTAATTCAATTTTAAAGCTTCATAATAGCGGTTATCTATCTTATATTACAAGTGCTTTAAATTCTCGTGGAACGGAGGGAAATTATTGGAGTTCTACAATGATTAGTAGTACTACAGCTTCCGACTTTCAAATTTATAATACTAATGTAGTCTTACTTGCTGAAGTTAAATCTTATGGCTTTTCTGCCCGTTGTTTACGCGATACTATTGTTATTGCTGCACCATCAGTCGGACAGGTAGCGGTTGATGCATCCTCTATGACCGGTACTTCAGCGGCTGTTTCTGCAGCAGCGGGTTCCGACGGGGGAGCCCCCGTAAGTGCCAGAGGTTTCTGTTGGAATCTGACGGGCAATCCAACGCTGAGTGATAATCACATTACGGATGCTGCTATTGGTACAGGTACCTTTGCCGGTACCATTACCGGTTTAACCGTAGGCCCGAAATATTATATACGGGCTTATGCCACCAACAGTGCCGGCACAGCCTATAGCGAAGGTACCGGATTTAATGCAGTGTTGACCAGTATTTGTCCGGATACATTTAATATTCAGCATGCTGCTTTGGTGAGAGGTGCTCCGGTAACCAAGGCGGTTACCTATCATGCTGTTCAAACCAGTTTGTCCGGTGCTGCTCAGTGCTGGATTACCCAAAATCTGGGTGCCGATCATCCTGCTACTTCTGCCGCTGATGCTACCGAGGCTTCTGCAGGTTGGTATTTTCAGTTTAATCGTTCGCTGGGCTATAAGCACGACGGTACAACGCGCACTCCTGTAGCCTGGATTACTTCTATTAGTGAGGCCAGTGACTGGACGCCTATCAACGATCCTTGTAGCATTATGCTGGGTGTGGGCTGGCGTTTACCCACGAGTACAGAGTGGAGCAAGGCACATGGAGCACCCCAGAATTGGGCGTCTTATGCCGATTCGTATAATTCTGTATTGAAAATTCATGGTGCCGGTTATCTGTCTAATGGTTATTTGTCTACGGCAGGCTCTTTAGCTTCCCGGGGTTCGGAAGGCAATTATTGGAGTAGTACGGCAGCGAGTAACGTTGATGCTTCTGCTTATGAGTTTTATAGTGCGCTAAATGCATTGACTAATGTTACTAAAGCTTATGGTTACTCTGTTCGTTGTTTGAGATAATGGTCTATTGTTTAGTATAATATGATAATTCATAGCTTTCTTTGGACGGTATCCGGAATTGATCGTGACAGGGTAGGAGTGATGCTTCTATAACTGCTACTTCAGCGTGTGTAAAAATATTCTGATGCAAACTAAGGAAAAAGGTTGCAAACTATTGAGAAAAGTTAGTGACCTAAAAATGTTCTGATGCAACCTAAGGAAAAAAGGTTGCAAACTATTGAAAAAGGTTAGTGAACTATTGAGAAAAGTTAGTGAACTATTGGAAAAAGTTAGCAACCGAAGGAAAATAGGTTGCAACCTATTGGAAAAAGTTCGTGAACTATTGGGGAAAGTTTGCAACCTAAGAAAAAAAGGTTGCAACCTATTGAGAAAAGTTCGTGAACTATTGGGAAAAGTTAGCAACCTAAGGAAAAAAGGTTGCAAACTATTGAGAAAAGTTAGCTAACTATAGAAAAAAGGTTGCAAACTAAAAATGTTCTGCACATGCATAAGGAAACTCTGCATATGCATAAGAATGTTCTGCACATGCATAAGGAAACTCTGCATATGCAAAAGAATATTCTGCACATGCATAAGAATATTTTGCACATGCATAAGGAAACTCTGCACATGCATAAGAATATTCTGCACATGCATAAGAAAACTCTGCACATGCATAAGAATATTCTGCATATGCATAAGAATGTTCTGCACATGCAGGAGAATATTCTGCATCAACACTTGGAAATCCTGCACATGCAGAAAAAACATCTGCATCTTCTTTAGATCCCATGATGTTGATAACTGTCAACTTATCACAGTAAACACCGTCCATCCTTCGGCTGAAGTGGCATGAGTTAACTTACCACCATGCAAACGCATAATATAGCGTGAGATACTCAGACCGATGCCGGTTCCAGCATCTTTGGTGGTGAAAAACGGGATAAAAATATGCGGAAGCACTTCCTTTGGAATTGGGTTGCCGGTGTTACTCACTTCCACCTGTACCTTCCCGTCAGCCTGACGACTTATGCTTATGCGTATCTTTTTGGGTTCGGTGTCAGGAATAGCCTCCACAGCATTTTTTACTAAATTTACCAGCACTTGCGTTATCAGTTTTTCGTCGGCCAACCATTCGGTGTGCTCGCCGGTTTCCCGCAGTTCTACCTGAATATTCTTTTCGTTGATACATTTTTCTTCCAAATGAAGAATTTTATCTATCAGCGGTTTTACCTCAAAAGATCGAATGTTTGGTTTGGGAATAGCCGTGAATTTACGGTACGAATCCACGAACGACAACAAGCCTTTGGCCGTGGAATGAATCGTTTGGAAAGCCTCGATGGTGTTCAACCGTAAATCTTCTTCCGACGAATCATTCTCCGGCATATTATGCAATGTAAGTAAAGTCTCACTCAACGAAGTAATCGGTGCAATGGAGTTCATAATTTCGTGCGTCATCACCCGTATCAGCCTGATCCACGATTCCATTTCTTTTGCTTCCAGCTCATTGCCAATATTGTTGAGCGTAATTACTTTCATCCGTCCGCGTTTAATGACAATTTCCGACAAGCTCAGACTCACCTGCATTTCCTCACGCTCATTGCTCACCTCAATGCGGGGATTATCGCCCACCCGTATATTTCGAAACAAATCCGGAAAAGTTTCATTGACATTACTTAGCTGATTGATATGCGTAAAAACCGGTAAACCCATCAGATCCAGCGCCGATTGATTCACCGTTTGCACATGCCCTTTTTCGTCCATAATGATAATTCCCGTAGATACACTTTCTATAATTAAACTCAGAAACTTTTCATTTTCTACCACCTCCTTGCGCGCACCAACCAAGATTTCCTTGATACGATTTAGCATCACGTTCAGCTCCTTTTCCCGTCGCGACAATTTATCCTCCGAAAAATGAAACGAATAATCGCCATTATCCAACGCATTAAGCAAGAAAAGCACATTGCTGTTGAACTTTTTATAATGCTGATGCATGTTGTACAAGCAGATAATGGTAGCTATTCCACTTATAATGGCAAACGACACTTGCCCTTTCAGCGTAAAATATGTCAAAGCTGCCACCGAAAACATCAGCAAAACAGTAAACGTAAGAAGTCTGTATTGAATAGATTTAAACATAATGTTTTTACCCCTAACCCCTAAAAGGAGAATTGAATTACTTAATTATCAGAAATTATTGGATCAAAAAAAAATATTGCTCTAACTGACTTCCCACTTTTGTAGTTAGAGGTCGTTTTACAACTCATATTTTTTTATTTTACTGTAGAGTGTAGGTCGGGTAATGCCCAGTTCGGTGGCAACAGCCGACATGTTTCCGTTGTTTTTTGCAATAGAATTCTCTATCAGCATCTTTTCAGCATCTTCCAGACTCATATTTGCCAGCTTCGGACTCTTCTTTTCCTGCTTCCGAAGGTAAAAATCGTCTGCTTGCAATTCCGTCCCATCGCAAAGAATCACCGCTTTCTCCATAGCATGTTGCAATTCACGCACATTGCCCGGCCAGGCATATTCTTTCAATTTATGAATAGCATTTTTACTCAGTGTCAATCCTTTTTTATCATATTTAGCACTATATTTCAAAAGGAAAAACTCTGCCAGCTCCAGAATATCTTCAGGTCGCTCGCGCAGTGCCGGAACTTCCAGGTGGATCGTATTAACCCGATAAAGCAAATCTTCGCGAAACTCACCGTTTAGCACCGACTGCTCCAGATTGCGGTTAGTGGCACAAATCAACCGGATATCCACCGGAATCGGTTTGTTATCCCCTACCCTGACCACTTGCCGAGATTGGATTACACTCAGCAATTTAGCCTGTAATGCATAGCTCAAATTCCCAATTTCATCCAGAAAAAGTGTTCCCCCATCGGCGGCTTCAAACTTTCCTGCTCTATCAGTACGAGCATCCGTAAAAGCACCTTTCACATGCCCGAACAACTCACTTTCAAACAAAGTTTCGCTCACGGCTCCCATATCAACTGTTACCAGAACCTCTTCATTACGCATCGACAAGCGGTGAATCTCGCGGGCAATCACTTCCTTTCCGGTTCCATTTTCACCGGTAATAAGAATACTGGCATCTGTTTTAGCAACCTTACCTAGTAAATTGCGAAGCTCCCGCATAGACTCAGATTTTCCCCAACAAAAAGTTTCATCCCGGTTCAATTCCCGATTAATGACCGTTTGTTTCTCGCGCAACTGCTTTACTTCTTTACGCGACTGGTGAAGCGAATAGGCCGATTGGAGAGTTGCAACTAATTTTGCATTATCCCAGGGTTTTACCACAAAATCGCTGGCTCCTTGCTTCAACGCATTTACTGCTAAATCAATATCAGCATAGGCAGTAAATAGCACAACAGGAAGCTCAGCATCAAACTTTTTAATTTCCGACAACCAGTATAATCCTTCATTTCCGGAATTAATACCGGCCGAAAAATTCATATCAAGCAAAATCACATCAGGGCGATTATCATTCAACTGGGAAACCAGTGTATTGGGAGAGTTCAGTAAAATCACTTTCTGGAAATAGCTTTCTAGCAATATCCGCAAAGCACTTAGCACATTTTTATTGTCGTCGACAACCAGTATACAACCCTTTTTCATTGTAAAATAATTTTACAACAAAAATACAAGCTTCTTTTTAATAACAAGCAAAATTTCAGAAGAATAATAGCAAAAAACTCAACAATAAAAAAACCGTTTTGAATCAAAAGATTCAAAACGGTTTTTTTGTGATCCGGATGAGATTCGAACTCATGACCCACGCCTTAGAAGGGCGTTGCTCTATCCAGCTGAGCTACCAGACCAGTCCTTGCTCTATTTTGGAAAGCGGTGCAAAAGTAGTTCATTTTTTGGAAAGACACAACAGTTTTCCCTGAAAATGGGAAAACCAGAGATTTATTGGTAAAAAATCGCTAATTTTGTCTGCTGTAAAATAGTCAAAACTAATTAACATTATTCATTACGATGAAGGTATTAAAATTCGGCGGGACATCCGTAGGTTCGGTCAATGGTATTCTTAGTGTAAAAAAAATTGTCGAGTCTCAGAATGAACCCGTTATTGTGGTAGTTTCAGCACTTTCCGGAATCACCGACCAACTTTACAAAGTGGCAAAACGAGCTTGCAATGGTGACAAATCTTATCTGACAGAATACGAAGAAATGCTTTCTCGTCATATCGAAGTCATAAATGGCGTAGTACCATCGGGTCGAATTGAAGAAGTACAAGCACTTGTCAATGCTCAATTCACTGATCTTTCTAATATTTTCCGTGGAATTTATTTAATAAAAGACATTTCGGTAAAAATAATCGATACCATCGTTAGTTATGGTGAATCCATCTCGTCCATTATTGTTTCACACGCCATACAAGGGGCTGTTCATTTCGATTCGAAAGAATTTATAAAAACTGAAAACCAGTTTGATAAACATATTGTTGACTTCGACAAAACCAACGGACTCATTCAGGAAAAATTTGCCAACGCACCCGATATCTGTGTATGTGGTGGATTTATTTCTACTGATACCAACACCAGCTTTATCACCAATTTAGGACGTGGTGGTTCTGATTATACAGCGGCCATTCTGGCTTCGGCTCTGCATGCATCTATACTGGAAATATGGACCGATGTTGACGGCTTTATGACCGCTGATCCACGCATTATCAACAATGCATATGTTATTGACAAGCTAAGCTTTATTGAAGCTATGGAGCTTTGTAACTTTGGTGCCAAAGTAATTTATCCTCCTACTATTTTTCCCGTATTTCATAAAAACATCCCGGTAAAGATAAAAAACACCTTTAATCCAGAGGCCGCAGGAACCTTTATATCACGTGAGAAATCAGGCGAAGCCGGCAAAGCCATTAAAGGTATCTCCTCTATAAACGACACTTCGCTCATTACCGTGCAGGGCTTGGGTATGGTTGGAGTTATTGGTGTAAACTACCGTATTTTCCGCATGCTGGCTAAGAATGGAATTAGCGTTTTCTTAGTTTCGCAAGCTTCATCCGAAAACACCACATCCATTGGTGTGCGAAATGCCGACAGCGCTTTAGCAGTGGAAGTGCTACGTAAAGAGTTTGCCAACGAAATTGCGCAAGGTGAAATCAATGATATTTTTTCCGAAGACGATTTGGCAACAGTAGCTATCGTTGGCGACAATATGAAGCGGACACCCGGTATAGCCGGAAAGCTTTTCGGCACACTGGGACGAAATGGTATTAACGTAGTCGCCTGTGCTCAGGGAGCCTCGGAAACAAATATTTCTTTCGTCACCGACCGAAAATCGCTCCGCAAAGCACTAAATGTCATTCACGATTCATTCTTCCTGTCCGAATATCAGGTTCTGAATATCTTTGTTACCGGGATCGGAACCGTAGGCAGCAATCTGCTGGATCAGATAAAAAAACAACAACAAAAGCTGATGTCGCAAAACGGATTAAAGCTAAATGTGGTTGGAATTGCATCCAGCAAGAAAATGCTGTTTACCCGCGACGGTATTAATCTGGAAAATTTCAGAGAAGAATTATTTTCTAAAGGAGTTGACGCTACCTCCAAAAGCATCTGTCAGGAAGTCATCAACATGAATATTTTTAATTCTGTGTTTGTTGACTGTACCGCCAACCAAGAAATTGCCGATTTGTACAAGGTTCTACTGGAAAACAACACATCAGTAGTTACTGCGAATAAAATTGCGGCTTCGTCAGCTTACGAAAATTATCTGAATCTGAAGGAAACTGCACGTCGTCGTGGTGTAAAATTCTTATTCGAAACCAATGTAGGTGCCGGTTTGCCTATCATTAACACAATGAACAACCTGATCAACAGTGGTGACCATATCCAAAAAATGGAAGCAGTTCTTTCGGGGACACTCAACTACATATTCAACACCATAAGCAGCAAAATCCCGCTAAGTAAAGCGATCTTAATGGCAAAAGAAGCCGGATTTTCGGAACCTGATCCACGTATTGACCTAAGCGGTAAAGATGTTATTCGTAAATTAGTCATTCTGGCCCGTGAAGCGGGTTATAAAGTGGAGCAAGCGGATGTAATCAAAAATTTATTTATTCCAGATGAGTACTTCGCAGGAAATCAAGATGATTTCTGGAAAAAAATTCCTGAGTTGGATGCTAAATTTGAAGCAAAACGACAAACCTTAGCATCAGAAAATAAGCGTTGGAGATTTGTTGCCACCATGGAAAATGGAAATTGCAAAGTTGGTTTGCAGGAAGTAGATAGCCTACATCCATTTTTCGATTTACAGGGTAGCAACAACATAATCCTTATCACCACCGAACGTTACAATGAATTTCCAATGATGATTAAAGGTTATGGAGCTGGTGCAAGTGTTACGGCAGCTGGAGTTTTTTCGGATATCATGAGTATTGCTAATATTAGATAAGACAAAGGTGATCAAACATTCTTTAAAGCTATTTTTGTTCTGTTCGTTCTGCCTGATTCTCATCACATCATGTAAAAGGCAATCTCCTCAGCTCCCGTCTAACAAAGGCGTTGAAATTGATAAAAACGAAGAGTCTTTACTCAAAATCAATCATCGTCTGGCAATAAAAGAAGATGCTCTGCTGAAAAAATATACTGAAAACAACGGAACTTTCAAGAAAAATGATTTAGGGTTTTGGTATAAAATCATCCCCTCTGGAACTGGTTCCGAAATAAAAGATTCTTCTGTTTGTAAGATTTCAAGTAAGCTCCGGTTATTAAACGGAAAAACGCTCAAAGTTGAGCAAAAACAGTTTGTTATCGGCAAAAAACAATTGGTAGTGGGTTTAGAAGAAGGCATAAAACTAATGCACAAAGGTGATAGTGCAATTTTTGTTATTCCCTGGTACTTAGGATTTGGTATGAAAGGAAACGAACCATTAATTCCTCCTTATACCTCCATCATTTATGAAATTAAGCTCTTGAATTAATCTTGTAAAATTCAGTTCAAAAGCATCGGTAATTTTCTTATTAAATCACCAACTACAAACCTTATAACTTTATTCATTTTCTTAACTTTTTAATATCACTTTTTAATCGGATATTTGTATAATAAATAATTCACTGATATGAAACGAATTTCTCATCTATTCTTTCTTGTTTTCCTGATGTCATTATTAGCTTCATCGTGTAGTAGTACAAAAACTTACGCTGAGTTACTAGATGATGAAAAAGCAGCAATCAAAGCTTATATCAATCGTAACAATATTGAAGTTGTATCAACATTTCCAACAGATACTCCATGGGTTAAGAATGGGAAAAGTATATATGTATTAACTTCCAGTGGTTTATATTTCCACATGGTAAATCAGGGAGATACAGCCAATATGGATACCTTAGTCCTTAAAAACACCGTAGTTCCCCGCTTTATGCAATACACGCTTAGCGCTGTTGCCGACACTATAAGCAACTGGAGTACGATTGATTACCCCTATCCATCCGATTTTACTTATGGCGATTTGACTCAGTCATGTAAAGCTTTTCACGAAGCAGCTTCATATATGAAACGAAATGATACTGAAGCTAAATTAATTGTTCCTTCATCAATTGGTTTTAGCACTGAATTAAATAGTGTTACACCAATGGGATACGACCTAAAAATCAAGTTTCAGAAATAGGATTTTGGTTTTAAGCAACTAAAAAGACTCTTTCATTAAACATAAAAAAAACTTTTCAGAAAATGACTCTAATAAAATCAATTTCCGGCATCCGTGGTACTATCGGAGGTCCGGTTGGTGATGGGTTAAATCCGTTGGATATTGTTCGCTTCACTGCAGCTTACGCCACACAGATTAAAGCAAATAAACAAACCTTATCGAACAAAATCGTCGTAGGCCGGGATGCCCGGATTTCAGGCGAAATGGTCAATCAATTAGTTATCGGCACCTTGCTAGGAATGGGATTTGATGTTGTAAACATCGGTTTGGCATCTACCCCAACTACAGAACTGGCCGTAACTATGGAAAAAGCTGCCGGAGGAATCATCCTTACAGCAAGTCACAATCCAAAGCAATGGAACGCTCTTAAGCTTTTAAATGAAAGAGGAGAGTTTTTAAATGCTCTTGAAGGTGAGAATGTTTTGAAAATTGCAGCCGAAGAAAGTTTTCTATTTTCGCCTGTCGATGAATTAGGCAAGCTTTCCGAAAATTTTTCATATACAGAAAAACACATTAAAAGCGTTTTAGCTTTAAACCTTGTAGATATAAAAGCAATTCAGGAAGCCAACTTCACAGTCGCTATCGACTGCGTTAATTCTGTTGGAGGAATTGCTATCCCAGCTTTGTTGAAAGCACTAGGCGTAAACAAAATCGAAAAGCTTTTTTGCGAGCCCAACGGACAATTTCCTCACAACCCAGAACCACTCCCGGAGCATTTGACAGAAATTTCTGCATTAATGAAACAAGGTAAAGCCGATGTAGGTTTCGTTGTTGATCCTGATGTCGATCGTTTGGCTATTATCTGCGAGGATGGAAGTATGTTTGGAGAAGAATATACATTGGTTTCTGTAGCCGATTATGTACTCCAACACACGCCTGGAAATACTGTTTCTAACTTAAGTTCGACACGTGCTTTAAGAGACGTAACCAACAATCGTGGCGGAAACTATACTGCTGCAGCAGTAGGTGAAGTAAACGTTGTAAAAGCGATGAAAGATACCAAAGCAATTATTGGAGGTGAAGGTAACGGTGGTATAATCTACCCTGCCAGCCATTACGGACGCGATGCATTGGTAGGAATTGCTCTATTTTTGACTCATTTGGCTAAATCAAAAATGACTGTTTCAGCACTTCGCAAAACTTATCCTGAATATTACATTTCCAAAAATAAAATTCAACTTACCCCATCAATTGATGTAGACAACATTTTGAAGGTCATTAAAGATTCTCATAAGCAATTCGAAGTGAACGATATTGACGGAATAAAGATTGACTTTCCGACAGGTTGGGTTCATTTGAGGAAATCCAATACAGAACCCATTATCCGCATTTATTCCGAGGCGGGCACACCAGAACAAGCTGAAGGGTTTGCCAAGGCAATCATTGAAGAAATCAAGCGGATTGCCAGCATATAACAACAGTTCATATTACAAAATCGAAAAGGACTTATTCAATTTTGAATAAGTCCTTTTTGTAAAATAGCTATCTGTTTTATTATTTTTTCGGAGCTGATGACGGTATTGGAGTTTTTGTCATCCCGGAAGGAGGAGTTGAAGGCGGTACTGCTGTTGCATGCTCACTTACAGGGAAAACTCCTTGAGGTCTTTTAATTTGATATTTTGTCATCGACTGATTTGACTCAAAACCAATTCCAGTTGTGATTCCCGAAGTTCTGGTTATCTTAATCAATTTATCCGAGTAAAATCGTTCCTGCCGTTGATCCCAAAAAAGCTGTTCTGTTTCAAAAAGCTCTCCTTGCAAATTTGTCAACCTCACTTTCCCTCTCAACTCCCAAACTTGTTCGTTTTGTTTGTATTTTGCGTATTTACTATGAATATTTGCATCCACTTTCAGGTTTTCATCAAATCGTTCAAAATGAATACCTCGAGGAAATTCCCAATAGGGTTGCGATGCCTTATCGTACACATCCCAACGAGGAGTTGATATTCTATATCGTGTTATACCTGAGTCAGAAATCACCGTAGTAATATCTGTAGCACGCAATTTGGGTATTACAGCACGGTTCTTAATTGCAGATATCTTATCGGGCTTATCTTTACTACTACAGCCAACAATAACTATTGCAAATAAAAGACTACAAATAATTATTTTACAGACTAATAGAAATATTGCACGGTCTAAAACGACAGACTCACTCCGTCTCTGTTCAATCATTATATGAAATTTGAGCTACTATTTAAAATTACAGTTTTCGTTTCATAAACCAGTGTTCGTTAAAGGCAATACTCAAGGTAAACTTGTAATAATCTTCACGTAAAACTGTTGATCCTAACTTTCCATATTCAAAAGAAGCATTGAGCATGGTTGTTGAGTTATTAGCCCTGTTATACAATGGCAGACCAAGACCGCAGGTTAAACTATAGTTTTTGGGTTGTGAAACACCATCAACTTTATAATATGAATCACTCACATTAAACCCTGCACGATATCTAATTCGTTGGGTAAAATATCTACCTTTATAATTAGGTTGATATTCAACACCAACAGCCAGCTTCGAACGATTACTCAACGTATCCTTTTTACTATAATACTCAGTATTCTTCCATTGCTGCAAGCTATAGTCTATGCCAATTGTCAGTTTTTTATCATAGCAATAATTAACCCCAACACCAAAAAGACTTGGAAGTTCGAAACGATAGTTAGTATAACCTGCATGATTTTGGTCAATAGTATCATTCAAAACTCCAGTTGTAATTTGAGTAAAATCTCCACTCAATTTGATTTTAGGTTCATAAATCACACCCAAAGTCACATCGTGCTTTTTATCAAAGGTATTATAAAATTGAGCTCCAAAGCGGAACCGAAAATTATTTGCTGTTATAGATGTTTTTCTGGTACTTGAAGTATAATCTGACGAACTAATTGTATTGGTCGTTGTACTTCCAAAGCTTTGGTCACGATAATGATTGATTGTACCAAACATATAGTAGGAATTTATACCCAGCGACACATGCTTAAACAAGTTTACAGACAAGCCCATATATACCTGAGTAAATCCACCATTCCCTATGAAACTTTGAGTAGACGTGATACTATCAGCAACCGAGTTACCACCCGACTTATTCAATAAAGTATCTTTAGCAGAGAAATCATATCCTACGAAAGAGTAAGGCAGAACACCTGCACTAAAGCCCATCCATTTCGTTAATGGAAACTGCATAGTTATATACTCCAGATTTGCATTATGTTTGTTTACAGTAGCTCCCGATTGCGAAAAATGTGAAACTAAAGCAGAAGCTCCCACGTCAAACATGAAAGTCATACTATCTACGCTACTGTATGAAGCTGGATTCATAGTATTGATACTGGCACTTGAGCGGGAACCAATTGAAACCCCACCCATAGCTCTTTGCTCTCCATTATTGGCATCATTGACATCACCATATCCAAACCTCGTATACGGAGAATTTGTATTGTTTTGACTTGCTGAGAATTGAACATAAATGAATAATGAAAAGACGAGAAGAAATAGCTTATTTTTGTACATTGTATTGGAGTATGCGGTTCAAACCGATTAACACTAAATTTCTTTCTGCAAAGATGGCATTTTTTAGCTTCGCAGCAAAGTAAAAAGTGCTACCGCCAGTTAAAAATGTTGAAAGTTGTGGATATTTAATTTTTAATTCGTTTATATAACCATCTATCTCGAAGACAATGCCATAAATTACACCAGAAAGAATGGCGGAATCAGTTGAATTTCCGATAAAAGGAGTTTCGTTTTTCACAGATACCAATGGCAATTTTTGGGTAAACTCATGTAAGGCCCTCAATCTTAAATCAAGTCCTGGAGCAATATTACCACCCCAATACACTTTTTTTGAATCAATAAAATCATAGGTAATTGCTGTTCCTGCATCAATCACCAAAATTTCACAATCTGGGCAAAGAAAAGAAGCGCCTACCACAGCCGCCAACCTATCTTTACCTAAGGTAGCAGGTGTACTATATCTATTCTCAATAGGTATTGCCACTTCATGCGACAATTCAAGGAAAATACTAAAAGTTGTTTCTAACTCTTCAAGCAAAGCCGCATTATTAGAAATCACACTTGAAACTATACATTGATTTACACTAAATTTATCAACCAGAATCGAAATTTCACTCTTCCCAAATTGATCATAGACGAAAGTTTCTAGCAGCTTATCCTGATTAAAGACACCAACTTTTGTTCTTGAATTTCCCTGATCGATGCATAAGTTCATAACCGATTCCCATAAGATAAAGAAAATTCCACATTTGAATCTGAACTCACAAAATCATTTTTTCTATAGGAATTACTAAAATTCCCTCTGCTCCCAGAGCTTTAAGTTTTCCAATAATATCCCAAAAACGTTTTTCGGCAATAACCACATGAAGAGAATTCCATCCTTCTTTAGCCAATGGCATTATTGTAGGACTTTTCATTCCAGGAAGTACTTCAATAATCTTATCTATATTACCAACCGGAACATTCATCAACACATATTTTTTATCCTCGGCCATTTGTACCGCTTCAATTCTGAACAGCAATTCATCTAATATAGCTTGTTTCTCGTCCGATAATTTTGGATTTGATATTAATAAAGCTTCAGATTTCATGAGTACCTCAACTTCTTTCAGATGATTAGTTACCAATGTACTTCCAGAACTAACTATATCAAAAATTGCATCCGAAAGTCCAATGCCAGGGGCTATTTCCACTGAACCTGTTATAACATGAATATCAGCTTTTACTTTTTTCTCTTTCAGAAAGTCAGTCAATATTTCGGGATAAGAAGTAGCAATCACCTTTCCATTAAACCATGAAATATCCGTATAATCAATTTCTTTGGGTATAGCCAACGAAAGTCTACACTTGCTAAATCCTAAGCGCTTAGTCAATACTACCTTTTTCTTCTTTTCGGCATATTCGTTTTCACCAACTATTCCTATATCCGCCACACCATCGGCAACCGACTGAGGAATATCATCGTCGCGAAGGAATAACACTTCCAATGGGAAGTTCTGGGCAGGCAATAACAATAGCCGTTTTCCGGATTCCAGTTTTATTCCGGTTTCAGTAAGTAACGACATGGTTTCTTCATATAACCGACCTTTAGCTTGTATTGCAATTCGTAACATAAATATCTATTATAATTTTTTTTTGTGCACAAAGGTACAAAAAATGCTCGAATACAGCATTTTTCGAACAAAAAAAAGTCCGTTATCGAAATAACGGACTTTTAAGCCTGCAAGAATTTCTTTTTGCGTTAGCTTTACTTACTTAACAGCTTTAGTTGAATCTACAGCAGTAGAATCAACAGCAGTTTTAGTAGTATCAACGGCAACTACTGTAGAATCAGCTTTAGGAGCTTCTTCAGCTTTTTTAGGAGTACAAGATGCGAAAGCCATAGCTACCACAAAAAATAAAAATACTTTTTTCATTTTCTTTTAAACTTTAAAAATTTAACATGTTTGTTTTGCAATTCAAAATCGATGCAAAGTTACATCATTTTTTTATTCTGGATTAATAAATATCGCTTTTTTTTAAAATATTTTTTGGTTTAATTGATTTTTAGGGCTTTTTTAGAATAAACCAGCTTTTATTAGGGCTTTTTACCGCAAAAAAATGGCTCGAATGTTCAAAAAAAAAGTCCGTTAGGGTTTCTAACAGACTTTTGCTTCGTAATTCTACGAAAGCTTTTAATTACTTAACAGCTTTTGTTGAATCAGCAGCAACTGCAGTAGTGTCAGTAGCTACAGTGTCAACAGCTACAACTGTAGAATCAGCTTTAGGAGCTTCTTCAGCTTTTTTAGGAGCACAAGATGCGAAAGCCAAGGCTACAACGCAAAACAATAATACTTTTTTCATTACTTTAAATCTTTAAAATTTAACATGTTAATTTTGCTTTTCAAAATCGCTGCAAAGATACAATCATTTTTTTTATTGTGGATTGATAATCACCAACTTTTTTTGAAATATTTTCACCGGAAATTTTAAAAAAAACAAATTCCTGATTATGTGTACATTAAAAAATTAGTTTGTGCTTGAATAAAGATATCTTTTAATACTCTTCTTTGGTGTTTTCTCAAATTCGTGTGGATAAAGTTGTATTTTGAATACACCTTCGTAACTTGCAACCATAGCATTTAATAGTTTTCGATTTTCTTCCATTAAATTTTCCAACTGGTTATGATCAACACCTTCAGCATCCACGGCTTCATAATCAGGACAAACCAAAGCCATTAATTTACCATTATTCTCTATCACCAAACTTTCCATTACATAGGACATGTTATTCAGTTTAGCTTCAATCTCCTCAGGATATATATTTTGACCACTAGCACTTAGAATCATAGTCTTGCTACGACCACGAATATAGATATTTTCGTCTTCATCAATGGTACCAAGGTCTCCGGTATGCAGCCAACCCTCTTTGTCTATAATTTGAGCAGTAGCTTCTGGATTCTTATAATACCCTAACATAACATTCTCACCTCTGACACACACTTCACCAACTCCTGTAATCGGATCGGGATGCATTATTTTCGCTGTCATAATATCCAATAATTTTCCAGAAGATTTTGGAGCAAAGTCTTTAGCATGAGAATAACTGATCAGCGGCGCACATTCCGTCATACCATATCCAACAGTAAATGGAAATTTTATTTTATTAAAAAAATCTTCCACCTCCGCATTTAAGGGTGCGCCGCCTACCACTATTTCTGAAAATTCACCACCGAAAGCATCAATTAATTTCTTGCGTATTTGACTCAAAACTGGTTGATCTAAAAAGGGGACGCTCAAAACCCAGCGCATAGATGGTTTAGCGAGTAAAGGTTGAATTTGCTTTTTATAAATTTTCTCTATAATCAAAGGAACACAGAAAATCACATTAGGCCGTATCTCAGCGAAAGCCTTCAACAAAATTTTGGGCGAAGGGGTTTTCCCGATAAAATGGATATGACATCCGGCACAGGTAGATGTTAGAAATTCAAAAGCGCACCCGTAGGCATGAGCTAAAGGGAGAAATGAAATAATCCGGTATTGAGGAGCAATCAATTTTGTTCGAAAACCGAATGTGATATTACCTGCTAATGCATTTCCGGTAGTCATAACCCCCTTGCTAAATCCGGTAGTGCCCGACGTGTAGTTTATTGAAACAATTTCAGTATTGGGTCTATCAATATATCGCACACTATCGCGAACGAAACTATAAGGGTATTTTTCGTTGAACAACTGATTTATTTTATCAAAATGAATTTCAGCCAGTTCTAATCCTTTTTCTCTCGATTCCTGCAGCTCAGATTCAAGCTCCTTATTCAGCAAAGCAACACACCCGAAATTTGTAAGCGAGAATACAGCTTTTACAGTAGTCAACTTTTCTTCTTCCAAATTCTCCCAAATTGTATCGCCGGCAAAAAGCAGTTTAGACTCGGAATGATTGGTGATATGATGAATATCATTTGCATTAAAGTCCTGCAAAATAGGAACTATAATTGCACCGTAGGTAACCGTGGCTAAATAGGTGATCGCCCAATTAGCATTATTACGACCAACCAATGCTATTTTATCATCCGGTGCAACATGACATTGCTCAAAAAGAATATGAAGTTTAGCTATTTGCACAGCAACTTCAGCATAGGTCAGAGTAAGATCTTCGCCATAATTGCTGTATGCAGGCAATTCCCAATTGTTTCGAAAAGAATCCTCAAACAGACGGATAAAGTTTTCCTGAATCATAATATGAAGTGCGTTTTTTAAGATACTTGTTTTAGATGACGCAAAAATAATGAATAATCACACAAACCAAATGGTTGTTACAATTATTTAGATTATTAGCCAATTAAACTAAATATGAGAATTCAGAACTAGATCAGACCATTTTTTTTTCATACAGGTTATCTTCGTAAAGATGACTCATTTTTGAGAATTTCAAATCTGAAGCTGTAAAAAAAATCGTATCTTTGTGGCTTCAAAAAAAAACACAACTAAATAGTTATGAACATATCGTATAATTGGCTGAAACAATACATCAATATCGATGTTACACCTGATGAATTGTCGAAAGCATTAACTTCCATAGGGTTGGAAGTAGGTGGAGTTGAAGAAGTTCAGACCATCAAAGGCGGACTGGAAGGATTGGTTATCGGCGAGGTATTGACTTGCACCAATCATGAAAATTCGGATCACTTACACGTTACAACTGTCAATATAGGCGGAACAGAGCCTCTGCAAATAGTATGCGGCGCACCTAATGTTGCAGCTGGACAGAAAGTAGTAGTGGCAACAGTTGGAACCAAATTGTATTTGGATGATGAAAGCTTTACAATTAAACGATCTAAAATACGCGGGGTAGAATCATTGGGAATGATTTGCGCCGAAGACGAAATAGGCATTGGCACCAGCCACGACGGAATTATTGTACTACCTGCTGAAACCGTAGTTGGCACCTTAGCCAAAGATTATTATGGCATTAAAAGCGACACTTTACTGGAAGTAGACATTACTCCAAACAGAATTGATGCAGCATCGCACTTCGGAGTAGCACGCGATTTGGCTGCTTTTTTCGCGCTAAAAGATAAATCGGTAAAACTCACCAGACCATCGGTAGATGCTTTTACTGTTCAAAATACAAAGCTTAGTATTCCGGTAACCGTAGAAAGCATAGACGCTTGCCCACGTTACTCGGCAGTTACAATTTCGGGCGTAAAAGTTGCTGAATCACCGGAATGGTTGAAAAACTACTTACTTGTTATCGGACTCCACCCTATCAATAATATTGTGGATGTAACCAACTTTGTGTTGCACGAACTGGGACAACCCATGCATGCCTTTGATGCAGATAAAATCAAAGGAGCTGAAGTGCGCGTGAAAACTGTGGCTGAAGGAACTCTATTCACCACACTGGATGGAACGGAGCGTAAGCTAAGTGCTGCCGACTTGATAATTTGCAATGCCAGCGAACCTATGTGTATTGCCGGTGTATTTGGCGGTCTGAACTCGGGTGTGACCGAAACCACTCAAAACGTATTTTTAGAAAGTGCTTATTTCAATCCGGTTTCAATTCGCAAAACAGCCCGTCGTCATGGATTAAACACGGATGCTTCGTTTCGTTACGAACGTGGTTGCGATGCAACTAACACTATATACGTATTAAAACGTTGTGCTTTATTGATTCAGGAAGTAGCCGGCGGTGAAATTTCAAGCAATATATCTGACTTCTATCCTGAAGAGGTTAAACCATTTGAAGTATCAGTATCATTACGCAAAATTAATACCCTTATAGGGAAAGCTATTGGTAAAGAAAATATCGAAACCATACTTGCAGCACTCGAAATGAAAATTGTGAGTCAGAACGAGGAAGGTTACGTGCTGCACGTCCCAGCTTACCGTGTGGATGTACAACGCGACGTAGATGTTATTGAAGATATTCTCCGCATATACGGTTATAATAATGTGGAAATAGGCGAAACGTTGAAATCAACTTTGAGTTACAGTTCGAAACCTGATAGCTACAAGCTGCAGAATCTTATTTCGGAACAACTTACAGCACAAGGATTCAACGAAATACTAAACAATTCGCTAACCAAAGGAGGATATTATACCGATCTAACCTCCTATCCTGCTGCCCACAGCGTAAAAATTATCAATGGTCTGAGCTCGGATCTGAACGTGATGCGTCAGACTCTGCTTTTTGGTGGACTGGAAAACATCAACCGCAATGTAAATCGTCGCAATGGCGATCTGAAATTCTACGAATTCGGTAATTGCTATTATTTCCATGCCGAAAACAAAAAAGAAGATGAAACACTGGCTGCCTATTCCGAAGATTATCACCTCGGACTATGGCTTACGGGGAATAAACGCACTCAGTCGTGGACAGCTGCCGATGAGAAAGCAAGCATTTACGAACTAAAAGCATATATCGAAAATATTTTCCGTCGCCTCGGGTTCAACCTGCGCAAGCTGGTGGTAGGCGAATATGCCGACGACCTGCTGAGTGAAGCACTCACCGTATATAGTACCACCGGTCGTAAACTGGCCGTATATGGTATTGTTCATCCAAAAATTCGCAAGGTAACGGATATTGATCAGGAAGTTTATTTTGCTGATCTGAATTGGAACGCTATTCTGGCTGAGCTGGGAGCCCATAAAGTACAATATACAGAACTTTCTAAATTCCCCGAAGTAAAGCGCGATCTGGCTTTGCTGCTCGACAAACATATTACTTTTGCCGAAATAGAAAAAATAGCTTTCGAAACAGAACGCAAATTGCTGAAGAAGGTAAACCTCTTCGATGTATACGAAGGCAAAAATCTGGAGGCTGGTAAAAAATCATACGCTGTCAGTTTCTTATTGCAAGACGAGAGTAAAACACTTACCGATAACCAGATTGAAAGCATCATGAAAAAACTGCAAAGTAACTTTGAGAGCAAGCTGGGGGCAAAACTCAGATAGAAGTCATTCTATTTACTGCATGTTATTAGCCTGCGACGATATTATTGGTTATTTGCTTCGTGTTATTATCCGAAATAGTATAAAACAAGAATCGATTAAGGTATAAAATTAAAAAACCGGAGGCAGGAAGCTGTTGACCGGATATAAAGAGATGGACAAAGAAGAATTATCATTTAATGGCAAATTGTTGAATACGCCTTATGGCAAACAAGATGCCTACGGGGCGTTGAGCATGCCGATTTATCATTCGGCAGCTTACGAGTTTGAAACAGCAGAAGCCATGGAAGCAGCTTTTACGGGCAAAACGGCGGATTATGCTTATTCACGCATTACAAATCCTACCGTGCAATATTTCGAGGACCGGGTGCGAACGATTACAGGAGCATTCAGCACAACAGCTCTAAACTCAGGTATGGCAGCTATTACAAATGCCATCATCACAGTGGCTCAAACGGGCAGCAACATTGTTACATCGAAACATTTATTTGGAAATACCTACTCATTTTTTGTTTCTACACTAGCCGCATTCGGAGTGGAAACGCGCTTTTGCGACCTGACCAATCCCGATGAAGTAGAAGCTCATATTGACGATAATACCTGTGCGCTGTTTTTGGAAATCATAACCAACCCACAGCTCGAAGTGGCGGATCTGAAGGCACTTTCGGTTATTACCAAAGCAAAAGGTGTTCCGCTGATAGCCGACACTACCGTAGTACCATTCAGCAATTTCAAAGCTAAAGACTTTGGGGTAAACATAGAAATAGTATCAAGCACCAAGTATATCTCAGGAGGCGCTACAAGTCTGGGTGGACTGATTTTAGACTATGGAAACTTTAATTGGTTGTCGTTACCGAAACTACACACCATGGCTAAAGAATTCGGTGCAGCTGCTTTTACGGCTAAACTGCGCAAAGAAATTCACAGGAATCTGGGTGCCTATATGACCCCACAGGTAGCCTACATGCAAACTCTGGGACTGGAAACTATGACCGTGCGCTACGACCGTGCCACAGACACCTGCCAAGAGTTGGTTGAAAAACTAGAGGTGTTGCCCGAAGTGGAATCGGTAAACTACACAGGTCTACCCACAAACAAATATCACAGTCTGAGCAAAAACCAGTTTGGCAATCGCCCCGGAGCTATGTTTACCTTCGACCTGGCATCGCGCGAAGCCTGCTACAACTTTATGAACAAACTAAAAGTGGTACGACGTGCTACCAATCTGTTCGACAATAAGACACTGGCTATTCACCCTGCCAGCACCATTTTCGGGACATTCTCAGCCGAAGTGCGCAAAGAAATGAACGTATCCGATAAAACCATCCGTATTTCGGTAGGACTGGAAGATGTGAGCGATTTGTATAATGACTTTGTACAAGCACTTTCTTAAATGGGAAATAAATAGTTGACAATTAACTGCCAACAGTCAAACAACACAAAACCCCTTGAATCGAGCTAATCGATTCAAGGGGTTTTGTATTATAAGTTCTGTCTATCATTTGGGAGTCTCAGTGGGAGTCTCTTTATTATCATCTTCCTTGCCGGGATGGGTACCAGAATGATGAATAATGGTACGTACGCTGAGATACTGACTATAAAAGGACGGATTGAGCTGTTTGAATGGCAACATCATGGGATCTAAAGAATCCCGAATCAGATCCATCACTTCGCCAAACTTCAACTTCATGTCGGCTTTAGCTTGTTTGGACTTCACTTCGATATTACGAATGGCGGGAGTGCGTTCTCTATAGGTACCTGAATTTTCGCTTAAGTAATCAATATCTTCTTTCGAAACACCCCAAACAAGCAATTCGCTTACCAGCGTTATAGCAACATCATAAAGGTTACCAATGTAGGTAACAAAATCAGCTTCACGCATATTCTTGAACACATTCTCAGATACATCAGATAGTAGTTTTAGCTTCACATCCTTTACCTTGGCTGCATGGGCAGCCAGACCGGTAGCCACTTTAAGGGCAGCACGGGATTGTTTCTTGATAGCGTGACCCCACTAATTAGCGACATTGGGTCGCTCCGGAGTGGCATTGAGTCGCTAATTATAGGGAACAAGTCCGCTAATTAGCGGCATTGAGTTACTCCGGAGCGGCAATTAGTCGCTAATTATGGGGAACAAGTCGCTAATTAGCGACATTGAGTTACTCTGGAGTGGCAAAGAGTCGCTAATTAAAAGGAACGAGTCACTAATTATAGGAAGCTAGTCGCTCTGGAGTAGTATCAAGTTGCTCTGGAGCGACGCTTATTCTCCTTTCAACGAATCCACCGGATTGGCAGTTGCAGCGCGCCAAGTCATCCACGACACAGAAAATAATGACAGGAGTAAGACAAATAGTCCGGCCAAAGCAAATATCCACCAGTCGAGGGTGGTTTTATGAGCAAAATCCTGTAACCAACGTTGCATAATGAAATAAACGACTGGGATGGCAATGATGAATGCCAGTGTAATCCAACGAATAAAACTAAGGTTGAGCATCCTGACTATTTCTATTGATTTTGCGCCGTTTACTTTTCGTATTCCTATCTCTTTTGTCCGACTCTTGATAATAAATGCCATAAAAATAAGCAATCCCAGATTAGCAATAATCAAACAGAGGATGGAAAAAATCCGCACCAGCATTTCGGCATTTAATTCGTTGCGATACACTTTGGCATATTCATTTTGTAAGAATGAATAGCTGGCCGGATAATCGGGGTTGATTTTGCTCCAAACTTTATTGAAAGTAGCCAACGATTTTTCCGGATCCTTCGGGTCGAGGCGCACCATAATGCAATTCAGAAAGAAATGGAGCGGACGTTGAATAATGATCAGTGGGATGGTATCTTCGTACATGGTGGTGTAAGTGAAATTGTTCACTATTCCACAGATATTGCCTTGATTGATATAGCCCAGTGAACCGTGGTTGAGAGTTAATCTTTTATTGATGGCTTTTTCGGGAGAACCCAACCCTAACAAAGTCACAGCTTTGGTATTCAAAACATATTCTTCGGATAAATTTGAGTGGTATTTTTCTTTTTCTTTATTCATTTGCAGAAGGAGTTGCATTTGTTCGTCGGATGTCATTTTATCGGGCTGAAAACTGCGTCCGGCAATAGGCTTTATATTGAAAAACGGAAGAAAATCTTCACCAACAACCAGCAGCGGAATCTGTATCTCCTTATCTTTTCCTTCGGGTTTTATGCCCAGCATATCCCGAATAGCACTGCCAGGTAACTGCATGGCGGCTGTTACGCCCTTTATTTCGGTGTGCTTTTGTAATTCGGCTTTTAATATCTTGTATCGTATTTTTACCTGGTCGGGTTGTTCTTGCATGACCAGAATAGTGGAGTCATTTCCCCCCACTTGCGTATTTTTGATAAATGAAACCTGTTTGCTGATACCTGCTGCCAGAATGATGACAAACATCACAATGGAATATTGTCCTACCAACATGTATTTGACATTCGAAAATGAGAACCTGCGTGGTTTAATTTCGCTACTGGCATTCATAAATAAGGTGGACGACAGACTAAGAAGTACAGGTAAAAGCGATACAATTATGATAAGTCCGAGAAAGCCAATACTCAGCATTGTTATTTCGACCATGCTCAGAGCCGATAGCGAATAATGCAAAACAGATGCACCATAAGCGGCAATCAGAATTCCTGACAAAACTGACAGCACGCCGAGCAAGAATGCCAACAAGGCTTCGTCGCGCAAAACGGTGGAAGACGAAGCGCCATTCAACCGCAACAGTTGGTAATACTTTTTATTATCGGAAAAAATAAGACCCGCATTGAGCCAGAGGTTAAATAATACAATGACGAGCAAAAGAACATTGGAACCAACAATAAGATAAACGAAATAGATATTTCCATTTGGTTCCAATTCGCGCATTACCCTGCTATGTAAATGTATATCGGTTAATGGCATCAAATGAGCCTTTGTTTTCATCTCTTTGTTTGCTGCATCTTTGTTATACAAATTGCTGATTTTTTTTGCTATAACCGATAAATCAGCATTTTTATTCAGCAAAACGTAAACGTATGGCCAATCGTCTCCAGCATTATCCGGTCGCTGAACAATCATGTCGGTATGAAAGTGTGAGTTTGCCGGAAAATCCTTAAACACTCCGGTAACAAAGGCAGTCGCCGTATTTATCATCCGGCCTTCAAGTTGAATTCCTTTGCCTATAGGTGATTCATTTTTAAATAATTTGCGTGCAAAACTTTCGCTTATAACTACACTATTAGGCGATTGCAATACTTTATCTTTTTGCCCTTCCAACAATGGATAGCTGAATACCTGAAAAAAGTTGGAGCTGGCATAATAAATATTTTGTAGTATCTGAGGTTTTCCTTTGTAGGTCATCACTGCAGTATTTACATGTGTCAGAGCAACGGTTTTCTCAATTTCAGAAATTTTAGACATCATATCAGAACCTGAAAACCCGTAAATTCGTCCATCAATAGGTTCATCGTTGTATTGTAGAGTTAAACGGGCCATTCTATCGGCATTTACATTGAAACGGTCGTAACTCAGTTCTTTTTTGACATGAATATACGATAAAATCAGGCAGGCAAAAATGATGGATAAGCCTAGCAGATTCACTGCTCGCAGGTATTTGCTTTTCAGAAAACGGCGAAAGACGAATAAGATATTGGTCATGCTAATTGTTGAATTGTGTAGTTGTTGAATAGTCTATGATTCAATGATGATAGACGTTCATGAATAATTTATTCTTATTGAAAGATAGAGTAAAACCGCAGAAATTGTAAATACTCAGCGTAAATATATTTGGCAAAGAAGATTATTTTTCGGATGTTGAACCGAAATGAATCATATTATTTTGAGCTTTACTATTTCTGCGGTTGTTTTAAAATCACACAGTTTACATTTTACTTTCCACTTCCGACACAATCTGACCATCGAACAGGTTGATGACCCGGTGTGCAAAGGTAGAATCGTGTTGCGAGTGTGTTACCATCACGATGGTAGTTCCTTCCTGATTCAGTTCCGAGAGTAGGTTCATTACATCTTTTCCGTTTTTCGAATCCAGATTTCCGGTAGGCTCATCGGCCAAAATAAGTTTCGGGTTAGCCACTACTGCCCGTGCTATAGCCACACGTTGTTGTTGTCCACCGGAGAGTTGATTCGGAAAATGCTTGGCACGGTGACTGATGTTCATGCGTTTCAAAGCCTCTTCCACTCGTCGTTTACGTTCCGAAGCCTTTACCTTCAGGTAAACCAGAGGTAGTTCCACATTTTCATACACATTCATCTCTTCAATCAGGTTAAAGCTCTGGAATACGAACCCGATATTGCCTTTACGCATATCGGTACGCTGTTTTTCTTTCAGATGTCCGACCTCGGTGCCGGCCAGAAAGTATTCGCCCGAAGTAGGATTATCCAACAGTCCAAGGATATTCAGCAAGGTTGATTTTCCACATCCCGAAGGACCCATAATGGCAATAAATTCACCTTCGGCTACATGTAATGAAACTCCGTTCAATGCCACTGTTTCAATTTCTTCCGTACGGAAGCTCTTTTGTAAATCATTAATCTTTATCATAATGTTTGTTGTTATAACCTACCAAGCCTCCATAAGAGACTTTTGGGCTAGCATTGTTATATATATTGTTTTGTTTAAATTCGTGTTCTATTTGTAGTTTAAAACTATATTTCCTGCAGAAGTAAGGAGACTCACAGTAATTCCTCCTCCATTGAGTACTCCGATAATATGCTCCTTTTTTGCCGTCCCTTTAAAGTTTGATAGTGGTGTGTCAATCTTATCTGCCGATAAATTAAGATTAAGTCCAAGCCCCTTTGGTATAGTAGCATCTATTGAACCGGCAGAAGTACTAAGTTCTAGTTTATCACTTAATTTATTTACGGTTGCCGATATGTTGCCAGAGCGGGAAACTGCTTTCACCGAACCAGAGATTTCGTGCAGTTTTATGTTTCCACCTGCTGTGCTCACATCTGTCACGCCTTGCAGGTTTGATAATTGGATGTTGCCTCCCTTGGTTTTGCCCAGTAAACCGTTTGATATATTATCTCCTGTTATGGAACCTCCATAAGTTGTAACATCCGGTTTACCTGTAATATTATGAAGTGTTATATTACCGCCATGAGTTAATGCAACAAAACCGGCTGTTGAGTTCAGTATTCTAATATTGCCACCTAATGTTTGAACATCAGCACTACCTGCAATCTTATCCATATTGATATTACCACCATTGGTACTGAGTTTTTGTAGTCCATCTAGTCCAACTATACTGATGTTTCCACCATTTGTTTTTAAAGTTGCAGATGTGTTGGCAGGTGTTTGAATTGAAAATCCGATACTTACATTTTTGACCAGTATTCTTTTTACATCTATGGCAAGTCTTGAATTGTCATTTTTAATTTCGACATCTGCATACTCTTTTAGTTGATCAAAAGTTATATCTAATACCTTGTTTTCGAAGCGAACAATGAATGAGATGTCAACAACATTGCTTTTCTGACTTTCGACGCTAATATTGCCGCCCGTGGTGGACACACTTAGATTTAATGGGGTTGAAACTTTGTATTGCTGACTAAATGATTCTTTCTTTATAATTCCTTTTTTATCGGGAATTAAAGCTCTACTGTTGCACACCGAAAAAAGGATTAAGCTTACAATGATAAATACACTTTTTGTCTTCATTATTTCTTATTTTGAGATGATTAAACTTCTAATATAGACTTGTAATTTTATTCATTCTTTATTGCATCTACCGGATTGGCTGTGGCAGCTTTGCGACTTTGCCAGCTGACGGTTACCACGGTAATGACAAATACAAGCAATCCGGCAAGCAGGAATATCCACCAATAGATGGGTATTTTGTATGCAAACTGCTGCAACCACCGATGCACAATGTAATACGATAGCGGAACTGCCACTACAAAAGCAATTGACAGCTGAATAAGTACAGTGCGGTTAAGCATCAGGATGATTTCTTTTATCGAAGCTCCATTGACCTTTCGGATGGCTATTTCTTTGGATTTGTATCGGGTGTTGAAAACGACCAGTCCGTAGACACCCATAATAGCGATAAGTATGGTGATTAGTCCGAACATTGAAATCAGCTTTGCCAGATTTGTTTCATTTTTATATAACTTGTCCATAATAGTTGCATCCAGAAATTTTATATCGAAATCTTCATCAGAATACTTCTCCCAGGTTTTCTTGATACTTTCTATGGCACCCGGCACATCATTCCCCGATAGTTTGATGAAGAACCAGTTCATAGGATAGTTGCCCAAAACTGCAAAACCCAATGGACGGATACTATCCCGTAACGAACTGTAATTTGTGTTTTTAGCAATGCCTACTACAGTTAAGTCTATGCCAAAGCCGGGAAAAGATTTTCCGAGTATATTCTTTAATTGATGCTTCGTCACAAAATTCTCGTTGAAAATAATTGTATTTTTTTTACCCGTGCTGTCTGCATCCTGAAAGTCGCGTCCATCACTCATTTTTACCCCAAAAAACTTCAGAAAGTTTACTTGTACGGGCCATATCCAGGCCTCTACTACTTTTCCCTCAAAATCTCGTCCCCAACTCATGCCTACGCCTCCGGGTATAAACTGGGATGCTGTGTAATCAAGAATCCGCGGATCTCTTTTTAGTTCTTCTCCGAAGGTATGCATATCAATTTTCAGCTGACCATAGGGTACATAAACAATGTTTTCTTTTTGAATACCCCACGAGCGATGCAGCATAAAGTTATTTTGAACCTGAATAAACAGAGCAACAATGATAAGTGTAATGGCTGCAATAAACTGTATTGTAATAAGTGTATTTCGTAAACGAACACTTCTGACCGACATGGCAAAAGCACCTTTCAAAGCAACTGCCGGCTGAAATGATACAATATAACGTGCCGGATACCAACCGAATAACAGTCCAAATAGCAGGGATACAAAACCAATTCCCATTAAGAGTGGTTTGTTGGCAGAGAGCGACATGTCTGCGGAAAAATAATCACTTATAAATGTTTCTTTTAGAAACGAGATATAGAATAAAGCGAGAATAAACGAAAGCAACGAAAACAGCGCAGCCTCGGAAGCCAGTGTCAGTTTTAGTTTCAGCGGACTGGCACCGATAATCTTGTGAATATTCAACCCTTTTACTCTGGCGGGTGATATGGCGATAGAAAAATTCAGAAAATTGATGTATGCTATAATCAGTGTCAGAATACCAATGGCTAACAATGAAAGTGTAGTAGTGAGTCTTCCTTTTTCCAAATCAAAATGGGCTTTATTCAACGGAGTCAATTCTACAGTTGCTTTTTTCTCCGATTTTTGCATTTCCAGCCACCTCTCTTTGCCGAAGAACTTTTCACTGTTTAGTTGCGACAATAGTTTAGTATAACCGCTTTTGTTCACAACAAAATAGCCGCTGTAGTTGTAGTTTGATGGTTCATCATCGGGTAGCAAGGTATAAATACCATTTTCAATTGAACAGTTTTTGGGAAAATCCGTACAAACTGCCATTACAGTTACAAGATTGGTCTTTTGATTGTTGTAAAAAGTTTTAGAAAAATGATAGTGAATTGTTTTACCAATCGGGTTTTCATCTCCGAATAATTTATGTGCCGTACTTTCGGTTATCATTGCTCTCCCTTGTCCGGCGAATAAATCTTTAGTACTTCCCTTTACTATCTCGGGTGTAAAAACATCCAGAAAACCGGCTGTGACAGGGGTGACCTTTGTACTGAATTTTTGCTTTATCCCTTTGCTGTTTATTATGTCTACTAATAATTCGGACGAAACATTGGGGTTGATTAAACAATAGCTTTTTACCTCCGGAAATTTACTTTGAATTTCTTTGCCCATGGTGGTTGGCATATTTGTACCCCGGTCTCCGCTGGAATAAAGCTGACTAAAGAAATAGATATCATCTGCATTTTTAAAATTACGATCGAATGACAGATCATAATGCACCTGAGTCAACGTGATTGCAAATACTGCAAATGCCACCGACAGACCCAAAATATTCAGGATACTTGACGTTTTGAACCGTTTAAGTACAAAGAAAAAGTTTCGAAATATTGCTTTCATGCGTTTATTTTTTTGTTAGTTGTAGTATGGAACTCGCAATGAACATGGTCTTATGGTTTAAACCTGTTTAATGCTCGTTTCATATTTTATTATTTATTGCTCACTGCTTACTGTTTACTGATAACTGTTCTCTGTTTAGTCTCTCTTTATGGCATCCACCGGATTTTGGACGGCTGTGCGGTATGAGTTTAAGCTGACTACCGACAAAATGATAACTAATATGGCGATTCCACATCCCAAAAAGATAAAAAGAGATAGACTGGTTTTCTGAGCAAAGTTTTCCATCCATTTTTCGGCGGCAACAGCTGCCAATAATTCCCCGATGACCAGTGCCGGAATGGCTATACGCAAAATATCTTTTATGAAAAGTCGTAGAATCTCCTTAGCTGAGGCTCCATTTACTTTTCGAATGGCTATTTCGGCACTTCGGCGGTTTATTTCATCGTTGGTGTAACCTATAAGGCCTATCAACACAATGATGAGTGTAATGATGCCACCAATCAGCACTGAATTTCTGAATAAGCGGGAAGAGCTATACAGAAAAGTCATGCTGGTTTTGTAGGGTGTCACTATAATGTCTTTGTTGGGCAATGCAGTTTGCAATACTTTATTTACTTGTCGGATACCATCCGAATTAAGTTGATGGAGCTTAATCATAATGTTGTTTAGTGGAACATTGGCCGAGAATATAGCTGATGGTCGTGGGTCGGGTTCACTGATGGAACCGATGCGGATATCCTTGTAAATGCCCTTGATGGTGCACGCACCATGTTCGGAAACCTGAATCGTTTTGCCTACTACTCCATCTTTCCAGTTCAACATTTTCGCAAGTTTATCGGCAAAGCTTTGACTAACGAGTACCTGTGCCGAGTCGGCTGCGCTATGTTCAAAGTCTTTTCCTGCCACTACCTGAATTTCCATCAAAGAAAGATAATCGGCATCAGCATTATATAAATCGGCGATGTTGAACAGTTCCTGTGTTTTACCCGGTTCTGAGACATTATTGCCGGAAGCTCCAAATATGGGTAAAGTGGAGCAGGTTGCCACCGCTTGCACTTCGGGTATACGTTTCAATTCTTCAATGGCCTTCTGTCTTTCTACTTTAGTTACTCCCGAAGTATTGCAGTAAAGCAGGTTTTCATAGACATAACCGGGATTGTCATTTACCATGCTGTTGTATTGCCGTCCGATGATGACTAACAGAGTGATCAGAAAAGCGGCGGCAATAAACTGAAGAAAAAGTAATCCGAGTTTCCATTTGCGTCGTGACTCTTTGAAGTTGCGGAAGGCCGACGAAACAGGTATTCGGGCAAAAATTCGTGCAGGAACAATGCCGGAGCTAAAGAATACAGCTATGCAAACTACTGCGAGTAACAGGCCGGTTCGGAATGTAAACAAGGCATTGAGAGGTGCTGCAAGTATTTCTTCTACCTGTGTACGGAAAAGAAATATAAGTAGCGTGGCTACGATGACCGAAGCCACCAAATGAATGGCGGTTTCGGTAAGCACAATACTGCTGATGTTCCTTTCGGCGGCACCGTAACATTTATGAATGGCTATTTCTTTGCTACGTTTTACCAGCGACGAAAGCACGATCAGAATATAATTTAATACAGCCGTAAAAATAAGAGCAAAGGCCAGCAATGCCAGCAGAATGGACATACGCTTTGTTGACGGTTCGTCGCTATGAATTTTTTCCAGCTGCAATAAACTGTATGACAGTTTTACACCGGCTTTTTTAAGCTCATTCATGTCTACGTGACGCGCCTGCATTTTATTAATGGCCGGGGTCAGACTCGTTGGGCTTGTGTTGGGAGTCAGGCGGACATAGGCCATATAACGGTCGTTACCAACCCAGTTCATCGAACCGTCTACTGTAAAAAAGTGTAAGGTGGAACTCATCGAAATCACCACATCGTATTTTAAATGTGTATTTTCGGGTGTGTCTTTAAACACTCCTCCGACGATTAATGTCTGAGTCGGCCAGGTATCTAACCGGATGCTCTGTCCCACAGCATTATTGCCCATCTTCTTTGCAATGGTTTCGGATACTAACGCATACATCGGTTGCGATAATACTTTCTTTGCATTTCCTGCAATCATCGGACGAGGCAACACATCGAACAAACAACTGTCTGCCATAATAAAAGTCCCGGTAAGTCGCTTTTTATCCTGCGTGAAAAAGACGACATCGTCCTGTAAGGGTGTGAGTCGGGTAGCTGCTTCTACCTGAGGTAGGTCTGCTTTCATTCCCGGAGCCACTCCACCGCTCACTTGTCCGTAAGTTACGGGTTTATTGTCTCCCGAAGCTCCGGTTTCAAGAATCTGATAAATGCGTTCGCTGTGTGGGTAAAAGTTGTCGAAAGTTTGTTCGAAGCATACTTTGGCAATGAGCACAAGCCCCATGGCCAGTCCTACACCCAATGATATTATTTTGATTCCGTTGTTCTGCTTTTTCTTGAAAACCGAACGAAAAGCAGTGCTGATATTGTTTGCCATAATTAATTGTTCACTGATAACTGTTTCCTGTTTCCTGATTACTGTAACACCAACTCCTGGCTATCCCCGAAAGTTTCGTAACCCGAAGTAATCACTTTTTCGCCCGGTTGCAGGCCGGCTGTTACCTCGTAGTAAAGCGGATTTTGTCGGCCGATGGTGATGTTGCGGCGGGTAGCCGTTTTGCCATCTTTCGATACGACGAAAATCCACTGACCGCCGGTAGTCTGGTAGAACGATCCGCGCGGAACCATTACAGCTTGGGTGGGCTGCCCCAGTTGCAGGTTGATGTAGTAGGTCTGGCCGGTGCGAATGTTATCCGGTCGGTGACCTGCAAAAACAAAGTCGGTTTTAAACTGTTTGTCGTGTACTTCGGGGTATACTTTGCGTACCCGCAGGGCAAAGTTTTTATCCTGCCGTTCGAAGGTGGCACTCAGTCCGGCTTTTACTTTGTCGATATAGTGTTCGTCGATCAGCGCTTCGATTTTATAGTCGGACAATACGCTGATTTGCCCTATTTTGTTTCCGGCTGCTACCGACTGACCTATTTCCACATCGAGCAATCCCAGCTGACCGTCAACCGGAGCTTTTACGTTCAGGTTATCGATGCGCTGCCGTACCAGCATCAGGTTTTGACGCATATTGTGCAGGCTTTCTTCCATTTGTCTGATCTGAATGCCGCGGTAGATGGAGTCCTGTTTCTGACGTTCCACTACCAGTTTGCGGCTATTCACGGCAAACTCATAGTCTTCTTTGGCTTGCAGATAATCTTCCTGCGAACATAGTTTTTCGGCATACAGCTGTTTGTATTGCATGAACTTTCGCTTTTTGCGTTCCACATCCAGTTCCAGTTGGAGTTTCTCTTTTTTCAAACTTAGTCTTTCCTGCTCCATCGAAACCTGTGTGTTCCTCAGGAAGTTTTGTTTTTCGGCCAGTTGTGCCTCGCTGTCCAGAATGTTCAGGTTGAGCATCGGGTTTTTCAGTCGGACAATGACTTCGCCCTGATGTACCTGACTGCCTTCTTCCACCACTTTTTGCTCCACCATACCGCCTTCGATGGCACTGAGCTGAATGGTATTTATCGGTTCCACCTGTCCGTTGATGCGGATATAATCGTTGAACTCGCCGCGGGTCACCACATCCACCATCAGTTTGTCGTGCTCCACCGTCAGGCGCGACCGGTGATTGCCTAAAATCATCCACAAAATGAGGATTAGTATCAGGCTTCCTCCCGCCACGTAAGGAAGGTGTTTTTTTCTCAGTCCTTTTTTCTTTTCAAGTATAATGTCCATATTTGTTGAAATGTGTGTTTGTTGAGTAGTAAAATTGTTGAATTGAGCATTTATTTAACCATTATTTCTTACTGCTTACTGCTTACAGCTTACTGCTAACTGTGTTCACTGTTAATTGTATATTGCCTGCCCTTTATAATAATTCAGCAGTTTGTATTTCATCTGATATTTTAAATTGGTATACAGTTCTTCCACCTGTGCTTGCAGCAGTCGGTTGGCACTGGTGTTGAGATCCAGAACGCTGATCAGGCCTTCGGTATATTTTCGTTGGTTAACCTGATGGGCTATTTTCATCGATTCGGTTCGTTTACCGGCTTGTCGGTATTCGTCGGCCAGCCCGTTAACGTCGGCCACCGCCTGTTCAATATCACTATAGAGCGACCGCAGAGCTTCTTCGCGTTCGGTACGGACAATGACCAGCTGCTGTTTGCTCCGTTTGTATTCGGCCGAGCGCGAAAAACCATTGAAAATGGGCACGTTGAGCGATAGCCCGATATAATAACTTTCGTTGGTGTTGAGCTGGTCTCTGAATGGCGTATAGGTAGTTCCGTCCATCATGCGCGAGAAATAACTGTTGACACCTCCGTACAGCGAGAGCTTTGGAAAGAATCGTCCCCGGGCTACGTTAACTGCCATTTGGGTAGACTCTACCGACTTGTTTGATGCCAGTGCTTTGGGCGAATAACTCAATGCTTTCTGGTAAATGTCTGCTGCATTTTCGCGCAGCGTATCGGTAGGCAGCAGGATGTTGTAGCTGGCGGTTTTAACATCTTCGGTTACCGGAAAATTCATTTTTTCTTTCAGGCGGATAATTTCCTGTACCAACAGGTTTTTCTGTTTGGTGAGTAGGTATCTGTCCTCGGCTTCCTTGGCCTGCAGTTCTGCCACATCAGGGGCCGACTTGATGCCCAGTTCTTCCATCCGTGTCACCTGTTGCAGGTTGGCAGAGCTTTGGTCCAGTTGCTGCATGGCCAGTTTCACCGTGCCCTGATAATATTGTACGTTGAAAAAAATCTCCATTGTTTCGTATGCCACCATATCTTTGATGTCCTGCAATTGCTGAATGCCTTTCAATTTATTCAGCTTTTCCATTTTTGCTTTCGACAGTTGGGCAAAACCGTCGAAAAGCAACAGGGTAGAACTGAGGGCATACTCATTGTACAAAGTACTTTTGTTGACATACTGATAAGTGTCTTTGTCCAACACACGCCCGAAAGACAGACTCCCGTCGGCCGAAGCATTCAGGTTGGGAAGCAGTCCGCCAACAGCTTCCAGTCGGTTTTGTTTGTAAATTTCGTTTTGTGCTTCCTGTTTTACCCGCTTGGTACTGTGCTCCACGGCGTAGCGCATACATTCGTCTACGGTCCAGGCTTTTTCCTGTGCACAAAGCAGCATGCCATACATACAAAACACGATTACAATCCAATTCTTCATATATTCCTCTGTTGTTACGGTTGCTCTTATTTTCCAAAACTGTGCCAAAAGGGTATTTGTACTGATAATAAGATTCGTATGTAAAATGGAGAAGGTGTCAGGCTGTAAAATAAATTTACAGTCGATGCTAAATATTTTACAGTTGGGCTGCTGATTATCCGTTGTTTTTAGCGGTCAGCAGAAAATAGCTTGTTGATTTAGAAGAGCCGGAAGTCGATATTTATATGCCCACTTACTTTTTGTCCTAACTTAACTGAAATATGTTGTAAAACATAATATTTAACCGCGGTTAAATGAAAAATATCTTTTATTTTTGCATTGTTTGTTATTCACACTATTTCTGATCTCTAGTACGATTTAGCCGCGTATGAAAAGTAATAATCACATCCAGCCCACTGAAACATTCGCTTCGGTAGCCCACATATTTTCACCCCTCTCTTCCGTTTGCGGAGGAGACCTTTCGCATCCTCTTCTCTTTAGCAGGTAACCCCGTTCCCGTATCAGATTTTTTCAGACGGCGGAGGGCGGGGAAAGCTGAATCGTAGTCTGAAAAATAGCGGACAAAGTGTACGTCCGTTATCTGTTTTATGTTTTACAAAAAAAACAAATAAATATGGACAATAAACATTCTCAGATCATACCTCAAGAGGTGCTCGATCAGATTAAAACTAAGGTTGGAGAGATAATTGGACTTGTTAAACCTTATGCAGTTGTGATGACTGATGATGAACGCGCATCCGTTCTCAAAGTTGGAGACAGGTCATTTGCTTTTATAACCAAAGCATTTGCCTATACACAAACAAATCCGGAGTTTATTCCTTCTTTTTTGAATGTAAAAGATTTTGAGATCGATATTAAGGATGCCGACGGTCATCCGGAGGTGATAACATTGATTAATCAGTTATACAACTATTTCGATGATACAAAACTGGCGGCACGTAGTGAAGCTTATTCAGCAGCTTTGTATTATTACGGAAGCGTACAGCAGGCAGCTGCAGTAAACTTACCGGGTGCAAAAGCTATCTACGACGATCTCAAACAATATTTTACAATTAAAAGTAGTAAGTCGTCTGATACTAAAGCTAAATAAATGTAGACAATGTAATTAAATTCCTGAAGGTGGAGCCGTGGATTAATCCACGGCTCTGTTTTTATCTGGATTTCGGCTCCTCCCGAACCGACGACGCCTCCGATTGAACCGATGACGCCTCTTTGGGAGCCGAGCTCGCCTCTAATTGAGCCGTCGTCGCCTCCAACCGAACCGAGCGCGCCTCCGATTGAACCGCCGTCGCCTCCGATCGAACCGCCGACGCCTCTTTAGGAGCCGTCGTCCCCTCCTTTGGAGCCGCCGTCGCCTCCTAAAGAGGGGATTTTACCCAAGCCAGAATTATCTGAAGATAGTTTGTGGATAACTTGGTTGAAATAAGTGGGGTGAGTGTGAAGAGAAAATTCAACCCATCCCCCTTCGGGTACTTCCCTTAAAAGGGAAGAATTAAGAACTGAGGAGACTAACTGGGAAGCTAAAGTGTATTTGAGAAAAAGGAATTTGTTTTATAATAATATTTGATTAAAAATAAAAATCCCGCGCCAAGGTTTGTCCCCTTTTTAAGGGGACGAGCGCAGCGGAGGGGTTGAAATAAAATCTAACCATCATGCCAGATCAATTAAACAGCCTCCCGGAGATGAAACCCTTCAGGCGAAAACTACGCAAGCGCATGACACCTGCCGAAGTAGCGTTGTGGGTGATGATCCGAAACCGTCAGTTGGATGGCGAACGTTTTCTACGGCAGTTCAGCATCGGACATTATATAGTCGATTTTTATTGTGCCAGGTATAAACTCGCCATTGAGCTCGATGGGGCGGGGCATTTTACAGCCAAGGGAAAAGCCTACGATGCCCTGCGAACCGAGTACCTGAACTCCGTGGGTGTGCGTGTTGTGCGTTTCGAGAATTATGAGGTGCTGCTATATCCCATGCAGGTGCTGGATGAAATCAGAAAACACCTGAAGTAAACCGTTCTTTTTTTGTCGGCTTGTTGCTGTCTGACAATGAGCCGGCCGGAGCGTCGTCATTCTTACACATAATTTGCGTATCTTTGCAATCCAATTTATTTGAACTTTTTATGCACGAACTCATACAACTAAGCCTTATACCCGAACTGGCCGAAAAGCCCGAATTGCTAACCAAACAGGTGGCCGATAAACTGGAAATATCACCGGCCCGTATTACCCGCATGCGCACCACCAAAAAGTCGATTGACGCGCGCTCTTTCCAACCCAAAGTGAACCTAACGGTGGAAGTGTACTGGGACGAATCGGCTCCGGTGATGGAAAAACCGGTTTTTAATTATCAGTCGGTAGAAGGAAAAACACCCGTGCTGATTATTGGTGCCGGACCTGCCGGGCTGTTTGCAGCGTTGCGGTTGATAGAATCAGGACTGAGACCCATTATTCTGGAACGAGGAAAAGACGCACATACCCGCAAATTAGATATTGCACAACTAAACCGTAATAACGGTATTAATGCCGAATCGAACTATTGTTTCGGTGAGGGAGGAGCGGGCACGTTTTCGGACGGAAAGCTCTACACCCGTTCGAAAAAGAAAGGAAACACCGATCGCATTTTCGAGATATTTCATGTTCACGGTGCTGCCGAAGAAATTTTATACGATGCACATCCGCATATCGGTTCCGATAAATTGCCACAGGTCATTGCCAATATTAGCAAAACCATTACTTCCTGCGGCGGTGAAATTCATTTTGAACAAAAACTGACCGAAATTCTGATTGAAAATAATCAGGTGGTGGGTTGCAAAACCGCCGACGGAACCACCTACGAAGCCAAAGCCCTTATTTTGGCTACCGGTCATTCGGCGCACGACGTTTACGAGATGCTCCATAATCAGGGCATTGCTCTCGAATCGAAAGGTTTTGCCATGGGCGTTCGCGTAGAACATCCGCAAGCTCTTATCGACAGTATTCAGTACCATAGCAAAGACCGCGATCCGTATCTGCCTGCTGCCAGTTATAATCTGGTAGATCAGGTAAACGATCGGGGCGTATATTCGTTTTGCATGTGTCCCGGCGGGCATATTGTTCCGGCCGGAAGCGGACAGAACGAAATTGTAGTCAACGGTATGTCGGCTTCGCAACGGAATTCGCCTTTTGCCAACTCCGGCATGGTGGTGGAAATTCGTCCCGAAGATGTTCCTGCCGAATATCAGGAATACGGTGTGTTGGCCGGACTTAAGTTCCAGCAATATGTCGAAAATCTGGCCTATAAAAACAATGGTGGACTTAAACAGGTAGCTCCTGCACAACGTCTGGGCGACTTTGTAAAAGGAAGACTCTCGGCCGATCTGCCGGACTGTTCTTATTTGCCAGGACTTATCTCGTCGCCTCTGCACTTCTGGCTGCCCGACATCATTTCGTCCCGACTGCGCGAAGGTTTTAAAAAATTTGATCGTAAGATGCATGGTTATGTCACCAACGATGCGGTGGTGGTAGGCGTCGAAACCCGTTCGTCGTCGGCTGTCCGCGTTCCCCGGAATCCGGAGACCGGACAACATCCGGTTATCAACGGACTTTTCCCCGCGGGCGAAGGTTCCGGTTATTCGGGAGGAATCACTTCCTCAGCCATCGACGGTGAAAATGCGGCAGGATTTGTTGCAAAAAGTCTGATCTAGGGATGGTATAATTCCAATTCCACCAATTTCTCTAAAGGGATGGGACGGTGGAATTCCGATTCCACTCAAAATAGATAATGGAATTCCGATTCCAACAATTATCCTAAGGGACGGTGGAATTCCAATTCCACCTCATATCAGACATATTTATACTATTACAGCAGGCGGAATCTGAATCCCGCCATTTCTCAAAAAACAAAACATGAAACGTAAACCAAAAGCTGCTCCGGCACCGAAAGAAACCAAATTGAAAGTTGCCGAACCAACGGAACTGATGACTTTTCTACTATCTAAAATGGGTGGTATGAGTCGTAACTCCGTCAAATCGCTTCTGGCTCACCGGCAAGTGATGGTCAATAATAAAGTAACCACGCAGTTTAATCTGCCCTTACAGCCCAATGACATTATTGCTGTAAACAGCGGTCGCGGAACCATCGAACTAAACCATCCAAAACTGAAAATTATCTTTGAAGATACCTACCTGATTGTGGTGGAAAAGAAAGAAGGACTGTTGACCGTGAGTACCGGAAATGCGGATGAAACAACTGCTTTTTCCATTCTGAAAAATCACGTAAAGAAAGGCTCACCCGACAACCGCATTTATGTGGTACATCGTCTGGATCGTGAAACCTCGGGGGTAATCATGTTTGCCAAGAATAAAGAAGTTCAGCTTATCCTTCAGGAAAACTGGCATCGCATTGTCACCCGTCGTATTTACGTGGCTTTGGTAGAAGGTAAAATGGAAAAAGAGCAGGATACGATTGTAACCTGGCTTTCGGAAAACGAAAAATCGTTGAAAATTCATTCGAGCAATACCGACGATGGCGGTCAGCAGGCCATTACGCACTACCGTTGCGTGAAGTCGAACGATGATTATTCTTTGCTGGAAATAGAACTCGAAACCGGTCGTAAAAACCAGATTCGTGTGCACATGCAGGGCATCGGTCACCCCATAGTAGGCGATAAGAAATATGGTGCCAACATTAGTCCGATTGGGCGGTTGGGATTACATGCCCGTTTGTTGGCGTTTTACCATCCGATAACTACCGAAGTGGTGAGCTTCGAAACACAGGTGCCTAGAAACTTTTTGAATCTGTTTCATTGAGAGCAAAGAGCAAAGAGCAAAGAACAAAGAACAAAGAACAAAGAGCAAAAGGTAGGGACGAAAGATAAATAATCGAAAAAAGGTTCTATCTAAAGACTTTGAAACATAAAAAGAGGCTGACTCAATTTTGAGACAGCCTCTTCTGTATTTAGGGTATGCCGAAAAAACTATTTATTGCCACGAAGTGGCTAAATGTCAATAGCCCCCGGTAAGTGAAGCGCAACTGGGGGATACGAATGACCCGATATTCACAACCCCGAAGTGGGTTGAATGATAAGATGGTATGTTGGTATTGAACCCCGTTCGGGGTTCGTGTTAAGTCTTACCTCTATCCATGGGTTTTACCCGTGGTTATTCACATTCAAGTCCTTCGGACTTACCTGAATGCCATTTCTAGTGTTTTTATATCGATCTGACATTTAATAAATAAAAGTATAATTTGTCATTGGTCGCAAAGTGATAATTGAAAATCGGCGTTAGCCAAAACTATTACAAAAATTTGATATGTAAAGTTTACAAGACAACATGATTTATAGACTTTCAATTTTCTAATCTCCGGTCTTTAATCTTTTGTCTTTGTTCTTAGCTCTTTTGTCTCTACTTTTTACTCAAAAAAAAATCCCTTCCTGCATATTACAGAAAGGGATTCTTCTATTTAAAAACTTTCAAGATTTCGAATCTCAGATCTCAGATCCTTCGTCTTTAATCTTTGCTCTTTGTTCTTTTGTCTTTGCTCTTTTGTCAGCTCAAATTTCCCAAGCCAAAGCGCTGGCACCTAAAATAGCTGCATCAGCTTCTTTCAGTTCGGAGAATAAGACTTTAACTTTGCCTTTCCAGATTGGAAGTAAATTCTTTTCCATATTTTCTTTAATAGGCTTCATAATTAAATTTCCGGCTTTCGAAAGACCTCCGAAAAGAACAATGGCTTCGGGTGCGCTGAATGCTACAAAATCGGCAAAGGCTTCACCCAGAATCTTCCCTGTATAATTAAAGATTTCTTTTGCCACTTCATCGCCTTCCATAGCTGCATCAAAAACATCTTTTGATGTAAGATTACCAACCGGAATGTTGCGCAAAAGACTGTGACTGGTGCTGGTTTCAAGAATCTCGCGTGCCGAACGTGCCACTCCGGTAGCCGAAGCGTAAGTTTCCAGACAACCCGATTTTCCACAACCGCAAAGACGACCGTTGTTGCGCATAACATTCACATGTCCGAGCTCTCCGGCAAATCCATCGTGCCCGTATACTACTTTACCGTCAATGATAATACCACTTCCTACACCGGTTCCCAGTGTGATCATGATAAAGTTTTTCATGCCGCGTGCAATACCGTAAGTCATTTCACCCACAGCTGCCGCATTGGCATCGTTGGTTAATGCAGCTGGAACGCCGAATTTATCGCTCATCAGTTTGGCAAACGGAACAACACCTTTCCATGGTAAGTTGGGTGCAAATTCAATGTTACCGGTATAATAGTTCCCGTTGGGAGCACCAACACCTATTCCTTTAATTTTATCAATGCCACCAGCTGTTTCAATTAATTTTGATAGTTCAGCATAAATGTCATCAACATATAAGTTCACATCAGTATGATTGCCTGTTTTAATAGCACTTTTCGCTACGACATTGCCACGAGCATCAACAATACCGAAAACGGTATTTGTTCCACCCATATCCATGCCTATTACATATGGTTTATCCATTTTTTTGAAGTATAAATTAATGATTCGAATTTCAATTATTCAACAGGAATGTCTTTGTTTACATTTTTAGACCCAACTAAACCGTAGAAAAGCATATAGCCTAAACAAGCAAACATAACCCAGTAGCTACTCAGATAACCAAAATTATCGGATATAAATCCCTGGAAAAGCGGAACGATACCTCCACCACAAACCATAACCATAAAGATACCGGAAGCTGCGGCTGTATATTTTCCAAGCCCTTCAACAGCGAGGTTGAAAATTCCACCCCACATAATAGAAGTGCATAGTCCGCATAAAACAAGGAACATAATGCTGATAGGCACCTGAACATTGATAAACGGAATTGTAACAACGGTAGTGATTGGGCTAAAAATAGCGAGAAGAATAAAGAATAAACCTAAAGAAGCCGCTACGGTAAGCATCGTTTTGCTGGATACTTTTGCTCCAATAGATGCTCCAAGTAAACGTCCGATCAACATCAATAACCAATAAACACCCACAATACTACCAGCTGTGGTTGCGTCAATTCCTAGTCCTACATTGGATGCTGTTTTGGATGCTGTCATAAATAAATTTGCTGTGCTGGGGATACCAATTTCGATACCTACATAGATAAAGATGGCGATAGCACCTAAAACAAAATGACGGAAAGAGAGTGGGCTGTGACTGTGTTTTACTTTTCTTTCAGTAGCAGTTTCCATGTGTGGTTCCGGAATTTTCACGAAAGACAATACCACAAATGCCAAAGCAAAGATACCTAAAGCCAGGAATAAAGCAGGGTTTGCTTTTCCAATAGTACGACCGGCTTCTGCACCCATCAACCAACCAACTAACATAGGAGTAATGGTTGCCCCGATAGAGTTGATAGAACCTCCGAACTGTAATAATCTGTTGCCAGAGTTACCACCACCACCTAAGGTGTTAAGCATAGGGTTTACTACAGTATTAAGCATACACATAGAGAATCCAGAAATAAAAGTACCAACCAGGTAAACGCTAAAACTACCTACCTGACCTGAAAGAAACTGAACGGCAACTCCAACGAAACCAACTGCAATAGCTGATAATGCTGTTTTTTTATAACCGATTTTTTTCAGCATAATACCTGCGGGAATACCCATAAAGGCATAAGCTAAAAAGTTACCCAAGAACCCTAATTGCGATTCAAAGTTAGATGCTCCAAATTGTTTTGCCACAATTACACCCATTGGACTTGGTAAGCCTGTTACAAAGGCAATCATGAAAAATAACGCAAACATCATTGCAATAGGCAATGCATAATTTTTGTTTTCTGTGCTCATATGAAAGATTTTAATTGATAAATAAGTTTACAATATTGTTCTTGAATTGAACACCCAAAGTTAATGCTTTTTCTTGCAGAATGATCAGGCAAATGGTCAAGAAAACACCATCTAAATTATGTTTTAAAACATATTTTAGACGGTGCTTGTGAATTATATAATTCTAATGGTTTATAGATTCTTAATCAGAAAATCGCTCATGCGGGTATATAAATGGCGACGGGTTTGTTTACCCAGGATACTGTGATTTTTGTCGGTGTAAACCTGCATTTCAAATTGTTTGTCGGCAGCTACCAGCTTGTCTATATAAAGCATGGTGTTTTGAAAATGAACATTGTCATCGGCAGTACCGTGTACGATAAGAAGATTACCCTGCAACTTATCGGCACGAAGTAAAGCGGACGATAAATCATATCCTTTGAAATTTTCTTGTGGACGACGCATAAAACGTTCGGCATAGGCTGTGTCGTAAAAACGATAGTCGGTAACGGGTGCAACGGCAATACCGGCTTTAAATACCTTTTCGCCGGTAGTCATGCTGAATAAGGTCATAGTACCACCATAACTCCAACCCCAGATGCCGATGCGATCCTTATCTATATAACTTTGTTGTGCCAAGTATTTAGCTGTTTCAACCTGATCTTTGGTTTCCAGAATGTTTAATTGTTGGTACGTGCATTTTCTGAATTCAGATCCGCGGGCACCTGTACCACGACCATCTACACAAACTACCACGTAGTTCAGTGTTGCCAGATAATATTCCCAGTCTATTCTCCATGTGTCAAGCACTTGTTGTGAATTAGGACCGCTATACTGAACCTGAAGAACCGGATATTTTTTATTAGGATCGAAGTTAACGGGTTTCAACATCCAACCATTTAGCTTTACATTTTCGGATGTAGTAAAAGTAAAGAATTCTTTTTTAGGCAAATTCAATGCTTTGAATTCGGCAGCCAGAGCTGCATTCTCTCTGATGGTTCTGGCTAAATTTCCCGAACTGGTTCGCAGACTTACCACATTAGGCATTTCAAGGCTTGAAGCATTATCAACAAAGAGAGTCATCGTAGAGTTGAAAAATGCATTGTGAGTACCTTTGCCGTCGGTCAGGCGTGTTTTCTTACCTTTTAAATCTACAGAATAAACGTCACGTTGCATAGGCGAAACTTCGGCCGATTGATAATACAGCACTTGTTTCTTTTCGTCAAAGCCATATACATCGGTCACGTCCCAGTTGCCTTTTGTAAGTTGCCGGATAACTGTACCGTTTATGCCATATTCATATACATGACGATAACCTGATTTTTCGCTAACTCCGATAAAGGTTTTATTGTCGGAAGCAAAGCGAAGGAAATCGATGTTTTCGTATTCCACATAGTATTTGTCTTCCTGTCGCAGAATCAGTTTTGATAAAGTCGATTTTGGATTGGTCAGAAACATGTCCAACTTATTCTGGTTGCGGTTCAGTCTGAAAATAGCTAACTGATCCACCGAATTGGTCCATTTGATGCGGGGAATATAAAAGTCCTGATCGGCATCGGGCAGCTTCATGGTTTTAATGGCTTTGTAGTAGTCGTCGTAAACACAAACACTGACTCTTGAATTGTTTTCGCCGGCTTTCGGGTACTTAAATTTATAAGAGCCCGGATAGGTAGTTAGTTCATCTTTCGCTTTGGCGGGGTCGATATAAACGGGGAATGAGAACTCCGGAACTTTGGTCTCGTCGAATTTGACGAAAGCTACCATTTTGCTGTCGGGACTAAATTCGAAATACCGTGTTTTCTCAAATTCTTCTTCGTAAACCCAGTCCGGTGTTCCGTTTATAATACTGCCAAACTGCCCATCGGTGGTGATGGCACTTTCGGTATTGAAATCGAGTTTCTTAAGATAGAGATTATTTTCACGTGCAAAGGCAATGTAACGGCTATCTGGAGAGAAAAGAGGAACTTCCTCCGGTCCACCTTCTGAAAGAGGGGCAATTTCGTTGCGCTTAAGGTCGTAAACATAGTAGTCGGCTGTAAACGTACGGCGATAACGGTATTTTACATTGGTATAAACCAGCAGTTTGTTTTCATTCGGACTAAACTCATAACCCGAAATCTCTTTTATGGGTGACTTTTGCAGTTTGGCTATACTGAACAATGTGTCGACTGTTGCACCTGTTTTATAGCTGTATTTTACGATGGCTTTGCCGTTGACCATCATCGTGTAATGTTCACCGTCATTCATCGAACGGGGCATCTCTATCGATTTAACCCGGTACTTACCATCGGTTATATCGTAAAGCAGGTTGGCAAATAGAACGTTTATACACAACGTTAAAATAAAAATTAAAGAAATACGTTTCATTATATAGTAATTTATGCTTGTTAGCTGATTCGACAATGTTATCTTTGAACTTTAAATGTAGAAAGAAAACTTTTATCGATTATTCCCTACAAAAATAGCGCAATAAATCCTTTTAGGGCTTTTAATCCGATAAGTTTTTTGTTCCGTTAACTAATAATTGTCGCTTTCGTTCATTAATTACACATTAAATAATCTATCCAAAATGAAAATAATTAAAGATTTATTCTGTTCGCCTCCGGCAAAGAGTGGGCTTGGACTTTGCCTGAGTGGGGGAGGTGCCTTAGGATTTGCTCATATTGGTGTGTTGCAATCGCTCGAAGATCATGGTATTTATCCAACTCATATTGCAGGCTCCAGCATGGGGGCCATTGTCGGAACAATGTATGCTGCCGGATATTCGCCTGCTGAAATGCTTCAAATGATCAAAGAGGATAAATTGTATAAAATTACAAAACTGATGACTTTCCGTTCTCCTTTACTGAGATCGGGCTTGTCGACTCATGCCATTTTGCGTTCGCTTATTCTTGAGCTTATTCCGCATAACAGTTTTGAACAACTGAAAAAGAAACTGTATATCTGCGTTGCTAATCTGAATGATGCCGAATGGGAAATTGTGGACTCGGGAGCTGAACTGGATAAATGGGTGGCTGCTTCGTCGAGCATTCCGGGTGTTTTTGAGGCGGTAAAAGACAATGATGTTTATTATGTAGATGGAGGTTTGCTGAATAACCTGCCGTCTCAAAGCCTTGTGCCGTTTTGTTCCACCATCATTGGTGTGGATGTTTTGCCGAATAAAGTTTCCACGCAACTAAAGAAGCCTATGGATACTCTTGTTTGTGCTGTCAGGGCCATGCAACATCAAAACTCTCAGGAAGGACGCAAGCTTTGTCGGTTTGTCATAGAGCCTAATGCGGTGGAAGAGTTTCATGAGTTTAGCTTTGACGCTTACCAAACCATCTACCAGCATGGATATAGTGCAGCCACAAAATTTATTGCCGAGAATCCTGAGATGCTGAAGGTGAGAAAATAGTTTTCAACATCAGCTAGGAAAATTCAGATGTGCCCCAGTGTTAGTTAATCAATAATCTCCATTTTTCTCAATAGAAACGATGCATTCAGCTTTTGACTGATCCCTTTTTTTAGTTTATAATCAAAATATAATTGATCGTCTATTAGTTCTACTTCAAAGCACTGGTTAATTGCAACTCCTGCGTGTTTCTGCTCTAGCTCCCCAATAATCAAGTCGTGTGTGGCAACAATTACCGGAACTTTAAGCTGGATTAATTTTTCGATAAACCCTAATGAGCCGGTTTGCTTGTCTTTTGTATTGGTACCGCGTAATATCTCATCTAAAATCACGAATGTTTTTGGTTGTTTTTTAGCTTGTTCAATAATCTCTTTTAAACGCAAAAGCTCCGCGTAAAAATAAGACTCATTGTTGATCAGCGAATCCTGGATTTTGATGCAAGGAAATATATCGCAGGGTGTAAAAGTAAATGACCTGGCAATAACTGGAGCTCCATTCATGGCCAATAATAAATTGACTCCCACGGTTCGTAAGAAAGTACTTTTGCCAGCCATATTAGCTCCGGTAATGATAAGCACTGATGGCATACCCGAAATGCTGAAACTGTTATTGACTCGTACAGTGGGGTTTATTAATGGGTGACCCATTTCTTGTGCCTGTACGCTAAAACCTTCATCGGAAACAGTAGGATAAACAACATTTTGAGAATTATTAAAGGCAAACGTAGCAAAGCTAATGAGGGTTTCCATTTCATTAAATGCCCTAAACCACACTGATGTATTACTGTTGTATTTAAGCTTCCAACGTGAAAAAGAATAGAAAATATGGATGTCCAGTAAAATGAATGCGTTGAGCAAAAAAGATAGAAGTCTATTTTCTCGAATCTCAAAAACAGAAAGAATCTTATGTAAGGAACCTAAGATTTTGCTTGTTGCGGTATCATTTAGTGCTAGTGATTTTTTAAGAGCCAACAGATGATCTGATTGAAACGGAGTTTCTTCAATCAGTCGAAAAGCCACAATATAATTTTCCAAATCAGTAGCAATACTTATTAATTGCGAATGTGTTTTTAAAATTTTCCGATTGTGGATGTTGACAAAAATGAGTGAAATAGTGAGCGTCGAAGTCAGTACCTGCCAAGGCAATAAGCTAAATGCCGACAAAAGTGCACAAACAATATTTATCAGTCCTAATGCGATGGCTATGATTCTGATTGAGCTGAAATCTTTTTGGGCTTCATTCATCCAGTTCTGCAACACAGATTCTGTTCCGTTACCCCGAATAAATTTGGTGATTGACTGAAAATCCTGACTGAAATCATTGTTATCACACAATTCATTTATGGCACCCTGCTTCTGTCGGATTAATTCCGGGCTTTTATCCGGGAAACAAAGGCTCTGAGCCAATGTATCTCTTCCTTTTTGTGTATTACAGCGATTGATATACTGGAATAAGGACCCTTTTCCAAACAGATCAAAATCATTGGAAAGAGAGGCATTGATCGTTGCATACTTTTCGCCGGCATTTCGGTCGGTATATTTATGGTCGAGATAAAGCAACTCATCCTTGTTGATTTGAATCTTGGCAGACAGTAACGTGATTGTATCTTCTAGCTTGTTGTGCTTAACGACGAACAGAATAAAAAGCCCCAGTGATATAATTAAAATGATAAACGACAGAACAATATAATTCGTTTTGAAAAGCAAGAATAACGACCCTACAAAACAAAGAAATAAACACAAGCGTATCAAAGAATACTGTCTGCTTTTTTTCTTCAGGCTCTTTTGCTCTTCTTCTAAGGCGATTATTCTGTTTTGGTAATAGGCAGATTGGGAGGTTGAGATCATATTTATAAGCTAGGGTTTGTTATTTGCATTTAGTGATACCCGCTGCGGCACGAATGCATCGTGTGTCATTTTTACCTTCTTTGTTTTAATGCCTACCTCACATTATTCTCTTGCGCGATATAATCGCGCGGGAGCGGAGGGCATTTGGCGATTTGTAGGAGCATTCACCGTCACTGTCTGAACCACGATTATATCTGATTAAAATGATTTAGCAGATAGTCTGGTAATTCAGATTTGTTTGTATTTTGTATTGATTAGCCTTTTGAATTCTAAGCTTTTTTTCTTTCATTAATGTGGTTTTCAGAGTATCTGTTTCTATCTGATTAATCAGCTGAATCCAGGTTCAGACAATTTCCCGCTGCTTTACGAATTGCATCGCGTGGTAATTACACCTTCTTTGTTCTAATGCCGACCTCACGTTATTCTCCCACGCGATACAATCGCGCGGGAGAATGTATTATCCGTTATTTTCTTGTCCGTTCCAACGATATTGTTTAGCTCGCCCACCTGCTGAACTCTCAAAAGTTCTTTTGTCGTCATTTAGCATTCTTTTTAGCAACCAACCAGCATCTTTTCCTGCTTGTTCAACATCTTCTGACTTTTCATATAAGGCATACATTGGTGTGCCTTCCCAATAGAAATTATCGCCACCTAATAAATCTCGTGCAGCAAACCATTCGTCTTTTCTGTTTTTGCACCAACAATAAACAGCTCCTTGTAAAAAGTCTAAAATACTCTGTCTTTGTTCACCGGTAATACCGTGAACTTCTCTGATTTCTGATTCTTCAACTAACATTATCTTTACTTTTAATTTTTTGCAACATACTTCTAACTATTTTATCTACACTCTCAAAATATGGATAACAATCTTGCTTTGCAATCTCAACTTGAAAGATTCCTTGAGCAAAAGGTAAATTTTCTATAGGAATTTCGTTGTCTAAACTGCTATTAAAACATAGTTCCAGAAAATTTTCAAGACCATTTTCTAAATCTATTGTTGAAACTTGTTTCCCTTTTATTGATTTACCATTAAAGATAGCTTTGTTCGCGTGTGAATATGGGTTTCTGAATTTATCTTTAAAACCTTTTAATTCTTGTTTCTGCTTCTTAGTTATTAGACCTTGTGAACAGGCGGCATTTATAGATTGCTCTAATTGTAAATCATTATATTTGTTAATCCCGTCAATAAATACATCCTTAATTTCCATTCCATCTTTTTTATTTTCGATAGAATATTTTATCCCTAAGCAAAATTTCAGAGATTTCTCTAAAAAATGATTTGTCAAGGTAATCGTCGATTGATATAATCCGCAGATAAAACATTTACAAATTTCATCACGAACTGGGTCTAATGCGGGATAACCATACTGCGTATTAAATATGTCTTTTACTATCTCATAATTGTTAGCTATATGAGAATTCAAGTCGTCAACAAAAGTTTTAATTCTGATATCAGTATCCATTTTTCTTTTTTTCTTTTTGTTTTTCACACTTGCACCTAACGACCTAGGCTATGGGCATTTGGCGGTTTGCGGGAGCAAAACTGCCGGAATGCACGTCAGCCAGCCAATGAACATAGAGCGTGTGTTAGCGGTTCGTAATTTTTATTTAATCTTCAGCGTCACTGTTTTCGTCTCCAAGTGCTTTATGATATGCGGGACCAAATGAAGCGTCATATTGTACTCTATTTAATAAAACTTTGTTGATACAATCAACTCGAACTTTGTTGTCTTTTATTGGTCTTCCAAATAGAATTAAATTGGGAATTATTCCAGATTTCACATATGCTCTCAAATTTTCAATCCGTCTTAATGAAATACCATAATAATTGTCAAAAGGTATAGTTCCAGTTCGTAAATGACTAAAATATGACGGGTAAATTATTCCATCAAATCCTTTCTCAAGTGCTGATTTTGCAATTTCTCTACATATGTTATAAGAGTGTTTTTCTGCTAAAAACAAAAATTGGATTGTTATATCTAAGCTCTCAAATTCAGTTATATCGGGTTCGTTTAGTATTTCTGTCAAGTCAAGTAATTTTAAATCTTTTTGAGGTACAAGTTTGCCAATGAAAATGTCATCTTCAACTGAAACTCTACACTCATGTATGCAAATTTCGAAATCCTGAGACCCATATAAAACAGGAAAACCAAGATCATCAAATCGACCTCTTTTTAAAAATTCATCGGGTGCAGAGTCATATTCTGCAATTTCAT